>Ga0224523_1000872_pt1 | contig 13971 bp, 9 predicted proteins | sample CFST50metaG_FD_182732 | JGI IMG/M metagenome (GOLD analysis project Ga0224523, IMG submission 182732) | Peat soil microbial communities from Stordalen Mire, Sweden - C.F.S.T50 | ecosystem: Environmental > Terrestrial > Soil > Wetlands > Peat | place: Sweden: Norrbotten County, Stordalen Mire...
CATTAAAAATAATAACCACTAAGACACGAAGAACACTAAGTAACACTGAGAAAATTCTATGTGTTTCTTAGTACACTTATGATTTAAGCCCTAAATCAATTATTCAACGACTTAGAAAATGTAATCACAGAAAATTGAGAAACATTTTCTAAGTCGGGGTTAACCTCCCGACCTTCCCGACTTTCAATACGGGACAGGCTAACTAAAGCAATAGTTCGCCAGTTCCTATTGCTTAATTTGGGTTAAACAACTTTTGAGAAAGATGGGGCAGGTTAAGATATTCTTGCGAAAGGGAAAAAACCTGGCTCATAGTATTTGGAAAAAACTTTCGGGAAGAAGGTTGAATAGGGGAAAATAAAAAAACCCACATCAAAACCTTCGACCATCTACTGATTGAAGATTTTGGAAATTTATTGACTGAATAAAAAAATGTTCCACCTTTTTAAAAGGCAGAACATTTTTTTAAATTGAAAATCCAATATTAAAAGAATGGCAATAAAAATTCCATTCAAAGGCAGCAGAAAATGCTAACCGCCTAAAAGAATAAAGTCCCATTTAGAGGCAATATGGGACTTTATCAGTTGTTTCCTTTAACAGCAGTCGTTCATTATTTAATAATATTTTGTAAAATCATCCAAAGAAACCCCTTTATCTTCGTAAATGTAAATAACAATGCAAGGATTGAAATAATAAGGGATACAAAATAAAACCTTCTATTCCTAAAATTATGCATATAGTTCTCGTAATATTCAATTCCTTTGGCAGTAATCCTGCAAATGCTATTATTTGCAAATGAGTTATCATCGCCAGGAGCTATTTGAGATGGTGATACTCTACCTTCTACTTGTTTATCCACATATACATTTTCTTCTAGCGAAATAACACAGTCATCTATATCATCTTTATTTATTGATTGCCTGAATAAGTTCTTTAGTTTCGTATAATATGACTTTTTTTTAAGCTCTGGTATTATTATTGGTGAACCTTCAAAATTATCTATTCTGTTATAATAATTGTAAGGATTATAAACATTAAAAATTTCACTTACATCATAATATTTACCATCATGTTTCCTCCAAAGGTATTTTAAAATCTTTTTATCTATCATAGTTTTGTATTTCGTTTTTAATATATTTTAATTTAATGCTAATCATATATTTGAATATATTTTAATTAGTTTTTTATTCCGTTCTTTTATCCATTTTCCTCTTAAATCATCTTTTTCACTTCATTGAAAGCCACCCCCTTTTTTTACTATTGTCATTGCCATTTTTATTCATAACACGAACTTCTTAAGATTCCATACTACCTGTATCTATTGACGTTTCGGAACGCTGCCCGAACGCAAATGTACAATAAAAAATTTCCGGAATCAAGATAAAAATGATATATTTCTTATGCAATATATCAAAGAGAATTACAGCTTTAATGGGACGTCAATAAAAACCATTTACAGTATTTAGTGAAGTAAAACTATACTTAAATCAATAGGATTAGTTGTAGCATTTCCTCTAATTCTATTATCTAAACAAGGTTTTTAATATATTTTTGTTCTATTGATGCCTTACAACTTAAGCTATATCTTTAGGTAATTTAGAAAAGACGTAATTGTAAAGTAAGTATTAGTATTTGCAGTTCATTCTTTAACAAACTTCTTCACCACTACTCCGTTTCCCGTTGTCATTTCCACAATATACACTCCGGCTGGAAATGCTGAAATATCAATGTTTGTTTGATTGTCCTTAATTTTCAATCTCTTTATTATTTGTCCTTGCATATTTAGAAATTCTATTGACGGACTAATAGAAGTAACAACTGTAATATTATCATTTGAAGGATTGGGAAAAATATCAAATGAATTGTTATTTATAGATTCATTAATATCAACGTAAACAAAATTAAATTGAGAAGATGTAACAGAACATCCAAAGCTATCAGTACCAACCACAATATAATTTCCATTTACAAAAGGCATGTAAACTTGAGATATTGCACCGGCTATCAAATTACCATTAAAATACCATTGGTAATGTGGTAAAAGTTGATTACATGATAAAACTGTGCCTCCTGAAATAAGAGAAATTGAAATAAAATTTAAGGTGTCAACTGTTATTGTTGCATTGTCTGATGCTGTACATCCATTTATGTCAGTTATAGTAACAGTATAGGTTGCAGTTGCACTTGGACTTACAACAATATTTTGTGTTGTCAAATTATTGTAATTCCATAAATAAGAAACACCACCTGATGCAAATAATGTGTCTTTAGTTCCATTGCAAACAGTAGTGTCCTTAATTACATTAGCAATAGGCAAAGGATTGACAGTTATAATAACACTATCAAAAGCAGTACACCCTTCTGCATTCGTTACTGTCACGGTATAAATTGAAGTTGTATCTGTGGTAACTGTGATACTTTGAGTATTCAAATTATTATAACTCCACAAATAAGAGTTCCCACCATTTGCAGTTAAAACATCATTATAAATACTACCACAAACTATTGTATCATTAAAAGCTTCTGCATGCGGGGATGGGTTAATTGTTATAACAATACTATCAGAAGCAAAACAGCCATTATTATCCGTCACAGTAACAAAATAAGTTGTGGTTGTATCTGTGCTGATTGAAATAGTTGGAGTCGTTAGGTTATTATAGCTCCATAAATATGAGCTCCCGCCACTTGCAGTTAATACAGCATTATTAATACTATCGCAAACTGTTGTATCATCGCTTTCATTTACTGATGGTAAAGGATTTTCATTAATAATAACAGAATATTTTGCTGAACAACTATTAGCATCAGTAACAGTAACACTATAAATGCCGGGTGTTAAACTGTATACTGTCGCTGTTGTTTGAATCGGAATTGTATTCCACAAATAAGTATAAGGACCATCAACTCCAGAAACTGTTGCAGTTGCAGTTCCATTATTACTACCATAACAGGATTCAGTATGAGATATCAAAGTATTAATTGTACATAAGCCAATTTTTGCAAGAAAGACATCGTCATTACCTGCATTTGTTAAAACAGTAGTATCAAAAACAATAGTAGAATTCTCATACCAACCTGCCACATAAGCATTATCTGAAGCATCTACTGCAATATTTGTTGCAATATTATTATTCCCACCTCCTACATCTTTTGCCCATAATGCATTTCCATTTGTATTGTATTTAGCAATAAACATATTATTTCCCACAGTATTTGTCAAATATACTGAAGAACCAAAATTTATTATTCCATTTCCCATAAACCATCCAGCCATGAAGGTATTCCCAGTAGCGTCTACTGAAACAGAATATGCTTCATCCATGCATAAACCACCTGTACTTTTTGCCCATTGCACATTTCCATTTGTATCATATTTTGTAAGAAATGAATCAAATGAGCCAACAGAATTTGAATTTGTTACAAAAGTTGAACCAAATGACATAGTTGAACTTTCAAACCAACCAGTAATATATGAGTTTCCTGAAGAATCAACTCCAACAGATAAAGCTTCATCAGGAAGAGTACCACCTGCACTTTTCGCAAATAACACATTTCCATTAGGATCATATTTCACAAGAAAAATATCACTTGTATTATTTGAATTAGAATTCGTCAACACATGGGAACCAATGGTAATTGTATTACTTTTAAAATATCCTGTCATAAAAATATTTCCAGAACCATCCAAAGCGACAGACATTGCATCATCATCACTTACTCCTCCTGCACTTTTTGCCCATAATGGATTACCATTAGCATCGTATTTTAATATAAATAAATCATTCACGCCAACCCATGTTAAAACAGTGGAGCCAAATGTGAATGTAGCATCATAAGTTCCTGCCATATAAATATTATCTGATAGATCTACCTCAATAGAATAGGGTACATCATATCCAACTCCTCCTGCCGTTTTAGCCCAAATAACATTTCCATTTGCATCAAATTTCACAAGAAAAATATCCGCAGCTCCTCCATTATTATAAATAATAGTTGAACCAAATGTAATACTTGTACTAATAAAATTTCCTGATAGATAAACATTTCCTGCCATATCTATAGCAATTGAATTTGCAATATCATTACTCGTCCCTCCTGCGCTTTGCGCCCATATTACATTTCCAGAAGCATCATATTTTACAAGAAAAATATTTGTTACTCCCATATTTGTTAGAATAGTCGCACCAAATGTGATTGTTGGGCTATTAAAATACCCTGCCATATAAATATTTCCAGAGACATCAACTGCTATAGTTTGAGGTCTATCTCCATTGACTCCGCCTGCTTTTTTTGCCCAAAGCCAATTTGGAGTTTGAGCAAAAGATATTGAATTGCTAAAAATAATGATTGAAAAAATGTAAATTTTCAATTTCATATTACCATTAATAAATCTATAATTATGTTGTTAAAAGACTCTATATTGCTCGGACAAGAGCATATTATATTCATGTTTTCTTTTTTCATGTTTTCTTTTTATCGCAATGGGATGCCCGTTTCATATTAATTTCTGCCCCGCCTTATTTTCGCCTTATTGATACCAGCGATATGCACAGTGCCATTATTCTTTTATCAATTTTTTTGTTACAGTTACTCTATCTGTTTTTGCTTTTAAAATATAAACACCGCTTAAAAGGTCTGAAATATCAATATTCGTTTCTTTGTCACTTATAATTATATACTTTATTAGCCGTCCATGAATATCTGAAATTTCAACCACAGCAGGATTTTGTATCAATATTATTATTGTATTATTTGCAGGATTAGGGAAAATAGACATTGAGTTATTGTTTTTGAAATCATCGACATCAACATAAGTAAAATTGAATGGAGAAGATGTAACAGAACATCCAAAACTATCAGTACCAATCACAGTATAATTTCCATTTACAAAAGGCATGTAAACTTGAGATATTGCACCGGCTATCAAATTACCATTAAAATACCATTGGTAATGTGGTAAAAGTTGATCACATGATAAAACTGTGCCTCCTGAAATAAGAGAAATTGAAATAAAATTTAAGGTGTCAACTGTTATTGTTGCATTGTCTGATGCTGTACATCCATTAATATCAGTTACAGTCACAGTATAGGTTGTCGTAGAATTCGGACTTACAATAATATTTTGCGAAGTCAAATTATTATAACTCCATAAATAAGAAATGCCTCCTGATGCAAATAATGTGTCCTTGGTTCCATTGCAAACAGTCGTGTCTTTAATTACATTAGCAATCGGTAAAGGATTAACAGTGATAATTACACTATCGAAAGCAATACACCCATTTGCATTCATGACTGTTACAGTATAAATTGAAGTTGTATCAGTGCTTACTATAATGCTTTGAGAGTTCAAATTATTATAACTCCACAAATATGAAACACCTCCATTTGCTGTCAAAACATCATTATATATACCACCACAAACTATTGTATCATTACCCGCATGAACTATTGGCAAAGGAGTAGCACCAATAATGACAGAATTAATTGCCGAACAACCATTAGCATCTGAAACAGTAACACTATAAGTCCCCGGTGTTAAATTGATTGCTATATTTGAAGTTTGTAAAGGAATAGTATTCCATAAATATGTACAAGGCATTGACACTCCAGACGCAACAACAGTTGCAGTTCCATTATTACTACCAGTACAAGATTCAGTATGAGATATTGAAGTATTAATTGCACAACAGTTACCAATTTCTGCAATAAAAATGTCTGCGTAATCAATATTAACCAGTGAAATAGTATCAAAGTTAATTGTAGAACTGTAAAACCATCCTGCTAAATAAATATTGTTTAAATTATTGACTGCAATCGAAGTGGCATCATCCAATTCCATACCTCCACAGCTTTTTGCCCAAATAGGATTTCCTAATGAATCATATTTTGCAATAAAAACATCTCTTGTATTCGTTGAATTATCTGCATTGATTAACGTAGTAGAACCAAAAATGAGTGTTGGGCTATAAAATTTTCCAGCCATATATATGTCACCTAAAATATCTGAGGCAACGGCTGAAGGTGTATCTAAATTAGTACCAATAGGGCTTTTTGCCCATTTTACATTTCCATTTGCATCATATTTTGTGAGAAATATATCACTATTAGTATTAAATAGGGTAATAGTATCAAAGGAAATAGATGGGCTTTGAAAATATCCAGAAATAATACCATTGCCGGAAGCATCTGTAGTAATTGAGGTTGCAATATCACTATTTATACTGCCTTCTCTCTTAGCCCAAATGACATTTCCATTGGTGTCGAATTTTAAAAGCAAGATATTAGAGGTTCCAGCATTTGTCAATATTGTTGAACCAAAAATTATTGTTGAATTAGTAAATTGACCTGTAGCCCAAATATTCCCACCAGCATCAACAGCAATTGAATTAATTATTCCACCGTTAGGTGCATCAGCACATTTTGCCCAAAGTACATTTCCATTAGTATCATATTTTGTCAAAAATAAACCAGTATTTGATAATGAAATAGTATCAAAATTAATAGTAGAACTATTATACCAGCCTCCGATATAAATGTTTCCCGCTAAATCTACCGCTACTGAATTTGATTTATCACCACCTGTACTACCCGCACTTTTAGCCCACAATGCATTTCCGTTTGTGTCATATTTTGCCAAAAACATATCGAATAAGCCTCCGCCTCCTGCATTTGTTAGAGTTGTATTACCAAAGCTTAGAGTTGGACTATCAAAATATCCTGTTATAAAAATATTACCAGAAGCATCAACAGCAATCGAATTTGCAAAGTCTCGATTTGTACCACCCATGCTAATAGCCCAAAGCACATTACCACTGCAATCATATTTCACTAGAAAAATATCATTAGGACAATGATTGTTATATCCTAGAGGTCCGACATTTGTTAAAGTATTAGAACCGAAATTAAGATAATGACTACCATAGCTTCCAAATAAAAATACATTACCTGAATTATCTACAGCAATTGAAGTTGCATAATCAACATAAATACCACCAGCACTTTTAGCCCATGACCAACTGGGTGCTTGAGCATATGCAGCTATTTTGATAATAACAAGAACTGATATAAGTATTTTTTTCATCTTGTGATTTTCGAATCTATTTTTACAAAGGTACTAATAAAAACTACGCTTAAGCCAATGCTTACTGGAATTTCAGAAGTAAGAATAAAGGAATATTATTAATATAATGTCAAAAATAAAAAAACATTACCCTCCCTTCATTTCCAGACTTGCAATTCTCCTGATCAGATTTAATTAATCCGTTCCCTTTTATTATAAGGATTTCCAATCCAAGCACCTTTATAAATAAAAAAAGCCCCCATCCCCGGAAGCTTTTTTTAAAAAATATTTTATTTTTTTCTTGCTTTCTTAATTTTTATTTGTATCTTTGCATTTTCGTATCTATCTGATAATTACTTGATTAAACCGCTTAATTCCACTTCTCCAGCCTTGGCTTTGCTTGGTCCTTTTGATAAAACCAATGTAACTTTAGCAACAATATTTTTGTTCGGGTTAAACACACTGAAAAATTTAGTAATAAACAAAGTTACATCCTTTGGTATGTTGATGATCAGTTTGCTCTTCCTTTCAATCTTTATTTCATCTGTTAAAGGCGCTTTGTTTTCTTCGTCAGTCAATCCTGCCAAAATAAAATCTTCGCTATCATTTGTCACAACAATAGCATATCCGGCTTCTAAATGATCGCCAAATGATGTAATAGCAGTTGCGCCCGTCACCTCAAGCACAGCGGTACGGTGGCCTTTTCCGCTATTAATTACTTCGCGTGCCAGGCGATATTAGCTACTATTCGTTACTCCTATCGGAAACAACACATAATCCAATTTCTTTAAATTTTTGGAAATCATTAGTCATTTGTCAATGATCATTGGTCGGTCAATAGTCCATAGTCAATATTAATCAAAACAAATTCTGTTTAATGCGAACGCAATGACCACTGACAAATAATCCGTAGTGTCGGATCTTCGCTCCGCCACGTTTTAATTAATGGACTTTCAATCCTATCCAAAAACGACCATGACTGACATTCTTTATACTATAGCAATAGATAATAATGATAATCTGATTATACCGATACGGAACAGTTTTGCAAAAAATATTGTTTGTTCCTATCGGCATTACTTGTTCTAAGCAGCGTTTGAAATGCAAACCTGCTAAGAACGAGAAAAAAGTAAATGATGCTGAAAAGGGAAACGCCTTTTTTTGCCCTGTTTGTAAAACTGAACTTATTCTTCGTAAAAGTGGCAAAAACACGTTAAAAAAGTTACCAACATGGTAATTTATTATTATTTTTGCAAAAAAAATCCGCATGCATGTAATTTCAAAACGGGCGTTAATTGCATTCTGGGAAAAGCATAGTGATTCGCGGCAACAACTAATAACATGGCATGCCGAAGCAAAAAAAGGAATCTGGCGCTCGCCCAATGATATAAAGAAAGAATATGTTCAGGCAAGTATTATAGGCGACAATAGGGTGGTGTTTAATATATGCGGAAACAATTACAGATTGGTAGTAAAAATTAATTATGAACGTGGATGGGTTTTCATCAGGTTTATTGGAACTCATAAAGAATATGATAAAATCAACGCTGAAAAAATTTGAAATTGTATGAAAACAAAAGTGATCAAAACGGAAGCCGATTATGAGCTAGCGTTAAAAAGACTTGAAAAAATATTTGATGCGCCTGTAAATAGTCCGGAAGGAGACGAAGCAGAACTGCTTACTTTCCTTATTGAAAAATATGAAGAAGACTATTTCCCGATTGAAACACCCGACCCCATTGAAGCAATAAAATTCAGAATGGAACAAATGAATTTAAAGAAAACAGATATTGCATTGATATTAGGTTATAAAAGCAGGGTTACGGAACTATTTACAAAAAAAAGAAAACTGACATTGCCAATGATCAGGAATCTGCATGAAAAACTAAACATCCCTTATGAGTCTTTAATGACGAATTATTAATCCCGCCCGCATTGAACTTCCTGATTTACCTCGTTGCGAATCTGCCCTCTGCCACGTTTTAAATAATGGCATTCACAATCCCATCCAAAAAACGTCTATACCAGACATTCTATACCGAATCGGAATAAATAAACTTCGGAATAAATAATACTGTTTTATTCCTCTCGGTATTGCAGTAGATACTAATGGTAATCTGATTAAAGCAATTTCAAAACAAAACCCCGCTATGCGATTTTTCCAACTTCGTCCTTCCTAAACTGTATTCTCCTGAATGCATCAAAAAATAATTTCTGCCGGTGCTAACCTGCTATTATTTCATTTTTATTTCACCTTAAATCAAAACATTTTTTTTGTATCTTTACAGGCAGAAACGTCATTAGGCTCTCATTGCCTTTAAAAAAGTATTTGCATGATACTTCCAACAATGACCATAGCAGATATACGCCGTGAACTGCAAAAAGATGTACCCATCCTTCTGCGCAAGATAACTTATGTTATTCAGGACCTTGAAAAGCATAGCAGCAAAGAAGCGCAAAAACAGGGATTTGTCAGGTATTATGATTACACTTCGAAATTCAGGAATCATTGGATCTACAGGGTGCATATTAACAGAAAGCAATCGGATGGCAGCAACATGCTTGTTTATCACAACGGCAAGGGGCATGCAGGCATTACGGTCTCACCCCAATTTGAAATTATTTACCATAGTCCGCATTTCTTTCAGCGCTATAACGAAAGACGCAAGCTGGGGCTGACTGATGTGTTTGATATTATCCGCGTTTATATGAACGAAAGCCAGGCTGTTCTTTTTGAGGACCTGGAAGATATCAGGCCCGGAGTTACCAAAGTTTTTGGGCAGATACCATCAGGAGTTGTTTTGGGCACACTTGACACCAACATCATGCTTGCCAAACACCTATCTCTCAAATGAAATGCTCAACAAAAGCCAGGCAGAAATTCAAGCCGACATGAAAGAACGTCTGGAAGAATATAAGAATGATATTGGACTGGTACAATGATGAAGAGATTCCGAAGATTCGGGACGCTTGCCGGAAAACCATAACCCCAAAATAAAACATGATGATGGGAAACTCCAAAGAACAAAATACAATCAAATCCTGCCTTTACGAAAACTTTGTACTGTGGTTTAAACCGCATACTGATGAGGAAAAAGAACTTGTGGTCACTGAGCCTGTGATTACTGAGCAGATCGAAGCATCTAAGTGCAATTTAGTCCACTCTAAATTGTCGTCAACTGTCCAAAATTCAATTCCTTTTCATCTTAGTCAGGTCATTGGTCAATGGTCAGTAGACAATTAGACATTAGACATAGTCAATTGTCAATATAAATCAAAACAAATTCTTTTTCATGCGAGCGAAATGACAATTGACAAATAACCATTGACCTCATTAGAAACATTCCCAATAAATAATGAAGTCAATACATTAAATAAGCTGCCAATTCAATTATAGAATGTGTCAGGAAGTATTATAAATGTTGCATTTCAATTTTTAAATAGGTATCTCAATTCGAATGATGCTTCATTTCAAATTCAAAATGTGTATTATGCGGTGAGAAATGTCACAATACGATTTCATCATGAGTCAGGCACACCGTAAAAAGTGTCTGGTGCTTATAATAATGTTCCATTTTCGTTTGATATGCATTCACTCCTCTTTATAAAAGTAACATGATGCTTTAATAATGTTACACATGCAGAGATTTCACCGCACTTTTTCGTTTGTGCTTTAACTGTCCGGGCGATTTTACCGCACTTATTTTATCAGGTGGTTACATCATGAATAAATCCATCGCACTTATTTACCGGAAAAGACATTTTCTGACTCATTTCGCCACACTTATTCAACCATGATGAAACTTACTAGTTGATTTAGCCGCACTTATTCTGCAGGAAAGACACTTTTGAGACAATTCCATCGCACTTATTTGCCGGAAAAGTCATTTTCAGGGCGATTTTACCGCACAGTATCAGCTATATTTACTCTGTTCCCGGCAACAATAATATGAAGCAAAACAATAAGAAAGCCCTGCAACCTATCATAACCTATTAAAAAATGGTTGTGGTTAAAAGAGTGTTGATGTGGCTACGGTCAGATTTGATAGCTTGTTGAATGGAAACAATACAATTTTAAAAGTAAATGGAACCCAACCGATACATATAAACCTAAGTAAATAACAACTATTGTCCCCTCATGCAAATGACTTAATGACCATCAATGACCATCAATGACCATAAATGACTACTAATGACCACTAATGACCAATAACCATCAATGACCAATGACCATTTTAAGTCACAATAATGCTTTTCACCTCACTCCAATCTGTAATACCTCCCGGCAATATAATTCTGAAACGGAAAAACACTTCCGTACCTATTGACAAACCATTTACCAGGGTGGAGCCTCCAAGGGTAGGGAAAACTTCGTTGGAGCTATAATACCATGATTCAGGAATGTCGGGTGTCATAGTCCGTTGCCATTGAAAACAATATCTTTTGGATTTTGTAACGATGAGTTTCCCCAGAAGTTTAACTGATCCTGATAATTTACCTTTTTTCAGGCTCCATTGCTGTGCACTGCGACCACCAGGTCCCTGCAGGTCCATATTTGCTGAAAGCGCTATAGTGAGTGCATTCCCGATGTTTCCGTAACAAACACCTTGTACGATAGTTCTTAATTTAGTAGACAATACCCAGCAAAAATTATAAGCAGCAACATCACGAAATGCTGCGGCCCCTCTGGTCCTTAAGGCTGCTTTTGCCTGAGCTTTTTCGTATTTTTTAGCACCCGCTAAATACTCTTCCAGTAATTCATCGATACCGGGAATATTCGCAAACCACTTATTTCCCTTCATACATTTATAGATCTGGAAACCCCTCATTATATCCTTATTGTGATTTCCTGTGAATTTTATCACCACCACAGGGCGGTTTACACTTTCTTTGGTGATGGACATCATAATGAAATTTTGATGTACGGCTTTGTTCACTTTTCTGCATGCCAGCCTCAGCAGAATGTTAATCCAAATTTGTTTAAAATAATTATTTTTCATGGGAAAAGATTTTTATGATGTAAAATTACAATAAATGCTGATTCAAATGTGAATTTTGTAAAGCGCAGATAGGAATAAATAAACAGGGTGCCAGGAATTTTGAATCTCCTGACACCCTAAATCTTCAGTCCTGATGCAAATAAGCGAAGGTTTACTTCACTTCAGGTGTTTCAGTGGTTACTTCCTTCTTGGTAATCACTTTGGTCAGATAAGCTGATAACAATCCGCCCATATTGTTTTCGCCTTGTACAAGGAAATCAGGTGTGACCTTGATATTTCCCGTAGCAATTTGTTTTGCAATTTCAATAGAGGTAACGCCCTGCTGCCCGATGGCTTTGTTCTGCAGTTCGTAAGCCTTGGCGGTGGCTTCACCTATGGCGAGTATCTTGGAGCCTTCGGCATCACCTTTCACCTTGATCCCCTTGGCTTCTCCTTCGGCACGGATACGTGTGCTTTCGGCTTCTCCTTCAGCAAAGGTAATGGTCTTTTGTTTGTTTTGCTCGGCAATTTTCACACCAATTTCAGCTTCAACAAGCTGTTTCTGCAATTCAGCTTCTGAACGGGTTTTCTCAGTTGCTATACGAGATTGTTCGGCTTTCTGCTGCTCGACGTACATGGTTTCCTGCTGCTGCGCAATCACCTTCTTGGTTTGGGTATCCATCAGTTCCTGCGGAAGCTTGATCTGGCAGATAAGCACCGAAACACATTCCACATGATATTTTTCGAGTTCTGTTCTTGCACGTTCTTCGGCTTTCTTCTGCTCGTCTTGCCTGTCCTGCATGAAGTTCATAGCCGATGTTGATGAAGCCTGGTTCCTGAAACTGGAATCGATCATTGGATGGATAACATGGTTGATGAGGTTATCAATTGAACCGATCTTCGAAACCATATATGGGGCCTGATCCGGTCGAACACGCATGATCACTTTTACAGATACGCTTATTTCAAAACCATCGCGTGAAACAACTTTCAATGGGTCGAATTTTGTACCGTCAAAATCATCCCAGTCAATGGTGATATTGGTTGTGTCAATAATGTAAGCAATAAAGGCGCGGCGGTTCAGGTAATAGATACCGGGACCGGCCACTTCCTGCTGAATACCGCGGAATCCTTTAGGCACGACATAACGCTCAATACCTACTTGTATTCTTTGTTCAACCTCTTTGATTTGATCCCGATTGATTTCATCCTTGGAAGTTTGCTCTATCAATTCTTTTAACTGCTTGGGTTCATCTCCAACGTTTGAAACCAGTACTGCAACCTGTCCGCGTTCAACAACAGCAACATCATCCAATTCTACCTTAAACATTAAGGGGTTGATGTAATAAGTTCCCGGACGAAGTACGTCAAACTGCGGTCCCCTCTGTCCACCTTGCTTGATGAACAACGATACATGCTGATAGTCGTTATGACCGGTAACCGTTTTAGCAACATATTCTCTTTCCGGAAGTGGTTCTCCGTCAAGTGCTGTAACAAGACCAACTTTGCCTGAAGGAATAATTGAAGCATCCCTGATGTCCACATGGAAAAGGTCGAGATTGATACGGTAAGTACCTGGCAGCAATATTTCAGATTGAGGTCCTTTTTGACCGTGGTTCTTCAAAAAGTTCTCTCCGCTTTCATAATTGGAATGGCCGGGAGCGGTAATAGCAAGCAGTCTTCCGGGAGTAATTGCTTCACCGTCCATGGCTGTCACAATACCTATCTGTCCTTTATCTATAATAGTTACCGGCACATTGTGTACCTTGAAAAGAGAAGGGTTGATCCTGTAGTTTCCCGGAGGAAGTATCTCAATCTGAGGTCCCTTTTCCCCTGCATTCTTCAGGAAAAGTTCACCATCCTGGAAGGAATTGTGATCCGGTACAACCTTTGCAAAGATCTTTCCAGGTGGCACCGGGTTACCATCTATAGATT
>Ga0224523_1000874_pt1 | contig 13963 bp, 10 predicted proteins | sample CFST50metaG_FD_182732 | JGI IMG/M metagenome (GOLD analysis project Ga0224523, IMG submission 182732) | Peat soil microbial communities from Stordalen Mire, Sweden - C.F.S.T50 | ecosystem: Environmental > Terrestrial > Soil > Wetlands > Peat | place: Sweden: Norrbotten County, Stordalen Mire...
TATGCGACCACCAGCATATTTTATAATATCCTGCCAAATGATTATGCATTATATGAACAAAATATTTTGATAAAATATTTCCAATGGGATAAACAGTTGTAAATTTATTTGGATTAAGCGCGCACCAAAAAGTATTTATTCCTAATAAGGAAATCATCAATAAAAGTATTAATGTAAGAGCAAGGTTTGCATCAGCATGAGAAGTATGTTGCATTTCTATTCCTGAAAGCCTCTTCACATTTAAGACTATTCTGCGGAACATGAAAATCAAAATCGATACAAGAACAATTAACGCAAAAATATCACCCGCAGCCATTAGAATGTCATAGAACAAACCGAAACAAGAAAGCGATTTATTTAAATAGAATAAGCCATCAATCATCATTTCAAGAGAACCGAACAATATTACGCAAAATCCCCAAAAAACCATTGCGTGGAAAAAACCCACGATTGGTCTTCGGAATATTTTTGATTGTCCAATTGCAACCTTTAACACCAAGGAAATTCTTTTACCAATATCTTTTATCGGGAATGGTTTAGTAAGTTTAAACAAACTAAAAATATTGTAAAGAGATATGGATAATACTCCAAAGGCTATAACGACAATCGAAATGAAAACAATTTGTTTGATCATTTTATATATTCAATAAAAATTTAGATTTTGGCAAAAATACAAAATATGATCAATATCATTATTCATAAATTTCCTTTTGTTCATAAAAAAATAATTTTATTTTTAGTTTGATTCTCAAAGTTTTATAAAGGATAAAATAAAATAATCATAACAAAACTTGACTTTTATAAAAAGTATATACTATATTTGCAATATATAAGATTATAGTATATGAAAAATTCTAATACAAAAAAAGAAATGATTTCAAAAGAACTTTTGAAAGGTTCATTGAAATCGATCGTGCTAAAATTATTGTCCGAAAACAATAAGATGTACGGCTATGAGATCACGCAAAAAGTGGGTGAAATTACAGGCGGGAGAATAAAACTTACGTTTGGAGCTCTTTACCCTATCCTTCACAAACTTGAAACCGATGGTTCTGTGATTACCGAATCTGAAATTATGAACGGCAGAGTGAGGATTTATTATAAACTTACAAAAACGGGAAGAAGCGTTGCAAAAGAAAAAATGCAGGAATTACAGGAGTTTATTGAAATGATAAGTGTTCTGATGAAACCCGGATTTAGCCTTGAGTTATGCAAGATCTAACTGTAGCAAATATTGAAATTATTATGGAAGAAGTTTCCCGGGCGGGAATTACTCTTTCTCATTTGCGCGATGAATTGATCGACCATTTTTGTTGTCAGGTTGAAGATGAAATGCAAACGGGATTAACCTTTGACAAAGCTTTTGAAAAAGTAAAAAGCATTTTAGGAAATAAAGGACTGAAAAAAGTCCAGGAAGACACTTTATTTTTAATCGATAAAAAATACAGAATCATGAAAAAAACTATGAAAATTTTCGGAGTGGTTTCCATGTCATTAATTGCACTGGGAGCTATATTTAAAATTCAGCACTGGCCTGCTGCCGGATTAATGTTGCTGTTAGGTTTTTCTCTTTTGGTAACCGTTTTCTTTCCATCGGCTTTATGGGTGATGAAAAAAGAATCAAAGTTAAAAGGTACATTCTTCATTTATCTTATTTCAATAATTGGAGGAATTTTTTTAATGATTGGATTTTTATTCAAGATTCAACATTACCCTGGAGCTGGATTATCAATGCTTTTAGGGTATTTAATACTTGCGCTAATATTAATTCCTGCAATTTTAATTGCACTGCTTCGCGATGAAAATAATAAAAATCTAAGTGTTGCTTATATTATTGGCGCAATTTCAATGGTTTTCTATCTCTTAGGTCAGTTATTTAAAATTCAGCATTATGCAGGTGCCAATGTATTGCTTATTGCAGGTGCAATAGGGCTTACAACAATTTTTCTTCCTGTTTATGCATATAAAATTTTTAAAAATTCTGAAAATGTTAAAGCCGGATTCATCTTTTTATGTTTTGGTATTTTCTTTTTTAACATTTTTAGTTTTCTGCTAGCTATGAATGTTTCAACAGATGTATTAAGACCTTTTGTTATTCAATGCAATGAGAATATTAAAACCACAAACTTTTTGGAATCAAAGAATGACAGGCTTTACCGAACATTAATTTCTGAAAATAAAATTAATGATACTCTTGCGAAAGCAAAAATTAAAACTGTAAAACTCAAGTCGGATGAGCTTTGTGAATATATTGAAAATATTAAAGTAGACCTGATCTCTTTTGCAGAAAATATTTCCAATGATGATGCAACAAGGAAAGCAAAAGATGTTTCAACAATTTTGTTCAAGGATAATTATGATTTCCCTACTTATTACATGATTAATAAAGGCAATAATGGCAAGGCTTTCGAATTAAAATCAAAAATTGAAAAATATAAAAATGATTTAATAAATTTAAATGAAACGGGAAAAAATATTATATTTAAATTGCTTGAATTGAACGGAACTCCAAATAACATTGTTTATAAAGATGGAACAAGTTCAGGTTGGGAATACGATAACTTTTATCGAAATCCATTAATATCTGTTGAAAATACGCTTTCCTCATTACAACGAAATGTTAGAATTTCGGAAAACGAAGCTCTTGAAAACATTGCTAATTATAGTGCAAACAACACAAAGGTATCTTCTGAAAAATCAAATAAATTAAATCAATAAAACGAAACACTATGAAAAAGTTCATTTATATTTCGGGAATAGTTTTGATAAATATTATTGTGCTTGGCGTAATATTCAAAACCCAGCATTGGCCTGGAGCAGGAGTGATGCTTGTGTTTGGACAAATCTTATTTGCTTTTTGTTTTCTGCCTTTGGCCATTATCAATAGTTACAAAGGAAATGGCAAAAAAACTAAATCATTATATATTGCAGGCTTTATCTGCGCATTTATTTCTATAATAGGAATTTTATTTAAAGTTCAGCATTACCCATGTGGCGCAATATTAATGATGATAGGCATTCCGTTACCTTTTATTTATTTTCTTCCGGTGTATATTTATCATCATAATAAAAGTAAAGAAAAATCTTCAATGAATTTTTTAGGTGTTATGTTCCTGATGGTATTTATAGCTTTATTTAGTTCAATGCTTGCTATAAATGTTAGCAAACGTTTACTTGATTCAATGATAATTTCAACAAATGATTTTTCGAAAACGGCAGAAACATATACAATAAAAAATTTAGAAGTTTACGAAAGCATAGAAAAATCAGGCAAAGTAGACAATACAAAACTTTCAGAGCTCAAGAAAAAAACCGAAGCTGTTTCTGAAAAAATAGAAAATATAAAAATGGAATTAGCGAAAAGAATAATGGGCGATGATTTTGTTGCTGTTGATAAAAACAAAATAAATGTTTATGAAACAAATCCTCTGGAAACAAATGTTACTTCATTTATAATGAATAGTGATGATAATACAAACGGAAGGGCAACTGAAATAAAAAATTCAATTGCCGATTATAGAAAATATTTGAATTCAATTCTTTCAGAAAAAAAAGAAAGTCTTTTAAGTATAAATTTATTACTCAATACTTCTGATATTGCCACTGTACAAGGCGAAGTGGAAACATGGGAAAATCATTTCTTTCAAAGAAATACTTATTTTGTAAGTGTTATTGGTAATTTAGATTGCATTGAAACCAGTGTAAAAATGGCTGAAGCAGAAGCTTTGTCTAATTTCTAAAAAATTTAATGGCATTAAATATTTAATAAAAAAGCGCAGTAATTGAAACTGCGCTTTTTTTTATTCTTAAATTTTTGTTCAATTTTTAATTAACTTTATCCCCAACTTTGAACCATTTTAAATGTCTGAACAAAAAAAATTATTTCTTCTTGATGCGATGGCTCTTATTTACCGGGCTTATTTTGCAATGAATAAAAATCCAAGAGTTACATCAAAAGGGTTGAATACATCTGCCGTTCTTGGTTTTGCAAATACATTATTTGAAGTTTTAAAAAAAGAAAATCCAACACATATTGCTGTCGCTTTTGATTCAAGAGAACCTACCGTAAGACATGATGATTTTACAGAATACAAGGCGCATCGTGAAGCCATGCCTGAAGAGCTTTCTTTATCCATTCCTTACATCATTGAGTTGATCGATGCTTTCAATATTCCTGTAATTTTTTCGGAAGGTTATGAAGCTGATGATATTATTGGAACACTTGCTAAGAAGGCAGAGCAGGAAGGTTTCAAAACGTATATGATGACTTCAGATAAAGATTTCGGACAATTGGTTTCGGAAAATATTTTTATATACCGACCCGGTCGTTTTGGTGAAAAAGCGGATGTGCTTGGCATAAAAGAAGTATGCGCAAAATTCGGGATCAAGCGCCCTGATCAGGTTATTGATATGCTCGGTTTGTGGGGTGATGCATCCGATAATATTCCAGGTATTCCAGGTGTTGGCGAAGTTACTGCACGAAAACTTCTTGATGAATTTGACAATGTGGAAAACTTATTGCAGAATGCTTCAAACATTAAGAATCCAAAACTAAAAGATAAAGTCATTGAATTTGCAGATCAGGCGGTCTTTTCAAAGAAACTTGCGACAATAATTTTAGATGTTCCTGTTGAACTTGACGAAGAAAGACTTAAGCGTAAATATCCCGATGAAGCCCGACTCAGAACTTTATTTGATGAACTTGAATTCAGAAATTTTGCTCAAAGAGTTTTCAATGAATTAGCTTCAAATCCTGGCGAAGAAAAACAAAGTCAGGAAATAAACTCTGCTGAAATCTTTTCTTCAAATGAAAAGATTGAAGAAAAAATAATTGGAAAAAAAGATATTCATTCTACGCCTCATGAATATTATCTTACAGCCACTTTTGAAAAACGCAAAGAGTTAATTGAAAAATTAAAACAACAAAAATCATTTTGTTTCGATACCGAAACAACCGGCCTAGATTCGCACGAATCCGAGCTTGTCGGCATGTCGTTTTCTGTTGAACCACACAAAGCTTACTATGTTCCAATTCCTGATAATTATAATGAGGCACAACAAATAGTAAGTGAGTTCAAGGAAATTTTTGAAAATAAAGAAATTGGAAAAACAGGGCAAAATATAAAATTTGATATTGCCATTTTAAAGTGGTACGATATTGAAGTGAAAGGAAAACTTTTTGACACCATGCTCGCACATTACCTTATACAGCCTGATATGCGGCATGGAATGGACGTGCTTGCCGAGAATTATTTGAATTACAAGCCCGTTCCAATTGAAAAACTAATTGGGAAAAAAGGTAAAGATCAATTGTCTATGCGGATTGTTGCTCTAGAAGAAATTAAAGAATATGCAGCCGAAGATGCAGATATCACATTGCAATTAAAATCGGTATTTGAACCATTGCTTGAACAAAGCTCAACAAGAAAATTATTTGATGAAATTGAAATGCCTCTTATACCTGTGCTTGCAGCTATGGAAGCAGAAGGTGTTAAAATTGACATTAAAGCTTTAAATGATTTTTCTATTCAATTGCTTAGCGAAATTGATGAACTCACAAAAGAGATTTATTTGCTTTCGGGAACTGAATTTAATATTGCATCACCAAAACAATTGGGCGAAATACTTTTTGATAAGCTCGCTATTGTGGAGAAAGCTAAGCTTACAAAAACAAAACAATATTCAACAGGAGAAGAAATTCTTGTTAAACTTGTGAACAAACATCCTATCATTCAAAAAATTTTGGATTACCGTTCGCTTACAAAATTAAAATCGACTTATGTAGATACCTTGCCATTGCTGGTAAGTAAACGTACGGGAAGAATTCATACTTCCTACAATCAGGCTGTAGCAGCCACCGGGCGGTTAAGTTCAAACAATCCGAATCTTCAGAATATCCCGATACGAACGGAAAGAGGCCGTGAAATAAGAAAAGCGTTTGTTCCGCGAAATGATAAATATACTTTACTTTCTGCCGACTACTCACAGATAGAACTTCGCATCATTGCTGAGCTTAGCGGTGACGAAGGAATGATAGAAGCTTTTAATCAAGGGCTTGATATTCATGCAGCAACTGCTGCAAAGGTTTATGGATTGCAACTGTCTGAAGTTACGAAAGAAATGCGTCGCAACGCCAAAATGGTAAATTTTGGAATTATTTATGGCATTAGCGCTTTTGGATTATCGGAAAGACTTGGAATTCCAAGAAAAGAAGCTGCTCAGATAATTGACCAGTATTTTGTAAAATATCCGAAGATCAAAGAATACATGGATAATACTATTGTTTCCGCAAGAAAACTCGGATATGTTGAAACCATCAAAGGCAGGCGTCGTTATATCAACGATATTAATTCCAGCAATTCTGTCGTTCGAGGTTATGCCGAACGAAATGCCATCAATGCTCCTATTCAGGGCTCTGCCGCCGATATGATAAAAATTGCAATGATCAGTATTTTTGAAACATTAAAAAAAGAATACCTGAAATCAATAATGATCATGCAGGTTCACGACGAACTTGTTTTTGATGTTCATTTAAACGAAGTTGAAATTGTAAAACAAATCGTTACTGATAAAATGCGTAATGCCATTAAAATGACCGTCCCTATTGAAATAGAAATGAGCACTGGTGATAATTGGCTCGAAGCTCATTAGTAAACGACTCAAAAAAAGGCGGCTATATAGCCGCCTTTTTTATGCTTGACAAATAAATTTTAAAATGAAGTTTAATTTACTTTAACAGCTCGTAGGTAAGTTGTTCCTGCCGTATAAACAATTCCTGTTGTAACAGTTCCGTAATATGTTACTTTCAGTTCGATTGTACCGGTTGAACTTAATGTAACTTCCGAATAACCTGATTCTCCAAAAGGATATTGAACGGCCCACCCAGTAGCTGGAATAAATGAAGATGCTGCACCATCATCCGGGAACATTGGAGTTGAATTATTGGTTGTTATTGCCCACGCAATATTCAATCCGTCTGAAGATACTGCGTCATTGCTTAATGGGGAACTAAAGTTTACTGCATAAGTCCCTGCAGGTACACCTGTTAATTGCAAAAGCTGTGTAATGGTTCCCTGCGTAAGTGTAGTTGATACAATTATTGTATCTAATGCTTTTTTTATCGAATAGCTTATTGGTAATGGGCTTGCCCATTGCGTACTTGTCCCTGTACTTGTCAATACATTACCAGCCGCACCAGCCGAAACACTTCCATCATATATTGCACCTGAAATATGGGCATCACCTGCAACATCTAATGTGTGTGTTGGGATAATACCTATTCCTACATAGCCATTTGGACCATTAATGCATAATCTTTCTTTACCTGCTGTAGCATCATAAAACCCAAGGCGATCAGAATTAGAAATAAAGTTGATAATATCCCATTGCCGTGATGGATTTCTAAAAATGATGCCTGCTTGAGATAAAGCAGTGGTGTTTTCAACTTCAATATATGTAGGTGAATTTCCAGATACATGAAGCGAAGTATTAGGACTTGTCGTTCCTATACCTACATGAGTTCCATCATTATATAAAAAGCTATTTGCCACCCAATTTGAACCATCATTTCTTAAAGTTTGACCAGTAGTTCCAATTACTAATGGACCTGTTGCTCCAGTGGGTCCAATAGGACCTGTTGCTCCGGGAGTACCTGGAAGTCCTGTTGGACCAGTTGGTCCTGTAACTCCGGCTGTACCTGAGTTTGCTGCATACATTGCATATGGAACAGAAAGTAACTGGCTTGTACCCATATCGGTATAAGTTGTTCCTCCGTTTGTGTTCATTTGTACCTGTATCCAATAGTTTCCTGTACTCCATGATATTGTGCTAAATGCTGCACCCAGCGGAGTACCTTGTCCTATTGATAATGTAAACAAACCAAATTGGTTGGTTGTTGACGCGTGAGTTTCAGAATAAACTATTGTTCCCGATGAGGAACCTTGGTGGATCAGTAATTTAATTCCAATGGTTTGGCTTTTTAATATATTTCCTGATGCATCACGTGCAACAGCCTGATAGTTGAAAGCCTGAGGTACCTGTGCGCTAATTTTTCCTGCTATTATCAGCAGCATCAAGGTTCCGATTAAAGTGTAAATTGTTTTTTTCATGTTTTATAATTATTAAATTAATATACTAAGTTTATTTTATGATAATTTATTTGTTTCTCTCCCAAGGAATTCAAGGTAGTTAGCTCCAATAAATAGATTCCTTGTCTGAGGCTGCTGATGTCGAATTTTACAGTATTTACGCCTGTATTTTGAGTGATGTTCTTTGAAAATACTTCCTGCCCAACAAGATTGCGCAACGTAATCATATTTTCTCCGCTTACATTGCTAGTGAAAGAGAGAGTGAATAAGCCGGAAGTTGGATTTGGGTAAACCAATAGATTATCTGAAATAGGAATTATCTCAGCAATTCCACTTGAAAAATCTTCCGGTTGCTGAAATCCCTGGGTAAGAATGTTCCCTGTTTTTGTATAAGTTTCTACCATGGTCATTTCAGCCACAGTAAAGGAAAGCATTGCATTTGATGCAGAATAAAATCCACCTGAAGTTGAAATAACTGTAGGTGATAATGTTTGTGATCGCAGTATGCCTGAACTAATGACAAGCAATAGCAATAATCCTGAGATTTTTTTTTTCATAGAGTTAATTATTTACATTTTATTAAATACATTATAAGAATTATCAATTAAAAAAATATAACTTAAAATATATATCCTATAAGATATATAGTATATATTGCAAATATAATATAAAAAATACCGAATCTGCAAATATTTTTTTATTTATTAAAATTAAGTAATCTTCAATAGCCTAATTATCAATAAAAAAAGCAAAAACTTTTGTTTTTGCTTTTTTTAAAATAGTTCTTTTTAATTTTCCTTTAGAACATATTCGTCATATTCCAACTCAAAGCGAAGTTTATGCCTTGATTCTTCTTGGGCGAGCATAACGAAAAAGTTTTTAAGTTCAGTGCCAGGCGCTTTTTCAGAAAGGTTCAGGTAAAGTTTAAATGCAAACTTCTCTTTATTCATAGCCAGGACAAGGGCCTCCTGGTAAGTCATCTGGGGTGAAGGCTTAACATTAACGATGTAATCCGCGATCTTAAGGTCGATTATTTTATCTGAAGAAATATCGAAAATACCTTTGTTCTTTATATCCAGTAGTTTTGCTTTATGACCCATTTCTTCCTGTGCAAATTGTTCGAAAACCTTACGCATGGCTTCATTAGCTAATTTAGAAGCAAGATTATTATAAAAATCAACTGCTTCCTGTTCCTGATCTATTGCAAAATCAAGGATGTCATTTATTTTATTAAATTCTTTCATTTAATTTATTTTATGTTTAACTTTTTGATAATTTTTTATGCATTGCATTTGCGGCTGTACGTCCTGCACCCATAGCCTGTATCACGGTCGCCGAACCGGTAACAATATCGCCTCCCGCATAAACATTAGGAATAGAGGTTTCGTTAGTTTCAGGATTTACTTCAATGTAACCCCATTTATTTCTTTTAAGATTCGGTGTTGTATTAAAAATAATGGGATTTGGGCTGGTACCAACGGCAACTACTGCAAGATCGCAATCAATAATAAAATTAGAATCTTTAATCGGAACAGGTCTTCTGCGGCCTGAATCATCAGGTTCGCCAAGTTCCATCTTGATACATTCAACGCCTTTGATCATGCTATAATCAGTACCAATATAACGTATGGGGTTTGTAAGCAATTTAAATTTCACACCTTCTTCCTCGGCATGATGCACTTCTTCTTTTCGTGCCGGAAGCTCATGCCTTGAACGTCGGTAAACAATGGTTACTTCTGTTGAACCTGTGCGAATAGCGGTGCGCGCACAATCCATTGCTACATTACCTCCGCCAACAACCACAACTTTGTTTCCTTTGGGCATAGGCGTATCATACTCTGGAAATTTGTAGGCTTTCATCAAATTCATTCTGGTTAAATACTCGTTTGATGAAAAGACATTGCCCAGGCTTTCGCCGTCAATGTTCATGAACATAGGTAAGCCGGCTCCGACACCAATATATATTGCATGAAAATTTTCGAGAAGTTCATCAACAGTAAGCAATGTGCCAATTATATGATTGAGTTCAAATCTTACGCCGAGTTCTTTTAAATAATTTATTTCAAACTGAACGATTGATTTTGGTAGCCTGAATTCGGGAATGCCGTAAGTAAGAACGCCGCCAAGTTCATGCAGTGCTTCAAAGACAGTAACCGAATATCCCATCAAAGCCATATCGGCAGCAACGGTCAGTCCGCCCGGCCCTGAACCAACAATGGCAATGCGTTTGTTGGTTTTGTTTTTAATCATGGGCGTTTTGACCAAATCCATTTTACGTTCAAAGTCGGCAACAAAACGTTCAAGGCAGCCAATAGATACTGGTTTATCTTTAATACCCAGAACACATTTTTGCTCGCATTGATTTTCCTGGGGACAAACTCTTCCGCAAATAGCGGGAAGCACATTTCTTTCTTTTATTTTTTTTGCAGCTCCGTCAAAATCATCTTCTCTCATAAGCTTGATGAATGCTGGAATATCAACATTCACGGGGCAGCCCTCAACACATTTTGGTGCTTTGCATTGCAGACAACGTCCTGCTTCGAGTTCCGCAATTTCTGAAGTATATCCGTAGGGCACTTCCTGATGATTTTGAATGCGAAGGGTTTGATCCTGCTCGGGCATTTCCTGACGTGGAATTTTTAATTTAATCCTTCGTTCATCTGCCTTTGATAATCCATGCCATTCGCAGCCTCTTTTCAAACAAATATAAAATGGAAGAAGCTTGGAAAGAGCTGAAATTATTACATGTGCAGCCGGAGAACCACATTCGGCACAAATAATATCTTTATTGATAAGACTTTTTTTGCAGGCAGGACAAATCAGATCATCAAGTAATTCGCCTTCCAGGATAGGAACGGTTGTATCAACATCGAATACATCAAGGTATGGACTGAGAATGACATCAATTTCCTGTCCTTTAAAAATTGCTTTGAAACTTAGAAGCCTGATGTCTTTTTTCTCAATATTAAAGCTTTGATGGCAATGAGGACAATACGTATTTAAATACGTTTTAAATTTTAAATATTTTACGTCCTGATCAATCATATTTGTTTATCGTATTGAGAAAAGCAAAGATGTTTTTTCGTCTTTCAGATATAAAGAATTTCTTTTTTCAAGCTCATCAAAATCGACCTCGTGTCCATTGAAATCAGGTCCATCAACACAGCAGAACTGTGTTTTGTTGGCAATCTTAACACGGCATCCACCGCACATTCCCGTACCATCAATCATTACAGGATTCAGGCTGACCATCGTTGGAATATTGTATTTTTTTGTGAGTTTACAAACATTTTTCATCATGATGATTGGGCCGATGGCATACACCTGTTTAATATCATACCTTTCATCAAGATATTTTTGTAAAGGCTGCGTAACAAAGCCTCTCATGCCGTGGCTTCCATCATCGGTAGTAACAACAAGTTCATCACAAATTGCATTCATTTCATTTTCGAGAATCAGCAGATCCTTGTCTCTGGAGCCGATGATACCGATAACATAATTTCCATTTTCTTTGAATGCTTTGGCAACATGATGCAGAATGGCTACGCCTGTGCCACCTCCAACCATAATAACCGTTCCTATTTTATCAGTATGAGCAGGTTTACCAAGAGGACCAACCACATCGCGGATAATATCGCCTTCATTCAATGAGCGCATCAATGCTGTGGTTTTTCCTACAACCTGAAATATGATCGTGATTATTCCTGCAAATTCGTCTTTGTCAGCAACAGTGAGGGGTATACGTTCGCCGGTTTCATTCACCCTGAGAATAATGAATTGTCCGGCTTTTATTTTTTTTGCAATTTTAGGTGCGCTGATATCAAACCTGATAACAGTGCCTTTTGCCATTTCCTGTTTGCGAACAATCTGAAACATATTCTCGTTAAAACAGTTTAATAATGAAACTTCAAAGCATCAAATTTATTACTAAAAACAAATATAGAAATTTTTTTATAGAATAAAAAAATCAATTTGTAAATAACTACAAATTATAAACTCAAACATGCAAAAAATTAAAGAGTAATTTTTATTTGTAATTTGTTTTTTTATTTCATTTCTTTGTTCAAATATAATTTCAATTACTTATGAATAAAGAATTTATATCCATATTTAGGTTGATAACTATTTTTCTTTTTTCTCTTTCAACTATTTTTTCAGCTACAGTAAAATCACAAACACCAAATCCTGCACTTATAGGTTACTGGCATAACTGGACAGATGCAAGTGCTCCATACATTCAACTTGATCAGGTTGATTCAAGGTATAATGTTATTGAAGTTTCATTTGCTGTTCCAACTTCGACATCGGATATGACAATGACCTTTACTCCCGATCCTGCTCTTGTTGGCTCATTCACTACTAAAATCCAAAGTTTACAAAGTCAGGGAAAAAAAGTTTTGATAAGCATTGGAGGTGCTACATCTACAATTGATTTGTCAACCACAACAAACAAAAATAATTTTATCACTTCAATGACCAATATCATCAACACGTACGGATTTGATGGTCTTGACTTGGATATTGAAAACGGAAATTCTGTTTTAATTTCAAACGGAGGAACTATTTCAGCACCTAAAGATTCAGCGATTATCCACCTTATTGCTGCTGTTAAGCAAATAATGTCTAATTATCGTTCAAGCCATTTAGGAAAGAAAATGTTTCTGACTCTTGCACCCGAAACGGCTTATGTTCAAGGTGGCATGTCAGCTTACGGAAGCATATGGGGATCATATCTCCCGACAATTCAGGCATTGTGCGATTCTATTGATATTCTTCAGGTGCAGCTCTATAACAGCGGAACAATGTATGGATTGGATGGTAAAATTTATACTCAGGGTACCGCTGATTTTATAGTAGCAATGACAGAAGCCGTTATTAAAGGATTCAGCACATCAGGAGGAACATTTAGCGGACTTCCTGCAAGTAAGGTTGCTGTAGGACTCCCGGCATGCCCAAGTGCAGCAGGTGGTGGATTTACTAATGTTGATACAGTAAAAAGCGCATTGGATTATTTACTTGGCAAAGGTTCAAAGCCGGGTTCATATACATTGGTGCAGGCAAGCGGATATCCTGACCTGAGAGGTATGATGACATGGTCAATAAACTGGGATAACGTTAGTACTTGCAACAATTCAGCATATCAATATGCAGCAAATTTTATCCGAATTTTTGATAATATAAATTCTATTTCAAATTTAAATATTTCAAACAATGAATTTGAAATTTGTCCGAATCCAGGTAAAGACAAAATAAATATAAGAGTTAATGATTTTGAAAAAATAAAATCCATATTTATTTTAAATGCAAATGGAGAAAGAATTCAAATAAAATTAAATTTAAACGAAAGCATTGATATATCTGAGTTTCCTTCGGGATTATATATTCTTCAGCTTACTTTTGATGATGAGACAATTCGGAAAAAATTTATTGTTCAACATTAATTTTAGAAAGATTTTATTTTTACTTTTTTTATAAAGAAAGGCGAACACTGCAAGTGTTCGCCTTTCAATTTTTGTTAATCGCATGAAAATACTACCATTCCATACTGTCTTCAAGTCTTATGTTATCGAGGTCGTCTTTGCTGAGTCCGTGCCATGTACAGCCTTTTTTAGCACAAACAAAAAAGTTGATCATTTTTGTCCGGGCACTTACTAATATTTTCGCAATCTGTGTTCCGCATTTTTCGCATTTCCCGTCGTCGACCATCAAACTTTTATCACAGTGAAAACACCGAATATCGCCTACGGTCTGGTCTTCCGGAAGAAAGATAGTGGACTTTGAAGAAAACACATTTAAGTAGGGGCTAAGCATGATATAGCCTGATTCTCCTTCTTTTTTCACGATCTTTAATTTCAACATATCACTTTCAATAAGTG
>Ga0224523_1000877_pt1 | contig 13935 bp, 10 predicted proteins | sample CFST50metaG_FD_182732 | JGI IMG/M metagenome (GOLD analysis project Ga0224523, IMG submission 182732) | Peat soil microbial communities from Stordalen Mire, Sweden - C.F.S.T50 | ecosystem: Environmental > Terrestrial > Soil > Wetlands > Peat | place: Sweden: Norrbotten County, Stordalen Mire...
TGTCTTTTTGTCCATTTACATAATTCTCCCTGTATATTTCCTGCGGGAATGATAAACCGTTCACCTTTGTATAGTTCCGAAAGAATTGCCGGCTTACAATCTCGCCTGCATTGTTTTTAAATACAATTCCATTAAGTTTTTGGTCAACAATGGATAAAAGGATGTCGCCAAAATATTTTTTAAATTCAAGCGGAGGTTCCCATGTCGAAATTACGCTACTATCGCTTTTTTCAACTTTTCTGATTGTGAATTTTGTTTTTTTTAAGCCATAATCATTCAGGTTGCCGTTTAATACAAGATTATAGATAGAGAATTCAATCCCTGCCGGAATTCGTTGTTTTCCGATGACTTTTAAATTGACTATTTTATAAAGGATAGTATCTCGCTGAACCCAGATTTCCTTTTCAGGAAAACTAATATCGTATACTATCTGTTTTATATTCTTATCATAAAATATTTTCCCGACAGTTAACCGCTGTTCTCCTGTCGGGGATTTAGCTTTAATCATAAAATCAGTTTTGATTCTGAAAAATAGCTGAGGTTCCACCTGTATGACTGAAAGTGGGAAAATAAATAAAAACAGAAATTTTAACACTTTAGATGTTTTAAGGAATAATGTTTTCTTTCCAACTTAAATATGATGATCTGAGATAAAGCTAAACTTTTTTGCAAAAAAAAAGAGTATATCTAAATTTTTGTTTGATATACTCCTTATTTTTTGAGTTTGATCTATACGTGAACGAGTGCTCCCCACCAGACAAGATCAAGAACTACAACCACAGCTGTCCATGTAAGGCAGCCCCACAGTGATTTTTTGGTTTCATCCATATTCTGATTTGTTACAATATATACAACTGCCATTCCAACTACACCAAAGGCGCAACCCCACAAGAATGAAGGAATACCAAGTACGGGATTTTTTGTACCATCAGGAAGTACACTCTCAGGAACAAGCCTCAAAGAAGTTACAAGATTTGAATTTGTAAGTTGCAGGGAACTGTACGTCAGATCTGCGTTGGTTGTAACCATACTTGCAAGTTGGTTTAATCCCGTAAATTCTGCCCGAACAGCGTTGAGATCGAGTTTGAACAGATCTGCATCATTTGCAAGGATGGTAAATCCTGCAAAAAAAACCAGAAAGACTGAGACAAATAATTTTTTCATACGGTCCAAAATAAGAGTTTATATATCAATTTTTAAATTAAAACAATTTCAACCTGCAGTATAACCAAAATGCAAAGAAAAGGTTGCATAATGAAGCAAATTTAAGTGAACTTTCATAAACATAAATATATCAAAAAGTATTTTACAAACCTAATTTTCATATTATAATTCCCCCATCTTATAACCAAGGATGAGAAAATTTTGAATTCTTTATTTCAGGACTGAAGAAATTATTCAGGAGAAAATGAAGGTTCTTTTGATTTCAAAAATCATTTAAAAACTTTTAATGTTTTGGTAATTGCGCTTTAAATGTTAAATTTGCACCTCAGTTAAACTGCGGGGTGGAGCAGTGGTAGCTCGTTGGGCTCATAACCCAAAGGTCGGAGGTTCGAATCCTCCCTCCGCTACAAGCAACAACAATCAATGACCTGTAAACTAATCATTTACAGGTTTTTTTATTGCCAAATTGGAAGCATATAGGAAACATTGCCTGTGTTAAAGTCCTCATAATTCTATTACCTACTGATAAGTATAAAAAATACCCAAATACTTGTAGCCAAATGTATATCTGTAAGACTTAATTTTATTTTATTATTTAACATTTTGTCAACAGATTAATATTACTTAAATTAGATAGCATAAATATAAATCCTTCCGTATAATGAGGACGTTATTGATTTGTTTATTAATGCCACTGCTCCCAATAATTTCATATCCACAGGATTTAGAAAAAGAATCTCATAAGTATCAGGAGAAAACTGAGAAAGAGTTCAATAAAACACAAGAACAATCACATCATGGATCTGAGGTTTTCATCGACACAGTCAATAAAAGATATGTAAATCAAGTACTGGGAGCCGAAAATGAATTTTCCGAATTGTTGCCAGAAAGTTTTAAGGAATACAAAGTTATGCCAATAGATGAAATAACTGAAAATTCTAAGCCTAAACAAATCCCCAGATTTAGGAAAGCTCGTCCTGAGAATTTTTTATCTCCTTTAAATGAGAGAAAAATACGATTTGAAATGCCTGATGCGATTTTATTTCAACCAAATTTTGCTCGCAATAAATCTATTGGTTTGGTAAATAAGGTTTCTTTGGACTTCTTTGGCACTACATTTTCAGTGGATTTTGACCATCAGATAAGTCAGCTGCCCAAAATAATGAAAATTGATCCTGAAGCTATAAAAAATAGTTATGATTTTTTGCGAAATACTAATTATCCCGCTGTTCTTGAACAACTTGCTGATATTTGCAGGCAAATGAACCTGAACGATTGGGATTACTATTGTTTGATAAATGAATTCTGCGAATCCATTATCGATAATTCTAACTTGCAAAAGGTTATCTCCTGGTTTCTGTTATTGGAATCAAATTTTAAGGTAAAAATTGGATATTTTAACGATGTTACAGCGATATTATTTACAACAGCTCAAACAATATATAGGACACCATGTTTCAATATTAATGGTGAACGATACTATACCATTAATTATAAATACGACAGTATCTACACTTATAAAACAGATTATTTTAAAGGATATAAATGTCTTAACATATTTCACGAAAAGCCGTTTGTTATTGAAGGATCTAAAAGAGACAAATCAATAACTTTCCCTTATATGGGAAAGACATATTCGATTCATGTGTCTTTTGATCAGCATTATGTGGATTATTACACAAAGTATCCATTGATACCAGTTGATTTTTATTTCGCATTACCTGTTTCTTCAACTTTTAAGGAATCAGTCGAAACAAATATTGCTCCTTATCTTCAGAATAAAAACACTCTTGAATCATTGCATTTTTTATTGAGCCTGGTGCAGTACGGTTTCACTTATAAGACTGATGAAGAGCAGTTTAAACATGAGAAGTATATGGTACCGGAAGAAATGCTCTATTATAATAATTCTGATTGCGTTGATAAGGCTATTCTCTTTTCCTACTTCGTTAATGAATTGCTGCATAAAAATATTATTGCTCTTGATTTTAATGGCCATATATGTCCGGCCGTTGAACTTACAGATTCTGCAATTAAGGGAAATCTGATTTATAACAGTAAAGAATATATCGTTTGCGATCCTACTTATCTAGGCGCACCACCTGGAATAATTCTCCCCCCATTTAAGATTAAAAATGCTGTCATTATTGATTTTAATTCAAATCTAAACCATTTTATCCTTGGTAAAAAGATATGGGACTGTGCAAATAAAAAAGGACTGTTAAAGGCTGATAACGCTCAAAACACATACATTTCAAGTAATGGTAATATTTTTCTTACAGGTATGATGATGGATGACTCCCTTTACAAAAGTGATCAACAGAATACTAATAGTGAAAATACCACAACGTTTATTGCTAGACTTGATTCCTTAAATGAAGTTAAATGGATAAAAAAAATGAAGGGATCTAGTTCAAATTTCGGCTATTGCATATCAGAGACAGATGATCAGCATCTATATGTTTTTGGATATTTTATAGATACTCTTGGTTTGGACAATTATAAAATTACCTCTCAGGAGCATGGCAGTTTTTATTTAGCAAAATTGAACAAAAATGGAGAAGCTTCTTGGTTAGTCCCCATCTGTTTACCTACCGATTCAATTAGTCAGGGAATTACTGCAGTCTTAGATAGTAATGGCATTTTGAAATACTACATGCCAAATGACCATTTTAATCAAGAATGCAATTACCTGATGCAGTTAGATAAAAAGGATAATTGTTATGTATATGCTATGATTACCCAAATGAATTCAAGTGCACTGATTCCCAGAAAGGATTCAATCACATTACTAAGCAGATCCTTTGAAATCCATGCGAAAGCTAATAAATTCGATATAGTTAGTTATTTAATAAACGACAACGATAACCTGGTAAAGAAAAATTATCCTAAATCTGTCTCCCTACTTTACACCCTTTTTAAATATCTGGACAACTATGGTTCGTTAATCAGTGGTTCTTCAATACAACAGACCATCTTGACTATTTATAAAAATATGGAATCTGGTTTACCCGTTCAGTATTCTGAAGTTGGCAAAATAAGTGAAATATCTAATTCTGATGGCATTACGTGTATTAGAACAGTTGATCATCAGCCTGTGAATATTAATCCATTACAGGCTCAACATGAATCAAGAATAAAATTATCATATATTAATGGAAATGCAAAAATTGATGTACTGCACGGCATTAAAATCGGAAGTGATCAAGTGTGGAATGATCTGAATTATATCATATTGGATAAATCGACAGGTCAGATAATTTATAATTATAATAATCAATACCGAAAAAAAATGCCTGTACATTCACAAGTACTATAATTACCGTAAAACTCTTTTATCAAATATTAAACAATGGAAATGAATAGGGTTTGGCTCTTAAAAATATCAATAGTGCTGCAATTTTTTGCAAATTCACTTAATGCCTCAACAATTGACCTTGGTTATATTCAAATCTATGATACAAGCCAGGTTAATGAACATATAAATTTATATTTCAAATTAATAAATACTGATACAGCTAATGCTCGGAAATGTCTTGAAGAGGCATTGACCATAAGTAAGGAAACAGGCTATTTAAACGGAATTGCCAGAAGTGAATATTATCTCGGATTATATTATCTGGAACAATTTGATCTTCTGAAGGCTGAAAATTATTTTACAGAATCATATGAGGAATCAGGAAAATCCGGAGACAGAACAAGAAGGGCTACCAATACAAATAATTTGGGAACGATCTCTGAAAAAAAGGGGGACTATGGCGATGCAATTTTAAAATACTTAGATGCTTTTGAACTTTTTGATTCATTGAATAATAAAATTGGTTTATCAGCCACAGCTAATAACATCGGTATTGTCTACTACCTGCTGAATGAACCTGAAAAAGCCAGAAATTTTTTCCGGTTGTCTCTAGATCTGAAACAGCAGCTTAATGACACCATTTCTATGGTTTATACATTTCAGAATCTTGGAAATGTGTATTTTGATTTATGGGAGTATGATAGTGCCAAATACTATTATGAAAAATGTATTGATTTATCAGGGCTAGTTGATGATGCAGTCAGTGCCGGAAAAGCATATAACAGTCTAGGTGTGATTGCAATGATTAAAAATGATTACAAACAAGCATTACAATTTTATACAAAAGCACTTCATTATTCCAAGATGAAAAACGATGTGCGAAATATAACTGCAGTATACGACAATTTAGGAATATTGAATTCTAATTCAGGTAATCCTCGGTCGGCAACTTCCTATTATGATAGTAGCCTTGCTCTTTCAAAACAGCATGGGCTTAAAGATGAAATGAAAAACGCCTACCAGCACCTTTCATCTGTTTTTGCTTTGCAGGGGAATTACAAAGATGCCTTCCTGAATCTTCTGAATTATGATGATCTCCAAAATAATATGTTGACTGAAAAAAGCGATGTTTCAGGAGTCGAGGCACTATTTGTTAAACAAAAACAGGAAAACAAGATCTTGAAACTGGAAAAGGACCAGGCAAAACGAGAAACTCAGATTGTTTTAAGCCTGGCTATTATTTTAATTTTGCTGGTTGTTTCAATCTTGGGATTTTACATCTATCGTATCAGTCAGAAATCAAAAAATTCGAGAAAAATTGCAGTGCTTGAAAAAGAACGGTTCAAGGCTGTGATAGAAGCTCAGGAAATGGAAAGGAAAAGAATTGCAGGTGATCTGCATGACAGTTTGGGACAGATGCTTTCATTATCAAAACTTCAATTGTCTGAGATAATTGATTCATCGTTAATTTTAACTCCTGAACATGAGAAAATGTTGGTTCGATCAACACAAATAATCGATGAAGCCTGTCAGGAAGTAAGGAACATTTCACATAATCTGATGCCTGGACCTTTGATCAGACTCGGACTTACATCCGCCGTTAAAGATCTGGTCAGAAAAATAAATTCTTCAAAAAAAATCCAGGTTTCATTCTCCAGTAACCTTGATACTGACAGGCTGGATGAGAAAGTTGAAATATCTGTATACAGAATTATTCAAGAAATTCTTAATAATACATTAAAACATGCAAAGGCATCTCAAATTGGGATTAGCCTTAATATCCAGGATGAAAGAACCTTAGTGCTTATGATTGCAGATAATGGAATTGGTTTTGATACAGGAAAGATCATTAAAAGCAGTGGGATTGGATGGAAAAATATTTATTCGCGTCTAGAAATTATTAATGGATTCATGAATGTAAACTCAATAAAAAATCAAGGAACCAACATCGAAATCAAAGTTATAGTGTAAATATAAAATAAAACAGATGTAATAAATCACTTTTAGTATATAATCATTCCTAAATCAAGGTAAACATTTGACAGGATATAGACATAATTCCTTTATAATATGAACAATAACGATCCTTCCAAGGTAATTCAAATTCTGATTGTTGATGATCATCAGATGTTTCTTGACGGCTTAAAAACGTTGCTTTCTAAAGAAAAGAACCTAAATATCGCGGCTGAGGCTAACAATGGTAACGAAGCTTTAGAAATACTGGCAAAAATTCCAGTTGATCTGGTTATTACTGATATTAACATGCCAGTAATGTCGGGTACAGAACTTACAAAACAAATTAAAAAAGTATATCCTAAAATAAAAGTACTGGTGCTGACCATGTACAATGACAGGGAGATAATCCATGAAATTGTGATGACTGAAGCTGAAGGATATATACTTAAAAATTCCAATAAAAAAGAGTTACTCAATGCCATTAACCGAATCATTGATCATGGGACCTATTACAGCAACGAAGTGATCTCAATAATGACTGAAAACTATGTTGTAAAGGAAAAGATAAGAAACAGAACGCAGGGACTCTCTACCCGTGAAAAAGAAATTATAGCATTAATATGTCAGGAGCTTACTTCTGCTGAAATAGCTGAAAAACTATTTATAAGCCCCTTGACAGTTGAAACACACCGCAGGAATATACTGCGCAAATCAAACAGTAAAACAATTGTTGGATTGATAAAGTTTGCAATTGATAATAAATTAGCAGGTTAATATTGTTCTTTGACGATTAAGCACTACTTAAAATCTTGTAATTATTATTTGGAGCAAAATAATATAATTTCATTTTATATTAATATATATTTTTATCTAGATCTAAAAAATTATAAATTTATCTTTCATTAAACAACTAATATCATAGGCCATGAAGAAAGGTCTATCTCTATTTGCAATTTTTTTTTACCTTGTAATATGTAATCTAGGATATTCTCAATCTGGGGAAAGCAAATTCAAGATGGTGATTATCAATCCAATTGAAAAAAAGGTTTCTCCATTATTCTCATCTTTTACCATAGTTAATCTGAGTTTTGCTGATATAAATAGGAACCTCCAGCTTTACGGCAAAGAGGATGGCACTATAAGATTTTATATAAAGAATACTGGAACGGTTTTATTACAGGAACTTAAAGTTATTTTGAACATGACTGATAGTGTTCCGGGCATAACTTGTGGCAAAAATCAAACAATTAAGCAAATCAAACTTGGTGATTCAACCTTAGTTGTTATTCCAATTGCAGCTGATGAAAAACTAAAAGACGGAAAAGTCCAGTTTGAGATACATGTGTCAGATCCAAATAGTGACAGTACCAGGACAGCCCAATTGATTATTCCTACCAGAGCACCTGTAAAAACACCTTTGTTTACATGGGTAACTCCAAAAGCAACAATTGATAGTGTAGATTTCTCAGTCGTTAAAATAACCGGGGTGTTGAAGACAAGTTCAGATATTACAGGATTAAGAGTATATATAAATGATCAGGTGCCTAATGATAATAAATCATTTGAAGTACTTGCAACTGAAAATTTAAATGAATTCAGAATTGAACGAACTGTTGCATTAAATGAGGGTAATAATGAGATAAAAATTGAAGCAAGAAACGATGAGGGGACAACAGTTTCGGATTCAAGAACAATAAATTATTCAATTAAGAAAATTGATCATGCATATGTTGAAAGACGGCTAGCGCTAGTTATTGGCAATGCAAATTATATAAATAGTAATGCTCTTCGAAATCCCATTAACGATGCAGAAGCTGTATCTTCAGCTTTAAAGGATGTAGGCTTTACCGTCTTAAAATACCTTAATGCAGATCTTAAGACCATGAAAAAGGCAATGGATATATTTGGAGAAAAACTACAGGAATACAATGTTGGCTTATTCTATTATGCAGGGCATGGAATGCAGGTGAAAGGCAATAATTATCTTATCCCGATTGATGCCAGTCTGAAAGTTGAGCAAGACGTGGATTATGATTGTGTTGATGCAGGCAGATTGCTCGGAAAAATGGAAGCTGCAGGGAGTAAAACAAATATTGTAATTTTGGATGCATGTCGTGACAATCCTTTTGCCCGTTCATGGGAGGGAAGGAGTATAGGAAAGGGAGAAGCAGGACTGGCTTTCATGAATGCACCTTCCGGCACTATTATTGCCTATGCAACCTCACCGGGGAAAATAGCCGCTGATGGAACCGGCAAAAACGGAATCTATACAGAAGCTGTCTTAAAATATATTAAAGTTCCTAGCATACCAATTGAAGACTTTTTCAAATATGTGCGGGTTGAAGTTGAAAGTAAAACAAACAGCACTCAGACACCTTGGGAATCTACCTCACTTAAAGGCAATTTTTATTTCAAAATTAAATAATTATCGTTTCATAAGACTAGATTGAATGAAGTTACAAATGAAATCTTCGATTATCTTACTTTTCGCAATAGTTTTATTTCAGATTCCTGTTATTTGTCAAACCAACGCTAAGATTGCTGATGTTGATTACTATTTGGAAGGCAATTACATAGTTGTAAACTACACAATTATTGGTTCCTTGCCCAAAGAACATATGACGATTGAGCTTAGTTTTAAAACTGAAGATAATAAGTTAATTATTCCGCAAACAGTTTCAGGTGATATAGGTAATAAACTTTTGGGTGATGGATTGAAAACAGTGCGTTGGGATATAGTTAGTGATCATTTAATATTATCAAGCAATCTTAAAGCCATCGTTACCATTACATCTTCTAAAGTTCTTTACGGAGGTCCTTCAAATGCACTCCTTTCAGTTATTATTCCAGGTCTTGGAGGCTATTTTGTAGAGAAGAACAAAACTCGGTCTATTGTAACAACAATCAGTACTCTGGGGTTGTTAGGGTATGGAATATCTCAGAAACATCTGGCAAACAAATACTATGATGAATATAAGGCAATCATTCAAACGACTGAAATTGATAACCTTTATAACAAAGCAAATAATGCACAGCATAAGTATTACATCTCAACCAGAATTGCGGCTGGCTTATGGGTTTTTGACATAATCTGGGTTGCTGTAAAAGGTATACAAAATAAAAAAATATCCAAATCATATTTTAATACATTTAACATGGATGGACTTAGAGTAAATTATGTTAATAAAGGATTGCAGCTGAAATACACAGTTTCATTTTAATAAGCAGATAAACAACCTCTTTCATGCCAACAAAAGATGACCAAAGAATATTTTAATTTTGTAAACAACTTTAAATTAATTGCTACACTCTCATTATTGATTATTTTATTTTCCTGCGATAAATATGACCTTATTCGAACCAATCCACTTGATTATAAAAGTAAAAACTATAACCCATTACCCGAGGTAACCACTACACCTGCAACTGATATATCAATTAACTCTGCTTCAATGGGGGGTAATGTGATCTCCCACGGTGGAGCCACAGTTACTGCTAGAGGAGTATGCTGGAACACATCACAAAATCCTAATATAAGTGATAATAAAACTTCTGATGGAACTGGAACAGGAAGTTTTACAAGCCTTATAACTGGGTTAACAGTTAATACAACTTACTATGTACGGGCTTATGCCACTAATAGTGCAGGAACTGCATATGGGATCCAGGTTAGTTTTACGACTTTAAATTCTAAAGGTTATCAACTAGAATATATAAGTGGCAACAACCAAACCTACAATGGTGGCGGCATACCTTTACCTATGGTATTCAAAATTAAAAATGTTAATGATAATGTATATATAACGGATTTAGGAGCAGCAAACTTGTCAATAAATTCAACCGCTTCAATAGGTTATCAAGATGCTGAGTTTAATAATTTACAAGATTATTGTGGTAATGGAGATAATGCATGTTATGGAGCATATTACTATGTAGAACCTAATACGGGCCCTGCTTATTTATTGACTATTACAGTTACTTTAAAAAAGGATAATCAAAATGTTTCTGTTTTTACAATTACGGAAAATATTACAGGTACTCTAGTAGATATTGATGGTAATGTTTATAATACAGTTACTATTGGTACACAGGTATGGATGAAGGAAAACCTAAAAACTACTAAATTCAATGACGGTACAATCATTCCAAATATAACAGATAGTACAGCATGGATCAATCTAACAACGCCAGGATATTCTTGGTATGATAATGATGTAACATCGTATAAAAACATATATGGTGCTCTATATAACGGGTATGCTGTAAACACCAATAAACTATGCCCAACTGGGTGGCATGTTCCTTCTGATGCAGAATGGACAGTTTTGACAACATATTTAGGAGGCGAAAGTATTGCTGGAGGCAGCCTGAAAGAAACCGGTACAGCCCATTGGCTAAGCCCAAACACTGGTGCTACTAACCAAAGTGGTTTTACGGCTCTTCCAGGTGGCACTCGATATATAAATGGAGGTGGTTCATTCTACTCTATTTATATTAATGCTATATTCTGGTCCGCTACGGCTAATTACACACGTTCATTGTATAATGATAAATCAGATATATGGCGCGGAGGTTTTAGTTATCAAGAATATGGTTTTAGTGTACGATGTACTAAGGATTAATATGAACCATGAGCGTGAAATGGCAAAAGAGCGTACATCCTTCAAAACTGAACTCGTAACTATTACAATGAAGAAAGTAATATGAACAAAATTAATACCTATAAAATGCTTGCTTTTCTTCTTACAATATTTACTTTGTTTTCCTGCGATAAATATGACCTTGTTCGAACGAATCCACTTGATCCAAAAAGTAGCAATTTTAAACCTTCAACATATGAAGCCAAATATTCTAGTTCTACCCCTATTATTGATGGGCAAATTTTGACTTCCGAATGGTCGAACAGTAATCTATATAATATAACTCTTGCCAGACAAGATGGTTATGATACAAAAGAAGCTACACTCTTTTTACAAACAGATAATACCTGGCTGTATGTGGGTATAATGACAACTAATAATGCTGGATGGGATGTATATCTGCAGTTAAGATTTGATGGAAATAATGATCATATACTTAGCGGAAGTAGTACTGAACCACGCACTGATATTGATATCGAATATCCAAGTCCTGGCGGATGGGAAGGATATATAAGGTATGATTATCTGGTTTCATCAACTGGTTATCAGGTAACTCCGCCAACAGGGACACAATCTGCAAGTTATGGATCTACAAATGTCAGTTATGAATATAAGATTAAGTTATCGGATTTAAATACAAGCGTTGGTAATACAATTGGATTCTACATGTTTAATCTCGTGGAACCTGATCCTGAGCATGGATATGAATTCCCGGTTAGATTATCAGCTACTGATCCATCTAAATGGGAACATATCAGAATTCAGTAGATGTGAACAAGTCATATTTTGAAAAAATCACTATCTCAGTTATTTATGGTTTACTTGTCAATCATTAATTATGACATAGGTATATTGAATCTCAATTGTTATGATGTCTAAAAGATCTCGCTTGCATAGGATGATTATTTGACCCATGATGCGGACTTCTGAATGAAGGGTTATTAACAATTACAATTTCTGTTGGAGGTGGTGTAGTAGTCTCTAAAAGAATATCGGCCACATCGCACATAACAGCACATCCATTTGCAAAAAGCAGAATTGTTAAAAAAGAGATTATTAGAAACAATTTTGGCTTTCTGGCAATTTTTAACGGCTTAAGACCAGCGTTTATCTCCTGTACGGTTGTTGCACATGTCTGTTTGTTAAAATCATAGGTAAAGAATTCTTTGTTATTGCTTCCTGATTTTAATTCCGGGGTTTCAAGTTTTGTTTTCATAATAATTAAATTTTAAGGTTTAAATACAATTATTTTTTATTAAGAATTTATATTTGATGAAATTCTTAATCAAATTTCCTCAATTCCAAATCACCCATCAATCACTCCTAATATGTATAATGAGTACCGATTAACAGGTATTAAATAATTCAGGGAAGAGTTGTGAGGGATATAGAGCCTGACAAACTCAAAGAAGAGATTCTCCTGAAAACAAGAATAATTAAGTATCTTGATTATCAGATAAGTAACAGCATTAAGGATGCTGTTTAGAAGGACCCCAGGTAGTTTCTTTTGGACTTAAAGTACATTTTTGATGCTATTAATATAGAAATGGCTTATGATGCTCCTTTGAATATTCTAAAAATGGAGTTAAAAATACTCTGTTGCTGTAAAATCAAAAATCAATCTTATTTTTTTAGTTTACTTGCCATTTCAAAGACACCATCTGCGTCAATTACAATTGGGATTCTTTTCTTTATATCATCCTTGTCTATGGTTTCGGCATCTATTTTTAATTCTGTGCCACCCTTTAAAAACATACCATAGTCCCATCCCTTTTTAATATCAAAAAAACGAAAGCCTTTTCCATTAAATACAAAATTACATTTAGTAAAACCCTGATCCGGAAGATTTACTTCCCAACTTACATTGATTAATAAATCAATTTTTATGTTCGCTATATTTTTTTCGGTTTTAACTAATTCCTGATTATTTTTAATATCAATGAGAATATAACCTTGCGATTGTCCTTTTGAAAGTGAATCTACTGGAATTAATATATGCAGGTTGGAATCCCACTTGTACCCATTATAAATCATATTATTCGGATATGTAAATCCTTTTTGCACATATAATAATAATTTACTCAGATAAGGGTCATTTTGTGCTGGGGTTAAATCTATTCCCATTATTTTAGGCAGGTTATTCCATTCACCTGTGAATTTCCGTTTACGCTTTTGTTCTTCACTGATTATGAGTTTAATAATAGTGCCGAATTTTTCATCTAGTGGCACAATTTGATCATCAGCCTTAATAAGGAAATTTACTATTTCAGATTTTTTGGAAATATCAGCAGAATCCCTCTTACTTAGTGTTACCGTTTCGGTTCTGTTTGTAATCAGGTTCAACTCCAATGTTTTTAAATCATTTTTTGAAGCTATATCTATGAAACCTTTAAGAATTGAATCATTTCTTAAGAAATTTAAACTACTATCGATTGGACGCTTGTTTTTATTTTGTACCAGGATTTTGTTAATCTTTAACTTAACTGAAAGTTTATTGTCTGATTGAAATTTTTTGCCCTGTTCAAATTTATAAACCAATTTCACACCTTCTACCTTAGGATTACAGCTCCAAAAACATAACAAAACAATACTTGTCAGACATGTATAAAATAATATTTTCATATACAAAATTTTATGCTATAAAAACTAATTCAGGAAGTCGAAACGCTCTCAACTTCCTGAATTTTACCTATATCAAATATAATACATTAAGAAAACTACTTATAATAATAACGTGGGAAAGTTTTTGAAATGTTAATTACGTCTCTGTTATACAAATTAGTCGAATAGCCTAATCCTGACAAAGAGAAATAGACACTTGCTCTCAAATAAGCTGTTCTGTCAACATAATATCCACCACTTCCGGCATTTAAATAA
>Ga0224523_1000878_pt1 | contig 13933 bp, 8 predicted proteins | sample CFST50metaG_FD_182732 | JGI IMG/M metagenome (GOLD analysis project Ga0224523, IMG submission 182732) | Peat soil microbial communities from Stordalen Mire, Sweden - C.F.S.T50 | ecosystem: Environmental > Terrestrial > Soil > Wetlands > Peat | place: Sweden: Norrbotten County, Stordalen Mire...
CGGAATCCAGCGTCACATTGACCTGGATTCTTCTTTTTATATCCTTGTTTCGACCTTCAACGTTTATAATTTTTGGCGCCGAACCGGAAGCGACCGTAACCGTCGCGCAACCGGAATAAGGATCGCTGCAGCCGCCGCTTACTATTTCCATGGTATATGATCCAGTATAGTCTTTATTTCTCGCGATTCTTTCTAAAGCGTCTTTCGCTCCTAACTGAGCGTAATTTAAAGCCTTGCCGGAATTATTAGTATCACTTACGGAAACGACGTCGGACATGCTAATTGAGGAAATTAAAACACCGACCGAAATTATCAAAACCAATAAAACAATTACGGTTGGAATAGAGGCGATACCGGGCTGATTTTTTTTATATTTAAACATAATTAAAAATCTTGATTTAAATCAACGGTGGTTTTTTCGCTTTGACGGTATTGATAATCCGGACTGGCGCTATTATAAGAACCTCCTAAATTTATTTCCACACTTTCCATTTTTTTATTTAAAACCGCATTGGTATTTTCTAGGCGCGCAAAATACAAAGTATCAAATGTAACATTATCAGAACTTATATATTCGACAGCTTGAGCATCGACTTGGCGCGTTACCTTACCAGAGCTGAGCGTATATTTGATTGAACTGCCGGCCACGGTAATATCAAGTAAACTTGAAGTTGCCGCCGTTGAACTCGGCGTATTCAAAGCTGAAGCCGAGGAAATATCTCGTTTCATTCTCTCAACCACAAAACGCATATTGGAGTTCAATTCGGTTTTTGCTTCCACGCCGCCACGACCCTTATTAAGGATTAAAAAAGAATTAGCCACAACCACGGTAATAATCGCTAAAATTGAAATATAAATTATCAGCTCAATCATGGTAAAGCCGATAATATTTTTATTTTCCCGAAAAATTAATTTCATAATCTAAAAATTAAGGGCTCCAATTAAGAATAACATCATCAACTTGCGGCGTATAGGTACCGCTCAGCGAACAGTCGCTTGAACAAAGCCGAATCTTATAGCGGAAATAACGTTTATTGTTTAATTGGGAAATGCAGGTTAACTCGACCGGAGTGCTTGAACTCGCGTCATACCAATCATTGGAACCGCAAGTACTTCCCCCGGAATAAATCCACGGACCAGAAGTGGCGTCGGCGGTCGCAACTTGAAATTTAACTTTTCCTTGATCAAAGCTTGGTCCGCCTAATTGCCCTTTCCACATAATGGAATTATACGCGGCGCCATCAGCGCTCGCCGTTGAGTCATAAACCGCGGAAACAAGATCGCCATAGGGTTGATAACCGGCACTGCAATCAACCGGTTTATAGCGATGGGTTTCAACGACCGTAGCCACAAAATTATAAATAGAGACACCATTAGTAGAAACATTTAAAGTATAAGAATAGGAACCGGCAGTCGTCGGATTAATCATTTTATAAATATCACCATAAACAAAATTAAAACTTGTATAGCCGCTGGCACTTGGCAAAGTAAAAATAGTTGATGTTCCCGTACCGCTTGAATTAGTAATGGATAAAGTTATTGTTCCACTACCAGCATAAACACCGCTAATCGGAAAATAGACTGATTTAACGGCATTGGTAGTTGAGGCAATATTATCACCAATATAAACTGTAAACGGAAAAGAGTTTACCGAAAGTTGGCCAGTATCAGAAGCAACAAAAAATTCGTTAGTCTTAACTTTTTCATTAGCAATCGCACCATCAACGCAACTAGTCGGCGCAAATTGATCGGTTGTTATTAGCTTAGAACCAAAATCCCAAATATCAGAAACCGAAGAAATAACGTTTAAAGTATGGCTATAACTACCGGCCGCTGCTTGATTTAATACACCGGTATCGTCTTTATAAACAAAATAAAAATCATGTCTAGTATTGACTGGCAAGACAAAAGTCTTGGCCGTTGCCGGATTGGAATCAAGCTCAAGCGTAATTGAACCAGCATTATCAAAAATACCAGTTACAATAATTGAAGCATTTTTCACCGGATTAGTTACACCCGTCAAGTTATCACCGATATAGGTTGAGAAGGGGAAATTGGCCTGGGTGCCGGCAAGAATTTCACCACTATTGGCGCCAATCGCAAGTTCCGTTGTCTTACTTTGATCGCCGGCAAAAACTGTATAATAAGACAGCACGACTAAAGGAATCGCGATAACGAGGGCAAAAAATATTATTATTCTTTTCTGAAAAAAATTAATCATAATTAATTTTTAAGGCGTATAGGAATAAGTTAAAACTAAATTGGCTGCAGAAATATAAATACCTTGATCAGTTTGAATACTAAAGGTATTGGTAGTCGGGTCAAAAAGAAGCAAACTGGGATTGACCGGCACAATCAGATTAAAAGTATTATTGTTCCAATTATTATTCCAAGGAATTACGGCCGTCCACCAATTATTACCATTAATTGAAAAATTTAAATTATTATTGCTGCCGCTTGTCGACATACCACTAATTTCAAAAAAGGCACTTTTAATGGAAACAGAATTTTCCGGAATATTGACTAAGAAGGTGGAGCTCGCGGTCGAACCGGCATTAATCATTCCTGAATTTGAACCAATATAAAATTTAGCTGTTTTAAACGGATTGGTAGAACTGGCGGTCGTAAAGGAACAATACGGTGAGCTTGTCGGCCGAAGCGCTAAATTACCGGCCGCGTCCGATGATTTAATGCGAAAATAATAAGTTGAACCTAAGTCTAAATTACTTAAAGTATAAGCATGACTATAATTACTAGAATCAAGAGTGGAAATAGTACTTCCGGATAAACTGGAATTTTTACTATACTCAACTTGCCCGACGCCGGACTCATTAAGTGTCCAGGAAATAATCGCACCATTAGTAGTAATCGAACTCACAGCATCGCTACAAGTATTTGATCCGGAAAAACTTATAGTCGGCGCCGTGCGATCAATTTGAAAATCAGTACCGCTTTCGCTATTGCCGCCATAAGAAACCCAATTACTATAATAATTAACACTATTTCGATTATGTCTGATTCTTGCTTGCCAATGATAGACATTGTCGCTTACCGGGGCGGTGGAAATTGCACAACCGGCCGAGGTTAAGCCACAATTTATATCTGAGACTTGTGCCAAGGTTCCAGCCCCCTCGACTGCCTGAGCGCAAGTGCTTGTCCCAATACAAGAAAAAGCTGTTCCCACCGGCTCATATTCTATTTGCGGATAAAGAGTGCCGCCGCTTACCGGATAAATCGTCGGTATATTCATGGTTAAATAAATATTGGATGAACTGGAAACTCCACCCGTAGACAAGGCGGGACTTAAAGACGAATTAGTAAATTGGCTAAGAGTATTCGGGTCATACGGAATCGTGCTATAAATAGTAAAATTAATACTATTAGAATTATAGGCATTTGATTGTATATACATATTTCCCGTAACCGCACTATTAGGAATAACCGTCTGAATTAAGTTATAAGACCAGGAAGTAAATACCGTGGTTGTGGCCGCCGTACTAAAACTAACAAAATTAGTCGAATTATAAACAGTAGGACAGGTACCACCATTTTGGCAAAAGTGATCACCGCCAATATTAAAAGAATCTCCTCCTATACCCGAGGTCTCGCTCCAACCAGTCATGCGCGGTAAAATTCTAAAACCGGTAGTGGTAAAAGTATGGGTATTAAAATTCGTGCCGGCTCCCTGCTGTATTATTACACTACCCGTATAAACATTATCATTAATGACTGCCGGTACTTGGACGGCAATGGCCGTGCTACTCCAACTATTTATCGTGGCTGAGCCACTTGGACTTGAACAAGTACTAACATCGCAACCAAAAATTCTTGTCCAACCGCCAGTCGCACCAGAACCAAAACAGGTGCCATTTAAAGTAATAACCCCATCCGAATCAGCGGCATTATATTCTCTAGCCGCATTCGCGACCGAAGGAGTGGTTATAGAAATTACCTGCGGAAAAACATAAAAATTTAGACCAGTTGATGTTTGACTTCCAGCTGTAACTTTTAAAGACGAAGCGCCACCGTAAACGCTACCCCAATCCGTATCGGTATCGCCGGTAACAGAAGAATCCGTTAAAAAAGTAATTGAAGTCGCTGACCAAGCGGTTACGTTAGCGCTGGCTATTTTGTGAGTACCAACCATAACATTATTTGTGGCGGTTGAGCGATTACCAACTCCAGGGTCCGCGCCAAAATTTGTTCCGGTTATCGTAATCGATTGTCTGAAACCGGCACTAGGGCCAATACGCGCCCCACAATTTGTACAAGACGCTGCATAATTTAAAGCTGATTCAGTTGAATTAGTATAAGAAGTTAAGGTTGGCGCTCCCATGTTAACCGTTAAGCTTCGACCCGTAGTCCAGGCGCCCCAAGTATTACTTCCCGGTGTGTCCACGGCGCGAGCGCGCCAATAATAAGTTGTACCCGGGGTTAATTCGTTTCCAGTTTGAATTGTATAACTAACTTTTTGACCAGAAGTAAAAGGGGGAATTTCGCCTGTATTGGCGGTATTTATAAAACCAACGCCATTATCAGTTTTTGAATTTGAAGTGACGGCATACATACCAGCGTTAAAAATAGTTTTTCCAACACCAACCCAAGTGCCCCCGTTATAAGAATAAGCGATCGTATTAACCGTATCAACTCCGCCCGCGACCCACATCGTACCATCCCAGCCGACACAATAACCATAACCGGTCTGCCAAATTGTTTTTCCGCCAAATTTTGTCCAAGTCGCACCGCTGGCAGTTGAAGAAGCAAAATTATTAGTTGAGTCATTCCCGGTTGTCATCCACATTGAACCGTTCCAAGCCACGCCAAAGGCACCGGTTGTGTATACTGTAGAGCCTGTTCCGGTCCAATTTGTACCATTAGAAGAGTAGGCTAAAGCATTAGTACCATATCCACCCGCCACCCAGACTGTTCCATTCCAGACAATATCATAACCGGTAGTAGAAAATAAAGTTTTGCTGCCGGATAAAGCTGTCCAATTAATGCCATCCGTTGAAGAAGCCATTGAATAAGTGCTTCCATATCCGGTTGCCACCCATTGAGTACCATTCCAACCAACACTATCAGCATAGTTTGAAAATATGGCTGACCCACCGTCACCGGTCCAGTTCAGTCCATCATAAGAATGAGCAAAAACATTATTAGTACCGGTTCCAGTTCCAGTCGCAACCCACATCGTGCCGTTCCAAGCCACGCCTCTTCCGGTTGAAAAAATAGTTGTACCGGTGATTCCCGTCCAATAAAGACCATCATAAGAATAAGCCAAGGTATTACCGCCATTACCGCCGGCAGCCACAAACATGCTACCATTCCAGGCGCCACCCATACCTTGTACTTTAAATATATTTCCACCTAATCCAGTCCAATTTATACCATCATAAGAATAAGCAATAGAATTAGTTGTCGTGGCGGCGCCACCAAAACCAACCCAAACTCTTCTCACCGAAGTTTTATCTAGGGCAATAGTCGCGAACGAAGAACTGGTACTTAACTGAAATTCATATTGAGACTTATCTCCTTCCGGGTCAGTGGCCGTCATTTGAAAAGTCGGTTTAGTGCTTGAAGTACTTGAAGCGTCAGTCGGATCATTTAAAACCATTGTCGGCGGGCCATTAGGCGTGAAGGTGCCGATTAAAACACCGGCATCATAATTACCACTAGTATTTTGTTGAAAAACTTTATAAGTATAGGCCTGACCATTCGTTAAGGCAGCACTCGCACAATCAGCGCTTCCACTCGGACCATCAATTTTTAAAAGCGTTGTTGAGGCAGCCGAAGAAACAACGCAAGCGGCCGTGGCCGCGCCATAAGTATTACCGATAACCGGTGAAACATCACCATTAGGAACTTCCGAACCGGCTGAGGCCGAGGTCCAACGATAAACCACGGAACCATTTGTTAAATTAAAATCGGTCGAAGTAGAAGTATACCAACTTATGATATTTTTTGTATTTCTATCGTCTCCCCAAACCGCGCTAGCGCTTATTGGCGATTGATTATTGATTGATGTCGTCGCACTGCCAGAATCAGTTCCCGCACTAGCCTGGGTCGAGGTAAAAGCACTAACTACGGCCGTCACAGTATATAATCCGCCTGGAGGAGACGGCATGGAAGCATGAGATTTAGCCGTAAGCACTATTTTAAATTGAGTATTGGTAGTTGTAACCGGAATTGTACAAGAAGAAAGCGAAGCAGTATCTCCGGAAGGTGAAGCACTACAATAAGTCGTTGTATTAGTATCATTAGTTATGGCCACTGTTTGTATGTACTGGCCCTTACCTGAAGCTAACGTAACCGTGGCGGCCGTTACCGTATCTGTACCAGAAGTAGTTACTAAGCCAAAGGAGTCAGTCGAAGTGGCGACGCCAGGATTAATTGTAACACTAGCTGGCTCAGCCGTTACCAAATTACTAATCGTTGTATATAATTGCGGTTTTAAAGCGATCGTCATTTGCGTCGTAATACTGGAAGTATGGGTAGCCTTTGAAGTTCCGGTTGCGCCGGCACTGGCCATCATGCCAGTTGCAATACCCAAACCACCACCATTACCAGTACTAACAGTTGTATCCGTGCGTTCAGTTATGCTAGTTAACGCGGCATTAGTCCAAGCTGACCAAACTGCCGTACTGGCAGAATCAAGATCATCGGCTGAAGCTAAAACTATAACATCATTAGGGACTGTCGTAGTCACCGTCGGAAAAATAGCCGTAGTTGATGCCGTGGCCGCAATCGCACCAGCGGTAATATCAGTCGGATCACCCGATGTTACTAAACCACGAAAAGTAATTATTTGAGCCACAGCATGATCGGTCGTAGCGGCAATTGTCGGCGCGGACATTGTTGAAGAAGTCGCTCTCGCCCAAAAAACAGTTATACGCGTCGCCCCAGCTGCACCGGCCGTACCGGTTGATTGTGGCGAATTAGTTATTTGCGTAAAACCGGCAGGATTACTTAAAGTAACTGTTTGATTAGAATCTTCAACAAATAATAAAGCTACATCGTTAGCTTGATGAGTCGGCCAAGTCGGGGAAAGAGTTACCGCGGCACCACTAACTACAGTACCGGTCGCCTGAAAAGCGGCCGCCGCCGAGGCATAATTAACCTGAGACTTATTGGAAAAAATAAAATAAGACAATCCGAAAATCGCTAAAAAAATTAACGCCACTTCTAGTCTTCCCTTTTTTATTTTTATCTTTCCTATCATCATAACTATCCAAAACACTATTTATTTAACCCACATCGAAGTTACCTTAGTATTATTATCAGTCGCTAAGCCATAAGCCCATGATTTTGCCGGAGCATCATAATAAAAACTAATGGAAGACATCGTATCCTCACTAAACTGTGGTAAATTTCTAAAAGTAACAATCGCATCATAATCATCATACCAATTATTTGGTAAATTATAGCCCTTAACATTGGAATCCAATTCTTTTTCACTAAATATTTTATCTTCAACAATCACAATTTCATAATTTTTTTTCTTTTTGGCGGAATTAAAAACTAATTGCCAAGAGCTTGCTTTCCCGTCTAATTCAATCGCGCCGTTTGATTTAATAAAAACTAATTTCTGATCATTCGCCCAATTAGCGGCATCGACAACCGCCAAATTATAAGAATCTTTTAAAGTTAATTTCGCATTAGTAATAACCACGATATCCTGTTCTGATTTGGGCTGTAATTTTACGTTATAATCTCCCTTGGGAATATCCTCTCCGGAATTAGCGGAAACATTGGTCATGTCCGGAACTTTAACTTGATCGAGAATTACTTTACCCTGAAAAGTTTTCGGATTATTATTGCCACTCAATGATATTCCGCCCCGAAAAGCGCGGAAAATTAAAAAGGCAATCGCTAAAAGTAAAACCGCGAGAGCAATAATCAAAAGATTTTTTTTATTCTTGAAAAATGTATTCATAAAATTATTTTTAGGGGGCGAATGAATATGTTAAAACTAAATTGGCCGAAGTAAAATAAATACTACTATCCGAACTTAAATTCATAGTATTTACAATCGGATCAAAATTCAAATTAGCCGGATCAATCTTATATAAGATACGAAAATTATTGTAAAAAGAACCGGAAGTATAAGTTACGCTCGCTTGTCCATTCACTGAAACATAAATATTGTTAAGCCCCATAGCCGGCGAAAAACCTTTAAGCTCAAGGAAAGCACTCTTAACCGAAACCGAGCTCTCCGGAACATAGACGGAAAAATTTGAGCTAGTTGCGACACTACCTGCCAACGCGCCGGGAATAGAATTTATATAAAACCTGACCGTCTTGGCCGGTTGAGTAACGTTTGTGGTCGTAAAAGAGCAATAAGAAGCAGCTGTCGGACGAGTTGCTAAATTACCAGCCATATCATAAGCTCGGACTTGATAATAATAAGTTGTATTAGAATCTAAATTATTTAAAGAATACGCATGAGAAGAACTGCTCGCATCCAGTGGTAAAGTAATACCGCCTGATAGATCTGAATTTTTACTATACTTAACTTGACCGGAACTATTTTCATTGGTTGTCCAACCAATAGTTGCTCCATTAGAATTAACTACTGTTGCTCCGTCGTTACACGTATTAGCTCCATAAAAAGAAATTATCGGCGGTGTGTTATCAAAACTAAAATCAGTGGCTGATTCATCATTGGCGCCATATGAAACCCAATTACTAAAATAATCAGTACCTCCAACATGATATCTGATACGACCTTGCCAATGGGAATTGCCGGTAGCCGGGGTGGCTGTAATTGCACAACCGCTAGAGAATGAATCGCAATAATATGGGCCTGGACTCGCCACGCCTGGACCTTCAGTTACCTGGGCGCAAGTGCTTGTCCCGACACAAGTAAAGGCGGTACCGATTGGTTCGATTTCGGCCTGCGGATAAATCGTTCCCGAACCAAGAACTGTTCCAATGCTCATGGTTAAATATAAATTAGTGCTACTGGCCAAACCACCGGTGGCAAGCGGAGTCGTTAAAGCCGAATTAATAAATTGCTTAAGATAGGTCGGATCGGCCGGAGTTGAAGATAAAAAGGTAAAAACTTTATAATTAGAATTATAACCATTTGATTGAATAAAAGTATTACCATTAGATGCATTCGCCGGCACCTGGGTCGTAATTTGTGCATCATTCCAACCAGTAAAAACTATGCCCTGATAGTTACCGCCGAACATAGCATAATTACTTGTATTATATGCACTCGGACAAGTTCCGTTATTTTGACAAAAATGATTACCGTTAAATGTAAATGCATCGCCGACCGAGCCTGTACTAGGACTTATACTAGTAACTCGCGGCAGAATTCTAAAACCGCTGCTTGTATAAGTAAAACTTTTATTCAAAGTTCCAGTTCCTTGCTGCATTAATAAGCTACCTAAATATACATTATTTGCAATAACCGTTGGAACCTGAACCGTAATCGCCGTACTGTTCCAGCTAGTTGTTGTCGCCGAACCGCTCGGACTTGAACAAGTAGAGCTATCGCAGCCAAAAATTCTTACCCAACCGCCGGTTGAGCCAGAACCAAAACGAGTACCATTTAAAGTAATGGTTCCATCCGTATCGCCAGCGTCATATTCACGCGCGGCGTTTGGCAAGGAGTTGGTTGTGAGCGATGTTATTTGCGGAAAAACATAAAAATTAAGACTAGTCGCGTCGGCTTGCCCACCGGCCGTAACCCGAAAAGCAGCTTGTCCGCCATAATTAGTTCCCCAGTTCGCCTCCGTATTTCCTGTTATATTACTATCTGTATTAACAGTAATTGAAGTATTACTCCAAGCGCTCACATTCGTATTGGCACTGCCATCATCTGATAAAGCAGTGGTAGATAAACCCACAACTTCAACTTTATTATTTACTGTACTTCTTGATCCTAAACCAGGGTCAGCGCCAAAACCATAACCGCTAATAACTAATGTCTGACGAAAGGGCGCACCAGGACCAATTCTCGCGCCGCAGTTCGAACAAGAAGATGTATAGCTCAAAGCCGGTTCAGTTGAATTTGTATACGAAGTTATAGTTGGTTTAATTACAGTTGTGCCGGCTAAAGTTACGGGAAAAGATGAACTGTTCGTGGTAGCATTACTACCAATATCAGTCGAAGCCGTAATTTGAAAATTAATCGTGCTCCCGCCGACCGGATAATTAGAACCATTAGCTAAATCCGTACGCACATAAAAATAATAAGTACTACCGCTCGGAATAGTTACGCCGGCATTAGTAAAAGTGGCTGTTTGGTCAGAGGCGAATGAAGCTTGGGTGCCAAAAGTAGTTAAACCACCATTAGCAAAATTTGCATCCGTATCATATAACAAAGTCGGATTGGCTAAAGTAGTATTTGCCGGTACCGTACCGGATTCCGTAATTTTAATTGAAGTAATTGTTATAGCACCGCTCGCGGCCGATATTTTAAAAGCCGAACAAGCCGCCTCAGCCGTACAGGTCGGATCATTAATATATTTAGTTGTGTCACCAGAATTAAGATTTGGAATTTTTGCGCCGGCAGTAGCAACAACACTAAGCTGGGTGGCCACCGCGCCTGCAGTTGGGGAATTAAAATATAATAAAGCCAAAATCGTTAAAAGAACGAGGGCTCGGCTAAATTTTTTATTTAATTTATTTTTTATCTTCATCATTTTAATTAGCTTTCATCAATTTTAAACTTCCCGGAAGACTAGTTGTATCAACATTAGTGGCGCTTTCATAAAGCGTACTCGGACAATTAGCCGGCCCACTTCCTGTCCCGCTCCAGGCGGTTTGATGACAAACTTGATTGCGCCAACGAGTCAAATAATAATCTTTACTAAAAGTGCCATCCGTCCAAGAAACCGTAACCGTTATTTTTTGTGTTGAAGGATCGTCGCTATTTCCCGCTGTGCAAGGCGGAATAGTCGGATCCATAATTATGGCTCGAGTAATCGTATCACGACAAACATTAGAAATAACAAAATATCGCGTATAAGCTAAATTATTAACCGTTAAGGATTCATCGCCAGTACTAATTTCCCAGGCGCCGCCGGATTTAGCTGTATAATAATGAGTCGATCCTTTTATTTTATTATAAATATTTTGCCATTTTTCAAAACTAGCGCTTTCGGCCGACTTAGTTTCCTCGTCCGCCAAACCAGCCGCGACCTTATTTTCCGTGGACCATTTATTGGAACGCAAACTAGAAACCACAATCTGGGCAATCAAAGGAATTATAATTGCTATCACACCGATAACAACTAGAAGTTCTAGCAGTAAGGAGCCTTTTTTGTGGATAGAAATTTTCATTTTATTTAACTAAACCTTCTCCGAGAATTGAGATTGTCTTAGTATTTAAACCAGCATTAATAATAATGTTGGAAACGGTTGTGGTCGCGCTTATCTTATTAAAAATAATATCTGCCGTTGACCCTTCGGTCGGTGACGTAAAAGCAATTCCATTACGCAGATAGGTTGTGACCGTAATTGTTTTTGAGCCATCAGAATAATCAGTCGGAGTTGAATAAATTTCGTAATAATCGCTTGTACCATTGACAAAATGAACCCCCCAATTACGATCATCCATGCCGTTCATGGCCTTATCTCTCGTATTTCTTAAATCAAACATGATGGTTTTATAATTAGCGTCGAGCTGAGCGTCGGAGGCGAAACTACCATAAAAATCACGACTCATGGCCGCGATGATGACAAGGACAGCGATTACCAAGAGAAGTTCCAAAAGAGTAAAGCCACTCTTGCGCGAAATTAATCTGAACATATTTAATTAAAATTTCCCACCATCGAATAAATCGGCAAAAGAACAGATAAGGCAATCAGACCGACGACTGCACCCATGAATAAAAGTAAAAGTGGTTCAAGTAAGGTTGTTAAATCTTTCAAGGCAACGCTTACATCGTCTTCATAAAAATCGGCAAAATTTTTCAAAACCTTATCCAGGGTTCCGGTCTTTTCTCCGACCGCTACTAAACTAATTAAAAAATTAGGAAATAAATCAGGACTATTTTTTAAAGCTTTGGAAAAAGGAATACCATTTTTAATGTCAGCATCCGCATTCATAATCGCGGTTTCATATCTTTCATTACTGACGGCGCGAGCCGTTAAATTTAAAGAGTCGGTGATAGAAAGGGCGCCACTAATTAAACTCCCCAGGGTTCGAGAAAAACGAACCAGGACAATTTTTTTAATCAAATTTTTAACAACCGGAACTTTAAATAAAAACCGGGAGAGTAAACTTTGTGCTTTTTTTGATTTTTTAAAATAATAGGCCAAACCAATAAAACAGAGAACCACAAAACCATCAAGCCAGACACTATAAGTCATCGCATTACTTAAATTAACTAACATTTGCGTTAAAAACGGTAATTTAACATTATTCTGAGCAAATGACTTCGATAGTCTCGGCAAAACAAAAGTTAACATGAGAATAACAATACCAATGGTCGCCACGATAAGAATTGCCGGATAGGTCAAAGCGGCCTTAACTTCCTTAACTAACTTATATTCCCTATCTAACTGCTGGTTAAGCTCTCCGAGAGACCGATCGAGCATGCCAGAACTCTCTCCAGCTTTAATCATACCGGCAAAAATCGGCGAAAAAATTTTATCATTTTTTTCAAAAATACTAGACAAGGGCTGTCCGTTCATAACGCCCATTTGCGCTTCTTCTAAAAATTTCTTGACTACACCTTTAGTTGAGTCTTCAACCATGATTTCCAAAGCCTCGCTTAAACTTAAACCAGCCTTAATCGTGGCGGCTAGATTACGAATTAGAATAATTTTATCGAGTGAAGTAAATTTTTCAAAAATTGCGGTTTGCCCCAAAGATTTAGTTTTTTGTTCGCTCCCTTTCAATTCAATCTTAATCGGAGTCAAATGTTTTTGACCCAAGGTAGCAATGACTTCTTCTTTACTCAAGGCGTTAAGTTCGCTGGCCACAACGCGACCATCGTCATTCATTGCCTCATAAACAAATACACTCATATTTTATTATTCACTAGTTACTCTTAATATTTCATCAACCGTTGTTAACCCCCGCTGAACTTTTTCCAAACCATCCTCAAACATGGAAATCATCCCTCCCTGCATGGCTGCTTTTCTAATCTCGCCTGACGCTAAAGAATTAGAAATTAAAGCTCGCATTTTATCATCAACCGCCATAATTTCAAAAATACCAATCTGACCAGAAAAACCCGTACCTTCGCAAACCTTACAACCCTTGCCGTGATAAGCTTCCTTCGGAATTAATTTAAGTCTCTTTTTTGGTTCCGTACCAAATAAAATTAATTGTTTAGAAATAGCTTCTTTTTGAAAAGCGCTTAATTTATAAGATTCAACACAAGAGGCACAAATTTTTCTTACCAAACGCTGGGCAATAACTAAATTAAGGGTCGAAGAAAGCAAGAAAGGCATAACTCCCATATCAAGTAAACGCGGAATCGCCGAAGGAGCATCATTGGTATGCAAAGATGATAAAACTAAATGGCCGGTTAAAGCGGAATGAACGGCAATATCGGCCGTTTCATTATCACGAATTTCTCCAATCATGATAATATCCGGATTCTGACGAAGCAAAGCTCTTAAACCGTTAGCAAAGGTAACACCCGCCTTAGTATTAACTTGAGTTTGATTAATGCTCGAAACTTCATATTCAATCGGATCTTCGATCGTCGTAATGTTTACTTTCGGCGTATTTAAAATATGAAGAATAGAATAAAGAGTCGTTGTTTTACCATGACCGGTCGGTCCGGTTACCAGAATCATGCCGTGCGGACGGGTAATTTCGCCTAAAATAATTTTTTCTAAATTTTCATTAACACCCAAATCAACTAAAGAAAGCGGTTTAGCCGAACTTTTAAGCAAACGCACTTCAACTTTTTCCCCGTTTAGAACCGGCATGATATTAACACGAATATCAACTTTACCCCCC
>Ga0224523_1000883_pt1 | contig 13916 bp, 12 predicted proteins | sample CFST50metaG_FD_182732 | JGI IMG/M metagenome (GOLD analysis project Ga0224523, IMG submission 182732) | Peat soil microbial communities from Stordalen Mire, Sweden - C.F.S.T50 | ecosystem: Environmental > Terrestrial > Soil > Wetlands > Peat | place: Sweden: Norrbotten County, Stordalen Mire...
CCTTAATAAGGTGCTATTTTCACTCCATTTAACGGGCGCGTTACTTTCTGTGATATTTTTTCAACGCCAACCTTGTTCACAAGAAAATCGAGTACATTAAGCACTTCTACGGTGCCGTTGTAATGAAGGCCACCTTTGCCTAGTGCTTCATTGATTTTTTCAACCAATGGACTTTTTTCTTTGAAAAGTTTGTTGATCTTGTTTAGTGTTACATAACAACTTGGGCAGGGAGCCACCAATGGCAAACCAAGAGGTTCGGCAATAGCGAGGTTTCTTGATGCAAGTGTTAGTGAAAGAATTTCATTAACTGATATTGCCACTGTTGTACCACAGCAATTCCAGTCGTCGAGTTCAACGATCTCTACACCCAGCGCTTTGCTGATAGCAAGAAATGATTTTTCATAAGAGATCGAACTGGCTTTTTGGGAACATCCCGGATAATATAAACATTTCATTTTTTATAGGTTTTTAAAGTTTTTTAATAATTGTCATTTACTTCGAGTCATTTATTGTCATTTGTTTCACGTCATTTACTGCGTGTCATTGTTATCATTAATGACTATCAATGACTTTTTTTTAGTTCTTAGAATCAAAATCTTTTGTTACTTCCATTTTAAGGGCATGATTGACAATCTTATTAAATTCCTTCAGCTTTTTTATTTTCTGAGGCATAAGTGGCATTGAGCCTTCCATCATCATACGCATGCCAAGTGGCATTTTTTTCACCAGGTCCATGGTATGATTAAAAGTCATGTATTTCAACATCAAACCAACTTCATAGCTTCTGCCATATTTTCTTACATTGCCGATAAAAGCTGAATAAAACAAATTGGCATCCGTTTTCTTTGTCGTGAGGTTATTCTGTATTGACATTCTCTTTAGCCTGTACATTACTTCTGTGATCTTGATCTGTGCAGGACAGTTCACTGTGCATTTGTAGCATGAAGCGCAAACCCAAGGTGTAAGGTCGCTGAGCACTTCTTGTTTCATGCCGTTTTTTATCATCAGGAATATTTCCCTGGGACTGCGTTGCGATACTTTATTCACCGGGCATGTGGCTGTGCATGTACCACATTGAATGCAGGATAAAACCCGTTTGCCTTCCGGGGTTGAAACAATCTCATTTGTGAACCTTTCATCCAGCCTGCCTGTTGTTGTTACATTCTCGTTGTTCATGATTTTACTTTTATTTTGTTGTTTTAATTAAGTTTATTTGAGTCATTTATAGTAAATCAAAAATCTACAATCCATAAATTCATGGATTGTAGACCTCTGTTTATATATTTTATTTTGCCTATTTATTTATCATTTCGCGTTCTATCAATTCTGCAATTGCTTTGGTTGTGTTAATGTCGAGCACAAGTTCTTCTGCATCCATTCGTATGGGTTGCACCGCAATTTTTACAAGGACATTGTCACTGCCATTGGCATTTTCAAAAGTCTCTGTTGTTCTAACAACACTGCCGGGTATCTTGTGCATATCTTCTTTATAAATAATGATCATCTTGTCGTTTAAAAGTTTTTCTTTTGAAATCTTCTGGGCGCTTGATGTATCTTTCATTCTGCAAACATTTCTTGTATGATCAATTTCTATCGGGAAAAGGCCCTCGTGCAGTTTTTCGATCAGAACGTAACCAGCGCCTTTGTTGAATTGCAGCACATTGTCGTAAGCAAGCAGGGAAACTTTCTGGCTGTGTTTGTTTGTTATCTGTATTCTGTTGATTGCCGGTGGCAGGAAGGTTGTTTTCTGGCTGTCTGTTGATTCCCTGTCTTTTGAAAAACAGAATGCACCGTATAAAATGCTGGATACTTCTTTTGAAGAGATAGGGTCGACTGAATAATAGAAGATCTTTTTCTCTCTGTAAGCAATTTCAAGATCCGGGTTGGTAACATTGAAAACAATTACTTTGGCATCGGATGATTTTGCTTTTAAGGCCTCAACATTCTGAGGGCCGCTTTCTGAAAATGATTTTGCATCGAATACAATCACTTTTTCGGTAAGTGTTGAAACGGCGTTTGCTGCTTCATCAACAGAAGAGGCTTTGTTTACAATGTAACCAAGATTGTTGAGTTGTTTGTAATAATTGCTCTTTTCAATATTGTCATTGCTGAAGAAAACAATGGTTCTTGTTTCGCATTTACTCATATCTTCTTCAAGATTATCCGGAAGTACGGTTGCTATCCAGTTCAGACTGTTGTTGTCGTTTTCAAATAAAGAAGGGTTGTTTAACAATTCCTGGTTAACTTCAGTAACAAGGCCTGAAACCGGTGAAGGAACAACAACCTTTATGTCGTTGGCATAATGAATTTCAGCTATAGGGAATCCGCGGAAAATTTTCTCATTCGATTCAACAAGTTTTATTGATTCGATAGCTTCATTTAGTAATACAGGGAACTGTCCGCCAACTCTTACAAACTTGTCCGTGCCTTTCTGTAACCATCCATTTTTGTAGAACCAGAGATTTTTTTCAAAATTAACCCAACCTGTCTGCTTGGTGAATTTTTCAGAATCAATCACATCTTGTTTTTGTAAAAGGTCGGATTTTGCCAGGATACTCTTAACCGGATCAAGAATTTCATTCGGTTTAAATGGTTTCAGGATGTAATTTGCAACACCAAGTACTTTTGATTCTTCCTTGGTTTCCTTGGTCGGATAGCCAGTAATAATGATAACAGGCACATTTGGTTTGTCTTTTCTGAGTTTGGATAATAATTGAATACCGTCCAATTCTCTCATATTAAGGTCGAGCAGAATGAGATCATAATTGTTTTCTAATGCTTTTTGATACCCACCTTGTGCATCGGTATCAGTATCAACTTTTACATCCTCGTTCGAGAGGATGCGATGGCAACTGTCGCAAATGATCTGTTCATCATCAATTACGAGCACTGACTGTTTTGTTTTCATTTTGTTTTGAATTTATGTTGTTATTTTAAAATTATTTTCGGTGCCAAGGGAATTGCAATTTCAGGACCAATGATTTAAAAAGCACCGTGCCAAACTTTATTTTGTTAATGAAATAACAACGTATTGCACTGATATACAACCATAAAAAAATAAATAAAATTTTTATTTTGGATATGCCTCAAAAAGCCAAAACTGTATAGTGCAACTATACAGTGTATGTATAGTTAGTACATAAATGGGGGTATTGTTCACATATCAACAACCGCATATAGTTTTTTTTTACCTTTACAACGGAAATTAAATTCAAAGATATGTCAACACGCGCTAAAATAATATTGGGATTAGTTGCTATTATTCTGATAGCAAACATTATTCTGGGCTTTTTTACAAGTGTATATGTAAATAAAGTGTTGGTGCAGGAAGTTCAAACGCGGGTAAGTTATGACCTGAATTCGGCAGTTGATATATATGATGATATTACGAACCGGATTGAACGGACCCTGCGCCTGATAACCATTCACAATACTTATTCTTCCTTGCAAAAAGAGGTTACCGGAGATTTGGAGGAAGCATTTTCAAACCAATACACTAAAAGTCGAGTAGACATTCTTATTTTTACGGATATGCATGGGGATGTTATTTATAGAGCCAACAATCCTGAAGTAAAAGGAGATAACATGCTAAGCAATCCAATCATAAAAAAAACACTGAAAGACTGGACGCCCTCAAGTGGAACAATAATTTTGGGAGCGGATAAGCTGCAAAAAGAAGGTGATACCCTCGTTAAACGTGCATATATTAAAGTGATCCAAACACCAAATTCAAATACAAATTCGAAGATTGATGAAAAAAGAGGCATGTTTATTACCTATGCTATCCCGATAACATCCGTTTTGGACAATAAAAAGCTGGGCGTTCTTTATGGCGCTTACCTTCTGAACAACACAACCGAAATAGTTGACCTAATAAAGGCCAGGGTTTTTCAGCACCAGAAATACGAGGGCAAAGATATAGGAACTGCTACCTTATTCTTTGATGATGTTCGTATATCAACCAACGTTAAACTCAAAGATACTGTCAGGGCTGTTGGTAGCCGCATGAGCAAGGAAGTTTATGAAAGCGTTATAAAGCAGGGAGAAATATGGGCCGATAGAGCCTTTGTTGTAAATGATTGGTTCATTACGGCATATAAACCCATCAAAGACCCCGAAGGTAAAATAATTGGCGCTATTTACATCGGAATAATGGAAAAACCGTTCCAGTATCCACAGAAGATCATACTGCTGTTTTTTATTATCGCGCTCGCTATAACAGCTTTGTTATCGATGCTTGTAATGTTTTTCTACACCAAAATGATGATGCGTCCTATTGAAAGGATAATAAAAACAAGTAAGCGCATTATGGCCGGCGATTTGTCAGCCCGAACCATTATGAGACCAAAAGGAGAGTTGGGCGTGCTCTGTAAAACCATTGACCAGATGGCTGATTCGATGGAACAACAGGTAAACAAGATACAGGAAGATTCAAGAATGCAGATCATGCAAAGCGAAAAGCTTGCATCTGTTGGACGCCTTGCCGCAGGTGTTGCACACGAAATAAATAACCCGCTGACAGGAGTGCTTACATTTGCTCATTTCCTGAAAGACAAAAAAAATAATGATGAAAGCGATCAGCATGATATTGATGTCATCATTCAGGAAACAACAAGGGTGCGTGATATTATTAGGGGGTTGCTTGATTTCGCCCGTCAATCGCCGCCAGTTAAAGCGATGATCAATGTCAATGAAACCATTCAGCAGTTGCTGATGCTGATAAAAGGTCAAAAGGAATTCAGAAGTATAACCATTAAAGAGGAGTACGGAGAAAAGCTTCCACAGATTCTGGCTGATAAAAACCAACTTCAACAGGTATTCCTTAATCTTATTCTGAATGCTGGTGAAGCAATAACAGGACAAGGAACCATCACCATTACCACTTCGGTTAAAAACAAGTATGTTTTGATCACAGTCAGTGATACTGGTTGCGGTATTAGTGAAGAGGATATGTTCAAAATATTTGATCCGTTCTTTACAACAAAGCCGGTGGGGAAAGGCACCGGACTGGGTTTGAGCGTGAGTTATGGCATCGTTCAGCAACATGGAGGCGAAATTCATTGTGAAAGCAAACAAAACGAAGGAACCACGTTTAAAATATATTTACCATGGAGCCCTGTTAAATAAAAGTAGGCAGTCTTCAGTCAGCAGTCTGAAGTCGGCAATGGTGGCTGAAGGTGAATTGTAGGTGCGTAAAGCTTACGCCCAAAATGACCAATGACTAATGACCAGTGATATTTTAATATAAAGAAAATGGAAAACGATATAAAAGATACCGGACAGGTAAAGAAAAAGATACTTATAATCGATGATGAATCCATCATTGGCATTAGCTGTAAGCGTATATTAGAAGCGGAAAATTACGAGGCATTTTATTACCAGGATTCGAGGGAAGGATTGGCAGAAGCTCTTACAGGAAATTATGACCTTATTATATTAGATTTGCTTATGCCAGGAATTGTGGGCATGGATGTGTTACGACAGGTAAGACTGGAAGGTATCCCCTCTGAAGTTATCATCATTACCGGTTATGGAACTGTAAAGACAGCAGTGGAAGCCATACAGTTGGGCGCTGCCGATTATGTTTGCAAACCCTTTATGCCTGAAGAACTGAAGATCATTGTTCAAAAGGTTTTCAAACATTCTGACTTGCTTAAGGAAAACGTTTCATTAAGACGCGAACTTGACATACATGAGGGCTTTCGTGGAATCATTTGCGACAGCCCACAAATGAAAGAGATACTTTCACTGGTAAAGCGTGTTGCTCCGACAGATACAACAGTCTGCATAACCGGCGACAGCGGAACAGGTAAAGAAGTGATAGCACAAGCCATTCACCGTCTTAGTTTGCGCAACGACAAGCCGATGGTGGCATGTGATTGCAGTTCCCTTGTGCCCACGCTTCTCGAAAGTGAGCTTTTTGGTCATGTGAAAGGTTCTTTTTCTGGTGCTATTTCCACAAAACAAGGATTGTTTGAAGCAGCAAATAAGGGAACGTTATTTCTTGATGAAATATCAAACATCACATGGGAAACACAGGGGAAACTGCTTCGTGTGCTTGAAACGCGCATGGTTCGTAAGGTTGGCGACACCAAAGAATATAAAATAGACATACGATTAATTACTGCTTCAAACCGCGACCTTGCAAAGATGGTTAAGGATGGAACCTTCCGCGAGGACCTCTTTTATCGTTTACAGGGATTTCCGTTGCAGCTTCCCCCGCTTCGTGAACGAACAGAAGACATTATCAAATTAGCCATGTTCTTTCTGAATAATTTTATCACAAATAATAATCTGAAAAGTAAACGCTTTTCACCATCTTCGGTTGAAGTGATGGAAAAATACACCTGGCCGGGTAACATCAGGGAGTTAAAAAATGTGGTGGAACGTGTGGCTATTTTTTGCGATGCCGAGGTAATAGAACCGGTTCATCTGCCAAAAGAATTATTGTCATCATCCAAGGAATATAAAGATTTCAGAATTCCGGAAACCTGGGAAGAATTTAAAATATTCAAACATCAGATACAAAACGAAACAGTCAATAAAATCGAAAAACGTTTTCTGATGGAAGCACTGAAAAAGGCTGAGGGAAACATTAGCAGAGCCGCCAAAAATGTGGGCATGCAGCGAACCAATTTCCACACACTGCTGCAAAAACATAAAGTGAATGTTGGGACACAGCAGGAGTAATTGCTTATTGGATGCCGCCACACACCCAAAACCTTTGGAGCCAGGCGTTAGAAGAGAATGTTGAAAATGCAAAAAATCCATTGCATAAACATCGGTTATACAATGGATCTTAATTTAGTGGAGAATAACGGAATCGAACCGTCGACCTTTTGACTGCCAGTCAAACGCTCTAGCCAACTGAGCTAATTCCCCATTTGCATTTGCGAAATTAAAAAAAAATCTGAATATAAAAATATCATTGTGTTTTAAAATTTGTAATAAACCTTAAAATATTGCATTATAAACCGAATGAAAGCTCCAAGGGGAACACTCTTTAATGGCATACACAAGCCAGTGAGGCTATGCTGATTTTTATTCCCGGTATTTTTGATAAATGAAGTATGCAACTTTCAAGAGTGGCACCAGTGGTGATTACATCATCCACAAGTAAAATATGCTTGTTTACCAGGTGATCTGATTTTGTCAGTTCGAAAACCTCCTTTACATTTTCCCATCTTGCGTGCTTTGATTTTTTTGTTTGTGATACGGTTTTGGTTGTTTTTATCAGGGTTTTGATATCTACCGGAACACTCATAGATTGTGCAATACCGCGGGCGAAAATCTCACTTTGATTATATCCTCTTTTTCTTTGTTTTTTGTAATGCATTGGAACCGGAAGTATATATTCAACAGAACTGAAATAAGGTGATTTTAAAAGTTCTTTTCCATAATAGGTGCCCATGTAAGTCCCAATGTCTCTCTGCTCTTTATATTTTAACCTATGAATCAAATGTTGGACTTTTCCACCTTTTGTGAAAAAATATAATGAAGCCGCGGAATAAATTTTTGCTCGTCCCCAAAGCATGCAGGTGATAGGGTTTTCTTGCTCAAGATGGAAATTTGTTTTTGGAAGATGGTAAAAACAAAACGAACAAATACATTCTTCATGTTTGACAAGATTCTTTCCGCAAGCCATGCAAATGCGGGGATATATCAATGAAAAGAAATCTTCGAATATTGACAAAAACGATGACATTTTATCAGAATTAACAAATCTTTGAAAATTGTTTCAAAAATAAACTAAATTTGCAAAGACCTTTTTCTTTTATATGGAAAAAAACGATCAGTTATTTGTACAATTGCTTTACATCTTTCACGCCTCGGCAATGCAGGCCATGGGAAAAATAAAAAATCCTGTTACTGGAAAGATAGAGAAAAATATGGAACAGGCCAGGCAGGCTGTGGAAATGATAGAAATGCTGAAGCTGAAAACTGCAGGAAATTTATCGCAGGAATTGATTCGGGCGTTGGATACTTATCTGACCGAACTCCGGCTTAATTATGTTGAAGAAATGAATAAAAAATAGTTGATTAATTAATCAAAAGTTTACAGTCAAAAAAATATTGACAATGGAAAATACCGGACAAAAGCAAAATGACAAGTTATATAAGATCATTATCATAATAATGGCGCTTATAATACTTGTTCTGGGTTGGCAACTTTTTGTTTCCAGAACAAAAGTAAATACGTTTACTATCGAAAAAGAAAAAGCCGCAACAAAAAATGTTCAGCTTCAACATGAGTTGGATTCGTTAATAACGGAGCATGATAAAATTAAAAAAGAATACAGCAATCTTTCAGGACAACTAACAGCCAAAGACAGCGTCATTCTTGCCAAAGCTGACGAAATTCAAAAGCTGATTGCTTCGCAGGCAGATTATTCAAGGATTAAGAAAAAACTTGATTATCTACGTGGTATTACCCAAGGGTATGTGTCACAGATCGACTCACTTTATCGAGTTAACAAAGTTCTGAAAGATGAGAATGTGGTTATCAAAGACAAATATGATAAAGAAACAGTGAAAACTACAGAGCTGACAAAAGACAAAGAAAATCTTACTGAAAAAGTAACACTAGCTTCAACACTGAAAGCCTACAATATTAAAGGCGTTCCTATCAGAAAAAAATCCGGAGGTAAGAAGGAAGAAGTGGAAGATAAAGCCAAAAGGACCGATAGGATAAAAGTGTCATTCACCCTGAGCGAAAACCTTATTGCTCCCAGCGGGAATAAAACAATATATCTCCGAATTGCCAGGCCAGATGACAAAATACTAACAATAAGCAGCGATGCTGCTTATACCTTTGATTACAATGGAGAAAAAATTCAGTATTCTGTAAAGCAAGACATCAATTACCAGAACAAATCCATGGATATCACAATGTATTGGGATAAACTGGAAGATTTTACTGCAGGAACATATGTAGTATCAGTATTTGCTGATGAATTATTGATAGGCGAATCGCAATTCTCCCTTAAATAGCATCACGGAGCATGGAAAATACGGGCTATTTTTTCAATGCTGATAGCGGCAAACGCAAAGAAAGAAATTTCCTGACGTTATTTATCCTGCTGACAATAATACTGACAATTGCTTGTGTGATTCTTACCTGGCAGATGATAGAATACAAGGATCTCGCTCAACAGGAAAGCACTGCCAAAACAGAAGCAATCACAGCCAAAGAAAATTTGCTTAACAAACTTAAAAATCTTGAATTGGAGTATGATGAGTTAAGTAAAGAGTACGAAGGCCTTGACAGTGTGTTCACAAAAGAAAAAGCCAAGATTGCCGTTTTGATGGAAGAAATAAAAAATCTGAAAGGCTCAACATCAACCGAGAATTACCAAACCAAAGTTGCCGAACTTGAAAAACGACTGAAAGAATATATTTCTGACATTGATGAATTAAAAGCAAAGAACGAAACTCTTACCGGTGAAAATCTTAAAATAAAGAACACTCTCGACTCCACGTTAAATAAGAATATTGAGATTGCTACAAAAAATTTAACGCTAACAGATAAAGTTAAGTCGGAGGCTCTGTTAAAAGTTTCTGACATGGTATCGCAGGGTATAAGATTCAATGCCCGCAAGCAGGAAGTTCCAACTAGGATTGCCAAAAAAGCCCAGCGCATCAAAACCTGTTTTTCACTAACGGAAAACTTGCTTGCAATTAAAGGATATAAAATTGTTTACATAAGAATTGCTGAACCTGATGGAAATATTTTATGTCTTTCTGCAAGCGATACTTTTACTTTTAAAGATAAAAGCATAGTCTATTCTGCAAAGAAAGAAATCTATTATGATAATTCATTGCAGGATGTTTGTGTTTTTTGGGAAAAGCTTAAGGATTTCAAAAAAGGAACCTATTATATTGATATTTTTGCCGATGATACTCTTTTAGGGACTTCTACTGTTACCTTTGAATAAAAGAATCATTAAGTGCCCCCTTTTATTTGGTTTTCTAACCTCTTTTTTTATCCCAATTTTGACAGTTGATCAATAAGGTGAAATTTTCTTTTCTTTTTAAAGCAGAGGGAAAAATCTAAAATTAAACTGTATTCTTATTTTAAGTGCCCTCTAAAGGAATCAGGCAGAACGTAATTTATATTCTGAATTTCTAAAAAGACAATCGCCATTACGGAACAGATAAACGCCTTAGGTGATAAGTAAAGTGCCAGTGAAAAATAGTTAATACTCCAGGATAAATATCTTATCGCCCCCAGCGAATAGATAATTCGCCATGGCGAATAATTATTTCAGTGATGGAATAGATAATACACCTCGGCGAATAGATGATTACTGGGGTGAAATAGATGATTCACCCTGGCGATTAATTATTGCCGGAGTGGAAAGGATTAAACACCAAGGCGGATTGATAATTCGCCATGTCGATTTGATGATTGCCCAGCGCAAATAGATGATTCACCCCAGCGATTCATTTTATCTTGCAGAATGTTTTAAGTCAGCCAAATAGGCAAATTTTTAATCATTTTGAAAAGGAAAATCAGGACGTTTGGAAGGAAATGGAGGGTGGGTGAAAGGGGAAAAAGGAGAGGAAATAATATAATACTTGAAATCTTTCTACCGGTGCCAGTTGCAATTCTTATCATTGTTCAATCCTATTTCTTTTGCTGGCCATCATTATAAGTGTTTGAGAAAATAATGACATAAGTATTATTAAGTAGCACCTGTGTCATCTGAAATATTATAATTTTGTAACAATATCAAGAACTATCTTTATGTTTTCTTTAATTATTCTTATCATTTCTTTCCTGATTCAGGCAACAGCAATTGGTGCCATCCTCTGGCTTTTGCGTTTTTCCCGTAGTAAAAGCTCATGGAAACTTATTGGATTGGCATTTTTAATTATGTCGTTCAATCAACTTCTGGAATTGTATAATTTTCAGCAAAAGGAAATAAGCATATATTTAATAAACTTATTCCACTGCACAAACCTTGTTGTGTCGGTGATGATGGTCATTGGGATCATTGGTATCGGAAGGTTATTAAAGAATATTGCTCAGGTTGAAAAACAAAGGGTGGAGTTGGAAAAGCGCTTCCAGTTTTTGTTTAATAACACCAGCGATGAAATTTTTCTGGCTGATTTTGAAGGAAATTTTATTGAAGTAAATCAATTGGCTCTTGACACCCTCGGTTATACAAAAGAAGAGCTGATGAGTAAAAACTATACAGATATTAAAGCCCCCAAATATGTTGACCTTGTGGAAAAGAACATAGAACAGATCCGCAGCAGGGGGCATTATGTTTACAATACTGAACATGTTTCAAAAGACAATAAAATAATTGCCCTTGAAATGAGCAGCCGGGTTATTGATTATTTTGGCCGTAAAGCAATTCTTAGTATTGCCAGGGATATTACCGAACGGCGCGCTGTTGAACGCAAAATAGCAGAAACGATCATTGAAACCGAGGACCGCGAGCGCAAACGCTTTGCCGCCGATCTACATGATGGATTGGCCCCTCTGCTGTCAACCATAAAACTATATACAGATCTACTGAAAAAAGGTAATTTTAAAAAAATGAGCAACGAGGAAGCTATTCAATCAGTGGATGAACTTATTGATCAGGCTATCGTTACGGCCAGGGAGATATCAAACAATATCATGCCCCGCATACTGGAAGATTTTGGCCTAACCGCTGCCATCAAAGACTTTTGCAATTATGTCAACAACACCAATTCCATAAATATTGAAATTGATACTGCGCAGTACACCATGACTAAAACAGGTCTCGAAGAAATAATATTATTTCAGGCAGTGAAAGAAATGGTAAATAATACAATCAAACATTCGCAGGCAAATAATGTTACGGTATTTTTAGAAAGCCATGATAACCTTGTGAACTTATTTTATAAAGATGATGGTATTGGTTTTAACGTTGACGAAAAGCTGAAAGAAAAGCAGGGATTTGGGTTGAATAATATCATCAATAAAGTAGAAACAATAAAAGGGATATGCCTGATCAAAAGTGAACCAGGACAGGGAATGTCGGTAATGATAAGTGTGAAAATAAATGTTTAAATTTGCATTATGGATATTATCAAGGTAATCATTGTTGACGATTATGTTATATTTCGCAAAGGTTTGCGCGCAATTCTCAACGAAATAGATGAGATAAAGGTTGTTGGAGAAGCATCAAACGGCCATGAATTATTCGACCTTCTCAAACATTCCCAGGCTGATGTGATCCTGATGGATATCCGTATGCCTGTTATGGATGGTGTTGAAGCTACCCGGAGGATGGTTGAAAAGTACCCTCAAATAAAGGTTATCGCACTTACCATGTTTGAAGAGATCAGTTATTTCAACCAGATGGTCGAAGCCGGAGCTGATGGTTTTCTGCTTAAGAAAACCAATAAAGATGAGTTGGCAAAAGCTATTCAGATGGTAATTATTGGAGAAACATATTTTTCTGAAGAGTTTGTGTCGAACGCTACGCGTATCCATAAACCCAAATCCATTATCAGCACTATTGAACTGACCGAACGCGAACAGGAAGTTCTGGAACTTATATGCAAGGGGCAATCGAATAGCGAGATCGCTAAATTTCTTGGCGTCAGTCCCCGCACCATTGATGGTCACCGGGCGCATTTATTGGAGAAATCCGGAGCCAAAAATGCTCCCCAACTTGTGCTTTATGCAATAAAAAACGGGTTGATCAAACCATAACCCTACCCCGTAAAAACACCTGCATTCATTTATTTTTTATTTTTTTTCACTTTGGTTTTGCTTCATAAATAGCACTTTCCAAATCTCCCTGGTTTTTTTTCAAATTTAATTATTTTTTTATTTAAGTCTGAATGCCAAATAAAACAAGGCTTTTGGCTTCTTGTACAGGTGTTTTTACTTCAATTGTTAATGCGTTAACAACTCTATTCTATCCAAAGCAGTGAAAGTACTTTTGTGACATCAATAATAAAAAAAACAATAATCCAAAAACAAAGAATCATGGAAACAAAAAAAATCCTGATCGTAGACGATGACATAGATGTCATCACGGTCATAGAAACAATTCTTCGCAAAGAAGGTTACGAAGTTATTTCAGCCGGAAATAAAATTGACGGTCTGAAAAAGATCAAGGAAGAACGGCCAGATATGGCCATACTGGATGTAATGATGACAACGCATTACGAAGGTTTTGAGTTGGCAAAGGAGATCATAGATAATCCCGATCTGAAAAAAATTCCAATCCTGATGCAGACATCAATTGACATTCTTACCACAACAAAACCTGATGTGCAGGCAATGGCACGCGAATTTAGAAGAAACCCCGGATTCAAAGACCTGCATGTTATTCTGGTAAAAGATATCGTTACTGAAAAGTCTGGTGTGGACTACCTCTCAGAAGAAGGAAAAACAATTTGGTTCCCGGTTGACGGCTTTATCAGAAAACCGGTTGATTCAAAAAGAGTTCTCCAGGAGATCGGACGTATTCTGAAAAACTAAGAACAGTTAATTGAGTAGTATCACCCAAATTGGAGTGTAATGGAAACAGGCATTGATGAAATATTATCAAAACACAAAGGATTGAAGCGCGACAGTCTAATCCCCATCCTTCAGGAAATACAGGAAAAGGAAGGATTTTTATCTGAAGAGGCCATGGTGAAAACAGGATCGCTTTTAAAGATTCCTACGAGTAAAATTTATGGTGTTGCTACCTTTTATAACCAATTTAGGTTTGAACCCAAAGGCAGATTCCACATACAGGTATGCAGGGGTACAGCATGTCATGTTCTGGGGTCGCTGACAGTGTTGCAGGAGATTGAAAAAAAATTGAAAATCAAGGCCGGTCAGACCACACGCGATGGTTTATTTAGCATTGAAGTTGTAGCGTGTATTGGTGCATGCGGCCTTGCTCCTGTGATCTGTGTCAATGGCGCATTTCATG
>Ga0224523_1000886_pt1 | contig 13891 bp, 16 predicted proteins | sample CFST50metaG_FD_182732 | JGI IMG/M metagenome (GOLD analysis project Ga0224523, IMG submission 182732) | Peat soil microbial communities from Stordalen Mire, Sweden - C.F.S.T50 | ecosystem: Environmental > Terrestrial > Soil > Wetlands > Peat | place: Sweden: Norrbotten County, Stordalen Mire...
CATTAAGACAGGCTGAAGGCCGTAAAGACAGCGAGTGAAACGAGCAAGACTCTTCTTTCCCTTGTGCCCTGCACCCCTTTTATCTTGTGACTTTCTTCATCCGCCGTAGCTTTCTTTGACCGACGAAGCTTTAGCGAAGTCGGTAGTGAAGGCGGGGTTTTTGCAAACCGCTGTTGCCGTAAATGAAATAACTCTAAAAACAAGTTAGGTTTCATAGCAATCGAACCCACAGTTGATCAGCTTTTATGCTACGAAACCTAACTAAAAAAATACCTTACGAAACAGGATTATCTTATCAACTAATTGAGGTTTTGTGATTTTCTTCTATTGTTTATTTTCACAAATTGATAATCTACCCAACTTGAAAGTAATCCTCCAAGTATAGTAATTAACAGAATTTGAATTATTGTCTTGAGTTTTAAGAAATAAGTCAAAACTGTTTTATCCCAAGCAATTGTAAAAAGGATTCCTATAAAGAAGAAAATTATAAATCCTCTTTTAAGAAGGTATTTCTTCGAAGGTTCAGTATTAGCATTTCCCATAACAGATTATTTAAAAGATTTAGTTATAAAAGTAAATAGATTATGGCAGTGACTACGGAACTTACAACGGCTCCCTCAAAAGCATCAACGACCCCTTGGAGGATACAACCGGTAACAGATCCAGCACCTGGCATAACAAAAGTTCCTTCAACTGCACCAGCAAAACATCCTATTACTGCACCAGCAATGCCACCAATAATATCAGCTTCTATCAATGTATCCACCAATGATGCATTTTTAGCATTTAATTCTTTATCGTTAGCCCAGTATTTCCAACTATATTTTCCAACGGCTATAACTGATAAAGTACGGTATTTATCATCATCCGTCATGTTTGATTTCCAGATTTCCTTTTCTAATCTTGAAACCTTTGCAAATACCGCTACTGAATCATCTCCATTTTGATCTTTTAAAAGCTTCCTAAGTTGATCAATATAAGATCGTTGCTTTTCTGAAAGTTTACTTTCTGCAGATTTTAGTTCATCACCCTTATTATCAATAAACTTTTTAGAGATATTTTCTCCTATCGTTTTATAGTCTATTGCACTATTGTTAAGAGGAGATCCTTGTGGAATTGTTGTTCTAAAGTCATTTAATAAGGTACTGATTTGTTTAATAGTGTCTTGATAACTTTTATTATTACATGCATAGTACGGGTATTTTTTAAGGATATAATCTAACCCCGCATTGTGGTATTGTCCAACAAAATTCATCGGATTCACAAATTCAGGCTCATCGTTCAAAATATTTTCCTTTTGTTTTAACATGACACATAGACTACTGCGCATATTACCAATGCGACTAAAACTAAAAATGATAGAATAAATTTTTTCATAAGATTTAAAGGTTAAGTTAAGTTACACATACTTACATGTTAATAAGTACAAATTTGTGACACAAAAAACTAAAATATTTCCAAACAAAAAATATGTTTTTAGTAACCCAATTCTCGTTTCTCACGGTCTATTGTAATAGGAAACGTCCTAATATCCTTACTCAATTAGCTGATTGTGGATTTATTGACGAAAACTTGATACAATTATCTGATACTTCATTTACCAAGATAATTAACTAAGTGTAAATTTATACTATGACCATATAAATCGCTACGAAAACCTAACACGGACAATAAAGGTTATAAGACTTGTCACGGTTTTTGCAAAGCGTTTCTGCACTCAAGAGAACACAGTATAAGGGGACATCACCGTGACGGCGCCGCTGCTCTTAACCAAACACATGTAAGGTGACAGGTGACCTTCTCCCAATAAACCTTGTACCGCGACACTCGTAAAACTCAAAAAACTTGCAACTTGACGGCAAAAACCGCGCCATGCTTCGCTCATTCCAGCTGGTACCAGGACTCTACCCCGAGACAACTTTTCTGCTCCAGCCTGCATTCGCTCAGCAACGCTTACACCCTTTATTGCCGGGCCGTTGTATGCAATATATTTCATAACATTTAAATAATCAACAAATGAGAAACATCACATTTCTTTTGACAACATGCCTATTTTACTTCACCACATGTCAGCAAATTGACCAATTCACATACAAACAAAGCATGATCTCTTCAGGTAATAATTATCCAGATTTTAACTTTTCGCAAAACCATTTGGACAGATTAATAGTTTCGTTACATAATAAAACATCAAAGGATGTATTCATTAAAAAGTATAATTGGACTTCTGATGATTACAATAAATCCGTGGATTTCCTTATGACAAAAGGATTTGTAAAAAAAATCGATGATTTATTAGTTCCCACCTGTATGGTTATTTCAAAAGTGAATGGAGAAGAATTATTTAAAAGCGCAACTCCTATATCTGGACTAATTGCTGACTCAATTATTTCAATTTTCCCATATCTGAAGGAAAAATATCTCACCACTCATCTTTCAAAAAATGTTCCCTTTGATTCTATTTCTTTCTTCATTCTAAGTAATGTCCTACTTGATAATTGGCAGATCAATAATATTGAAAGCTCATATATCAAGACAGAAAGGCCTCTTCGACATGGCAAAAATTATTATTATGCATTCCTTGAAGGTACTGATGAAAATACTGATCCATTTGGTATTTATGGGAATATGAGATTCGATAGATTCTCAGTTTATGGAAATAATCAACGTAAAGTAAACGTATTCAAAGTATCTCAGAACCTTAAATCAATTCCATTAATTGACAGCTTTGACAATAGAGTTTTTGAAGAATTTGCTGACAAATTTAAAGGTCGACTTATTTCTATACTAACTAAAAATAATGATTATGCCATTGAAACTTATAATAAATCAGGGTACTCAAAAGAAGTTAATTTTCAAGAGTTTTTCATCTGGTGGTATCATTTCTTATATACTGAGACTACCAATATAATCCATAAAAAAGGACTAATAAACATCCCAACTCATGGAAATTTCTTTTATAGAATTGAATAATATACTGCATACAACACGGTCAATAAAGTGCATTTGCTTGTCACACTTTTTGCGATTAGCTCCTGCTCCTTAAAACAGGACCAATAACCTTATTCCGCGACCGTGCCTTTGTTCCTTTAAAACTCAGTGTACCTTGACTTATGACCTGCTCGCCACAACCCTTGTACCGCGACACTCGTAAACCTCAAATAACCTTGTACCCGGACAGCAAAAAGTGCGCCATGGTTTGTTCCACCCCGCAGACCGGCTCCTTCGCTAAAATTGCCCACAGGGCAATTTTTAAACGCTCAGCCCTGGCTGGTACCAGGACTTTACCCCGATTCAACATTTCTGCTCACAGCCTCCATGCCCAAAACAACACAAACGACACTTTATTGCCGGGCCGTTATCGTCATGCATGACAACTCCGTTTAAATATTTGGCAGTTTAATTTAGAGTACTTATCTTTGCCGTTAGTAACGCGATACGTAATATGATTATCTCATTTGGATCCAAGGATACTGAGAAAATCTGGAATGGTGACAGAGTTAAAAATCTACCACATGAGATACAACAAATTGGGAGACGAAAACTCAGGATGCTCAACAACTCTCAAAACTTGCTTGACCTGAGAATTCCTCCTTCAAATAAACTTGAGAAACTATCTGGTAAGATGAGTGATTTTTACAGTATCCGGATCAATGACCAATGGAGAATTGTATTCAAATGGGATGATGGAAATGCATCCGGAGTAACGATTATTGATTATCATAAATAAAGTAAAATGGAAAAGTTATCAAATATTCATCCCGGCGAGGTTCTTCTCGAAGAATTCCTCAAACCCATGAACATATCTGCGTATAGACTTTCAAAAGACCTTGGGATTCCTCAGACCAGGACCTCTGAAATAATAAAAGGACATAGGAGCATTACTGCTGACACTGCCATAAGATTAAGCTATTACTTTGGCAATTCTGCCAAATTCTGGTTGGGACTTCAGAATGACTTTGACCTTGAGGAAGAGAATAAATCAAAAGCTGGTGATTTCAAACGAATTAAAAGAATAAAAGAACACGCTGCGTAAAAATAAAATAAGCACGAACACATAACACGGACAATAAAGGTTATAAGCTCATCCTCAGCGTAAAACGCTTCGGAGTCGTGCAGTCGCGCAGTCATACTCACGATAGATATCGGGACGTGCGATCCACTGACTCGAAACGTCTTTTAAGTCTTAACGCTTTGCTGCCTTGGTGTCTTAGTCTCCCGACTTTAAAGACAGTCCCACGTCAGTGGGACATTAAGACAGGCTGAAGGCCGTAAAGACAGCGAGTGAAACGAGCAAGACTCTTCTTTCCCTTGTGCCCTGCACCTCTTTTATCTTGTGACTTTCTTCGTCCGCCGTAGCTTTCTTTTACCGACGAAGCTTTAGCGAAGTCGGTAGTGAAGGCGGGGTTTTTGCAAACCGCTGTTGCCGTAAATGAAATAACACTAAAAACAAGTTATGGGCAATTGCGCTGACTATAAGACTCTTGCGTAAACAATTAAACGATATCTAATAGTTTACCTTTTTTAATAATCCCACTGCCAGCGCAACATGCCTATAACAGCTTTGAAATAACATCGTTTACAATATGATTGAGGACTTATTACGAGACACTATATGAATCGAGAGACAAAAACTAGATTTGATAACCAAACATTATCAATTGGCTGATTTTGTTTTAAATAAAACCTGCTTCCTCCTAATATTATCGTGATTAATATTTTTGGACGTGAGCAATATATTAAATGAAATATTGTTTTTGAGTTATTAACCTAAACTCCTTTAAACATGAAAGCTCCATTAATAACTTTTTTTGTTTTTTCTATTGGATTATCTTGTTTTGGACAAGAAGTTGAGTTTTGCAGTTCACTGAATACTTCTTCAGAGCAAAGATTTCAAAACTCATTCGGTATAGGACTTCAATATCAACACGATTTAAGTAATAAATTTAAGGTGGGCTTAGGAGTTCATTACAATTTTAATAAGTCTCAATTTGATAATATCCCATATGTAGATGCAGATCCAAATTTAATCATAGCAGACAAAATCAACTCAAATTCAAAACGATTTTCTGTCAGGCTAAATATTCAAAGATTACTTAAGAATAATGAAAATGTATCAATATCTCTTGGCCCTGAGATTAGTTATAATTATCTATGGGGACAAGATCAAATAAAGGAAAGACAGATAGAAACATCAATTACCTATTATAATTATTCACGAAGCATTGATTTGACAAAAGATTTTGGAGTAGGACTAATTTCAAAAGTGGAAGTCAAAAGTTTTCTTATACCTAAAATTTCATTATGTCTTACAATTCGACCAGAATTGCTAATTGGTAAAGATTTATTTTCTAAAGGCAGTAATCCAATATTTTCTGGGGGATTAGGATTTACTGAATTTCAAATTGGACTAAAATATAGATTTAAAAAATAACTACCCATAACACGGACAATAAAGGTTATAAGCCCATCCTTCGCCGAGGCTTCGGCTGGCACAGTTGTCACGCTTGCCCACCGTAGCTTAAATGAAGGCGGGGTTTTTGCAAACCGCTGTTGCCGTAAATGAAATAACTCTAAAAACAAGTTATAAGGCATTCGCCCCACCAAGATTGCTCAGTTAAATTCGCAAGCTAACGGCAAAAATTGATTTAATCTTGACAGTTGACAGACTCAATGACAAATTTGTAACATATTGATTATTAATACCATTTTTAGCCGTTTGTCATGATTTAATTCCTTCAAAATCAGAATCAGGTTAGCCTGGAACAAATAAATATTTCAAAAAAGGCCTTCTTGATAATGCGATCTTATTGGACAAATGTATAAATATGTATTTTTGATTTTCATACCTTAAAACGATAGGATTTATTAATGAAACATTTAGCAATAATAATAAGTACCATTTGTTTATCGATGATGCAGACGGTAGCTGGTCAGCAGCCTGGAGATATACACAAAGCTGTTTATGCCGGCGACATGAATAAGGTCAGGCAACTTATTGAGGCTGACACAAGTTTGTTGGAGTCGAAAGATAAAGATGGTAAAACTCCCCTTAACATAGCATGTTTTATGATACGGAATGGATTCGCAAGAGAACCGGAGATTGCAAAGTTCCTTATAAACAGGGGAGCTAACGTTAATTCTAAAAGTAATGACGGATTCACCCCATTATATGGTGCCTGCACCGGTTCAGGTCCGGATTTCGATCTTGTTAAACAACTCATCGCCAAGGGAGCTGACGTCAACGCAAAAAATAACGATGGTGCTTCAGCTTTATTCGAGGCGGCTACCTCTCGTAACCTTGAAGTTACCAGGTTCCTGATTGAACATGGCGCTGATGTTAATGCCTTTGCCACATGGATGAACAGTAATGTCTTGGATCTGGTAATCTCAATTTCAACCGAAGAGATGGCAAAGCTGATTATCGAAAGTGGTGCTAAGCTTAACCAGAAAGATCCTCTTGGAAATACCGAACTACATTTAGCTGCCATGAGGGGTTTCACCAATGTGATCAGAATCCTTGTCGAACATGGTGCCAATGTCAATGCCGTGAATGATGAGAACCACACAGCGTTGTATTATGCTGCCAAACATGGCTATCGCCTAGCTGCTGATGCTTTAATTGCTTCAGGGGCTGATAAAAGTACCATCATTGAGTCCAACTTTGGTAGGCCACCACAGCTTACCGAAAAAATCAAACGAGGCGAGGCCTATCTATGGTACTTTGCGGAAGGATATGCAGTAAAAACTAAAAACAATTTTCTCCTTTTTGATTTCTATCTACGCAATATCGGCACTTCGCCTGAGGCAGGTCTTGCCAATGGACACCCTAACGCTGAAGAGTTTGTGGGTCATAAAAACACTGTATTCATGAGTCTTCCGATCAGTAAACGTGGTTGGTCAAATCTTTACGGTCTGGCTAAACAATTGCCTGCAACTGAGTGGGTATTCCTCGACGAAACAAACATCGGTATCCCTGACAGTGTGATTCTTCCGTCCTGGCATCTGATTGGTGCCGACAAGAGTTTGAACATAGGGGATATTAAGGTACATACTATAGCACCCATGGATGAAGGTGGAATTGGATATCTTGTGGAAGTCGATGGCGTGAAAATTTTCTATGGAGGAGGTCATGTTAGCTCAAACAATGCATCAGAGGTAGCAAGATATCATAAGAAAATTGATTTTCTGAAGCCTTTTGGATCGATTGATATAGCCATACTACGGGTAAGTGGTCATTTTTCAAATGCCTATGAACCTTACCTTTACTTGCTCGACCATCTTGCCCCCAAGACTATCTATCTGCTTGGTGGTGTACGCTCCCCTGATGAATACCAAAAGTGTGAAAAAGTTTTGCGATCGCGCAATATTCCAATAAAATATCCGGACACGAGGATAGCAGGAGACAGGTTTCATTATATCCGTGATTCAGAAGACAAGTGACGCCTTAACAAAAAAAACGTTTCATAACACGGATAATAAAGGTTATAAGCTCATCCTCAGCGTAAAACGCTTCGGAGTCGTGCAGTCATACTCACGATAGATATCGGGACGTGCGATCCACTGACCCGAAACGTCTTTTAAGTCTTAACGCTTCGCTGTCCTGGTGTCTTAGTCTCCCGACTTTAAAGACAGTCCCACGTCAGTGGGACATTAAGACAGGCTGAAGGCCGTAAAGACAGCGAGTGAAACGAGCAAGACTCTTCTTTCCCTTGTGCCCTGCACCCCTTTTATCTTGTGACTTTCTTCATCCGCCATAGCTTTCTTTGACCGACGAAGCTTTAGCGAAGTCGGTAGTGAAGGCGGGGTTTTTGCGAACCGCTGTTGCCGTAAATAAAATAACTCTAAAAACAAGTTAGCAAAAATTTCTGCACGTTATTAAGCTCGGTGAATAAACGTGCAAAAAGCAAAAATTAATTAAAACAATAAAATCATAAAGTTTAAACGTCACTTTCAAATGAAAAAAACTATTTTGACAGGTTTGGTAATATTTATAACATCCTGTATAAATGTTCCGACATTCTATAACGGGAAAGTTCTAGGAAATAAATTCACAAATAATTCTTTAGAATTAACAATCCCAAATAATTGGAAGGTGAGAGGCATGGGCGGACATACAATACTTATACTTCAAAAGAAAGTTGCTCAAAACGGTATTTTTGCTTTCCCAACAGTCATTCTGGAGGAAGGAACTATATATGCAAACAACTTTCATACATATTTCAATAATACTTGGTCACTTGTAAAAGGTAGCCAAGAGGATTATTCCATGAATGAGATTTACCGTACCAATAATGAAATTGATTCATCCGATGTAAATGGAATTAAATTCTATTCTTTCGAGACTAAAATAATAAACAAAAGATTCAAGATAGCTGAAATGCTACAGATGCATTATTACTTTAATATAGATACAATGTATTTTCATTTGAGTGTTTCAGATTATGACAAATTTGAGAATCTTAAGACAGATTATAAATCACTAATTGAATCAATCAAAAAAAAATAACTTTTGCTAACACGGACAATAAAGGTAAGTTGTTTGTCACACTTTTTGCTTTTACTCCTGCACCCAAGACAATTTCGGAATGTCCATTGCACCCGGGCACGCGCATCTGCACCCAATCAAAATTCTGCACCATGACAAATTTCTGGTTCCGAAACAAATTGTACCGCGACACTGCGCCTGTGCCCGCCACCAACTTTGTAACAGGGGATAAATTCGCAGCTTCGTTCAAACTTGTACCGCGACACTCGTAATGCTCAATAAAACTTGTACCATGACGGCAAAAAGTGCGCCATGCTTCGTTCATTCCGGCTGGTACCAGGACTCTACCCCGATGACACTAAACTGCTCCAGCCTACATTCACTCAGCAACACAACCTCCCTTTATTGCCGGGCCGTTAGGTGGCATTCCATACACCGATTTTACTCAGTTAAATTCGTAAGCTAACGGCAAAAATTGATAATACCTTGACAAATTTATGGACAAATGTTATCTTCGTAACACCCTGATTATTAATACCAATATTTACCGTTAGTAAAGATTTTCAAAATTGATGCTGACAACAAAAAAAATTGAGTTGACACAAATATTAATTTTAAAAAAATGAAAACAATAATTACTCTTATTTTACTCTTAGTAATCCTTTTACCGACAAATGTGAATTCTCAGCAATTATCTCGACCAGATTCATTATTGAATAAAATGACTGGCAAATGGATTCTTAATGGTATAATTGATAATCAAAAGACAACGCATGACATTGATGTACAACGAGTTCTTAACGGACAATATGTTCAAATTAAAGAAGTGTCTAGAGAGAAAGACCTAACAGGGAAACCTCTTTATGAGGCAATCGTATATATTTGTTGGGAGGAATCTAAAAAACAGTATTCATGTCTTTGGTTAGACAATACTAGCAATGAAGGAATCTCTAATGGAATAATTGGGCGTGCAAAACAAAATACGGATAAAATAGAATTGATATTTAAATATAATGAAAAAAGTCAATTTCATACTACTTTTGAGTACAACAAAGAAACAGATACATGGCAATGGTTGATGGATGGGGAAGAAAATGGGAAAATACAACCTTTTGCAAGAGTTACTTTGACAAAGAATATTTGAGAGAAAGTACATAATAAGACGTGAGATAAAAACGCCACCTAACACGGACAATAAAGGTTATAAGACTTATCACGGTTTTTGCAAACCGTTCCTGCTCTCAAGAGAACACAGCATAAGAGTACATCATAGTGACGGCGCCGCTACTCTCCATCAAACTCATGTAAGGGGATAGATTATCTGTTCACAAAAAGCATTGTACCGCGACACTCGTAAAACTAAAAAACTTGCAACGGGATGGCAAAATCTGGGCCATGCTTTGCTCATTCAGGCTTCCTAAGGAATGTCTTGCAGGTCTTGCATGACAGCGAGTGAAACGAGCCAGACAACTTTTACTTTTCTTCACTTTTATCTTGTGACTTTTATCTTTTGTCATTCCAACTAAAGCCTTTATTGCCGGGCCGTTAGGTGTCATAGTTTAGCCTCTTGCTCGATATATAAAATCTAAGAAATTTGTAATTGAATTAGTATTTACTGTTCCTTATAAAAATTACAAACTACCATGAAAGAAATCTTCAATATTGTTTCTACCCTGATTTATATCTTGGTAGGTATTATCTGTCTATTGATGGCTTATAAAAGTATATTTTCTAAAAAATATCTTCCGTTCCATGAAGAAGCATCTGGTAAGTCTTGGGACAGTATTGAAAAACCGCTTCAAAATGTGATTCTGGCAATTTTAAGAATATCTGGACTTGGCTTTTTTATTGTTTTTTTATTCTTAGTAGTATTTCCATCTGTTAATTACTTTAAACCTAATCTTTTTATTAAATATTCAACTCCAATAATTTCATCAATATATTGCTTTGGACTTTTTCTATTCAACTTTTTGTTATTCAAGGAAACAAAAGCTAAAACTCCTTGGATTGGATCTCTAATCGCATTGTTTCTAATTCTAATCAGTTTTGTCATCTCAATAATCTGACATTAATCCCAAAATAAAAACTTGACAAAGTATTAAAGGGGTGACAATTTACTACGAACACCTAACACGGACAATAAAGGTTATAAGCCCAGCCTCAGCGTGAAACGCTTCGGAGTCGTGCAGTCGCGCAGTTATACTCACGATAGATATCGGGACGTGCGATCCACTGACTCGAAACGTCTTTAAGTCTTAACGCTTCGCTGTCCTGGTGTCTTAGTCTCCCGACTTTAAAGACAGTCCCACGTCAGTGGGACATTAAGACAGGCTGAAGGCCGTAAAGACAGCGAGTGAAACGAGCAAGACTCTTCTTTCCCTTGTGCCCTGCACCCCTTTTATCTTGTGACTTTCTTCATCCGCCGTAGTTTTCTTTGACCCACGAAGCTTTAGCGAAGTCGGTAGTGAAGGCGGGGTTTTTGCAAACCGCTGTTGCCGTAAATGAAATAACACTAAAAACAAGTTAGCCTTAATGAATATCGTGACTACACGAAATATAATAGTATAGAATTTTCTTTCGACTATTTGGGAATGTTATCTAATTAGCTAACTTTGCAAAATGAATGGGAAACAATTCAGAGAGGTTATCTTCTATGGAGAATATTTCTGGGAGTTTTATTATAAGCAATCCAGAAAAGTAAAAGATAAAATTACCTGGACTATCGGATTGCTTAATTACCTGGAGGTTATCCCAGAAAAGTACTTAAAACATATTGAGGAGACAGATTTATATGAGATTAGAGTAAGTTTTGGAAATAACATTTTTAGAATCTTTTGTTTTTTTGACAAGGACCGGTTAGTAATTGTTCTAAACGGTTTCCAAAAGAAAACTCAGAAGACTCCTAAAAAAGAAATTGACAGAGCTGTAAGCTTAAGAAAAGAGTATTATGAAGACAAAAAATAAAATAGTGACTTTTGAAGAGCATCTTGACAAAGAATACGGCAAGATTGGAACTACTTTAAGAGAAAAATATGAACAGGAGTTCGAGTCTTTTAAACTTGGAGTTATGCTTCAGGAGCTTAGAAAAAAACAAAAGATGACTCAAGAACAGCTCGCTGATAAATGTGGTACTACCAAAACTTATATTTCCCGAATTGAAAATGACGCTTCGGACATAAGACTTTCAACTCTTATGAGGATAATTCAAGAAGGACTTGGTGGTCATCTCAAACTCACTGTTGAGATTTGAAATAATCACTAAGGCTAACACGGACAATAAAGGTTATAAGCCCAGCCTTCGCCGAGGCTCCGGCAGGCATAGTTGTCACGCTTGCCCGCCATAGCTTTCTTTGACCGACGAAGCTTTAGCGAAGTCGGTAGTGAAGGCGGGGTTTTTGCAAACCGCTGTTGCCGTAAATGAAATAACACTAAAAACAAGTTAGATGGCATAGCGAACGTCCTACTTGACTGAATCACAACATTCTATTTTATTATCAAATGATACTAAACCATGATATCTTAAGCAGCTTTATTGCCTCTTCTTTCCAAGCTACACCACCTAACGTTTATCACTATAACCTATTACTCATTAGATCATCTTATCTTTAAATTAAAAAAAATGAAAATCAGAACTTGCCCCCACTGTAATTACAAGTATTCTATTCCTGAATATGTCAAAACAATCCTTCTTAAAGTTGTAGTTTCCGAATGGGATTGTAAAAATTGTAATAAGAAGATAACCTTCGACTTTAAAAGGAGAGTTATCCTTGCCTTATGTTTTGGTGCATTTTATGCAATCTTCTTTTTCTTAGTTACTCTTCTCAAAAAGGAAATTGGAATGTCACTATTGTTGTGGATAGGATATATAGTTCTTTTTATAATTGGTGCAATCTATATTTTTACGTTTGATACTTTTAAAAAGGTTGAATAAATATTAAAGTTTTCTTGATCCCAAGATTGATCAATATTCCTAGACTATTCTAAAATATAAAATTGCTACGACCACCTAACACGGACAATAAAGGTTATAAGCCCAGCCTTCACCAAGGCTCCGGCTGGCACAGTTGTCACGCTTGACCACCGTAGAATAAGTGAAGGCGGGGTTTTTGCAAACCGCTGTTGCCGTAAATGAAATAACTCTAAAAACAAGTTATGTGCAAGCTGAGTCGTATCATCTTCTTAATGAACACCTTGAAGAATTAAGATGGATTATCAGGTAATACTCGTCATTAGTATAATCGTTGTCCTGTTACTGTTAAATCGTTTTCTGTCCAAGAAGAACCGTGAGCGTCGAACAAACTATTACAGAAACGAGTACCTTAAGTCCGATGACTGGAAGAGGAAACGCTATATAGTACTCAAACGAGACAACTGGCGTTGTGTTTACTGTGGAGCACCTGCAACCCAAGTCCACCACAAGAAATATGCGAGAATAAATATCGGGAAGGAGCCCATCGAATGGCTTGTCTCCGTCTGCAATTCATGCCATAAATCTTTACATAATTAAAGAACCCAGACTTAATTCATAGGATTACTGGTGATCATTCTCTTTCTAAATAAATAAACATGACGACAAGGTTCTCGATGGATAAAAATAAATGCCTGCACATAACACGGACGGTATGTGCAAGCTTCTAGAGACAACAACATGCCAATAACAAAATATGACAACAATGAAAAAAACAGTTTTACCAATTTTACTTGCGACAATTTGGATTAGCATTTCCGAATTTGTAAGAAATGAATTTATCATCAAATCCTATTGGACAAAACATTATGAAAAACTTGGACTTGTATTTCCTTCCGAACCAATTAACGGTGCGGTTTGGGGAATTTGGTCATTATGTTTTGCGATTGCTATATTCATTATAGCAAAGAAATTTTCGTTGCTTCAAACTACTTTTCTCTCTTGGTTTGCTGGTTTTGTCTTAATGTGGATAGTAATTTGGAATTTGAGTGTACTTCCGATTGGAATTTTACTCTTTGCAGTTCCATTAAGTTTATTGGAAGCCTTTTTAGCAAGCTTTATCATCAAAATGTTAACTAAACAACAGAATAATATTGAGCCTAACAGATAGAAGAGCTATTGGCGCATATAATGGGGCTTATCAAGACTTGTCACACTTAGAAGCTATAAAGGAAAAGTATTAAAGCGACCAATTCTTATTGACATAACAGTTCATAATTACAGACTGATAAATTAAGAGTTAAGGATGCCTGCACATAACACGGACAATAAAGGTTATAAGCTCATCCTCAGCGTGAAACGCTTCGGAGTCGTGCAGTCGCGCAGTCATACTCACGATAGATATCGGGACGTGCGATCCACTGACTCGAAACGTCTTTTAAGTCTTAACGCTTCGCTGTCCTGGTGTCTTAGTCTCATGATTTTGAAGACAGTCC
>Ga0224523_1000887_pt1 | contig 13891 bp, 11 predicted proteins | sample CFST50metaG_FD_182732 | JGI IMG/M metagenome (GOLD analysis project Ga0224523, IMG submission 182732) | Peat soil microbial communities from Stordalen Mire, Sweden - C.F.S.T50 | ecosystem: Environmental > Terrestrial > Soil > Wetlands > Peat | place: Sweden: Norrbotten County, Stordalen Mire...
GTTCGGATTAAATAGCCAAATATGTCAATACCGTTTGGTAAATAGTTGTTAATGAAAGTACATTTTTTTCTAATAGCATCCTGATCGAATTTTTGATCAGGAAGATTGGTTAGGCTAAAATAAAAGGATGCATTAAATTCTTTATCAAGAGCATTAAAGAAATCAACGCGATAGGGTGCTAGTGCGGAGTGAAAGATTAAGATTTTCTTTTTAATTTTCATTTAAACTGAGTTTAATCTGGTTGAACTTTTTCAGTGTTGATATACTTCTTAGTGTTGCAAACTTAAAAAGGGATAAGTTAAAATTGCGATTTAGCGTTTTAAATGGTTAAATGAAATTAAATTATTTCCATTGATGATTTCAGGTAGTTTTATACTGAGATTCTCTTTTGCATAGATATCGATAATCTGATCATTCTTAATGAACCCCGGATGTATCATCAGTTCTGTTATTGAGTTCTTTTTTGGATGCGGAGGAAAAATAACGAAGTCTGAAGTATTCCCGAAATGATCTGACCCGGCAAGGTGAGATAATGATAATATTGAATTATATGATTCTCTATACACTTTATTAATAAAAGAGGTCGTTCCTATATTTTTTGTAATACGTAGAAATGGAATTTTTTCTTTCTTCATTGTATGAATGAAAATAAAAAGTAATCCCGGTTCTTCATGAATATGATTGTGCGAATCAGCATGTGAAATGGGAATTCCAAAACTTCTACATAAATGTATTTGGCTTGTTAGCTCTTCATAAACTGCTCTTTTTTCAGATGTAGAAAGACATATTATTCTTTCATTTTTACTATAGTGGAATAGACCTTCTTCGTTACAAAAACGCCTTTCTTTTTTAATATTATCAGTTAATGGATTTCCTTCGGTTAAATTAAGGTGAATGCCAATATTGTCCTTTTTATTTGTGTCAATAGCGAGACTCGCCGCATGGTATGAATCCTCAAAATTCACAAGAAGTGTTGTGTCCAGACAAAGATTTAAATCCATTGCGGATAAAATCGCAAAAGTGATTTCTTTGCTTTTCCCAAAATCATCAGCATTAATAATTATATTATGCATTCTTATGTGTTTTTGCTGTGGTACATTTATTTACTTTTTATATTTATCCCATATTCCCGGGAAAAAAGTTTTTAACCATACCATAATAAATAAATAGGGTAAAGAAAGAGGGAAGTGTTTCCTGATATAATACATGTATTCTTTATATTCTAATCCCTTTGGGCTATATAAATGAGCTATCCGTTTTTTGACTGTTGAATTGACCGATGACCAGTTATTCACATGATCATTTTTGCAATAACCACCTATTCCAGGGCAGACTAATACAGGTAAACTGTTTTCGTAAGCTGTAAAACTATAGTCATAATCTGCAAAGCTTTGTTTGAATTTAGGATCAAATATGCCTATTTTTTCAACTACATGGGAGTTCACAAAAAGAATATTTGCATTGGTTATCTGACAGTTGAGTGGGACATCTGACGGAACGACAACTTTATATTCAATTCCGAATAGTGATTTTCTGATTAGAGTACCTCCATACGAAATGTTGTTGGTACTCTTGTCGACAGTTGAAGAAACATAAATTCCTCCAATACCATAATGAGTTAATGCATATTGATGTGTATCTGTCATAGATTGCAATACATTTTCGAACAATACTACATCGTCATTTATGAGTAGATAGTTATCATAGCCTTTATTAATGACTTCACTCCATACAACATGCATACCGCCAGCCCAAAATAAATTACCGCTACCATATATGATTTTAACTAATGGAAATCTTTCGTTAACAGCACTTGCCGTTCCATCTTTAGAACCATCGTCAACCATAAATATATCCAAAACATATCCATCCGGAATTATGCAGTTGTATAATGAGGTTAAGCAGGCGAGTGTCTTATCTTTCCTATTGTGGCAAGTAATCAGTACTGCTATTTTTTGTATCATGATTGTTTAAGATATCCTGATATATAAATAATTGTTTATTTACAATTTTTATTGGATCATGTCTTTCAATTGCTCTTTGACGAGCTGCCTGACCATAAGATGTTCTTTTCGTAGGGCTATTTATTAATTCAAGTATAGCTCCGGCGAAACCAAATGCTTCTCCATCCTGTACCAAAATCCCCTCCTTTTTATCTGTTAGAAGACTTTGAATACCTCCAACATTGGTTGAAATAATAGGCATTCCTAATATCATGGCCTCACAAAGACTATTGGGACTATTATCAATGTGACTTGCGTGAATAAATATATCGGAATCAAGCATTTTTTTAACAAGATAAGCTTCCTGAATGGGGCCTAAAAATTCAACATTAACAGATCTGGCAAGGATCTTTGTTCTGCGCATAAATATTTTAACAAGTGGACTATCAGATGTTACACCGGCAATAATCCAGGATATCGGATGATTTGAATATCTTTTTAAGAGTTTAGCGGTTTCTAAAATAGTTTCAATTCCTTTATATATATCTGGATTTATAATACTAATCAATCGTATTGCATCGTCTTTTTTATTATAGCTCCATTGGTTTTTGTAAAAGGTTGGGCGTAGCATTTCTTCGCAATGATAATATTTTGATGATTGGCTCATCAATGCTATAATTCTTCTATCCCAGTCTGTCCTGCCACTAAAGAAATGAGCTATTCTGAAAATTTCTTCTTCCCGCTTAGCAAGTTTCTTCTGCCTGATGTAATCGGCCCAATAGCCTGACAATTTAATTGCTTTGATTAATGGAGTGTGTCTTAACATTAGTAAATTGTTGTACCCTGAAGGAAACCATTTACGTACGTAAGGACTCAATATTCCCTGAATATGAATAACAATAGGGATATTTGTCTTTTTAGCTAGTAATCCAAAAGGACATTCAGTGCCAAATACATGAATAATATTAGGATTGTATTGTTCGATGATCGATAGTAAGATAGCTTCTCTCTCGCTAAAAAGATAGTCTGTAAAAGTAGCATTTCTTAGAACTTTGTCAAGTTTAGTTAAATAGCTTGGAATAACATATTGAAAATATCTTTCATCTTTGTGAATGGTTAATGTTTTGACATTCTCTGAGAAAAAGGCTAAAGCGATTTCAACATTCTCTTGTAAAATAATTTTATCCAACAACGAACTGATCCATCCACATCCTACATATGGATCATCTTGTTTATAATTGAGGTTTGTAATAAACCATAGTATTTTCATATATTGTTGATGTAATGTTTAAGATTAGGGTGCTTGTTGATAGTCGATCTTATAAATGAAAGGAATAATGAAGAACATAAGGAACATTGGAAAATTGAGGAATTGTTCTCCCTGAAGTAATAATGAGAGTAGAATCACTACAATATATGCAATTAAAGTTGATTGAGTAATAATTTTTGCAGATTTATAAACACAAAATAACCAGAGCAGAAAGAAAGGTATACCCCAATAAACTATAAAATTAGACATACCATTACCATGTCCGATGTCAGTTGTAATCCAGGGATGAAAACGATAGCGGGTTTTGATATCGAGTCCATTCCCAGTAAACGGTTGCGATTGAATATATTGCATATCCATTTTCCATGCTCCAAACCGAGTATTGGAAATATCACTTTTTGTTAATTCCTGCGATTCCTGATATTGTAGTTCAATTTTTTCCTGTAAAAAATCAAGCTTTGAAAAGCTAAAGTAGATGAGTAGCAGTGTTACCGGTATAACAATTATATTTGCAATTCCATAATTTTGAAATATATATATATTTAGAATGATGAGAAACACTAAAAATCCGGTTGTAGACATTGAAGTTATAATGCCAATGGTTATCCATAATACCTCCATTTTATAATCACCTAACTGGAATTTTCCATTTTTTAATGCAACAAAGATGAGAGCCAAATTTAGATATCCTGACAAAGCTCCAGGTTCCCAAAACATACCTGAATTTCGGACACTCATATAACCCTCTAATCCCTGAAAAGAGGTATAAAAGAAAAATGTTTTTAAATGATTGAAATTTAGATCTAATCCATACCAACCAAAATGATTGATTAACCAAAAGGGCAAACTGGTAATGACCAGAAAAGCCATTATTTTTATATAGACTGTCAGAAAATCGATCTTTTTGTCCATGTAGTAAAGTAAGGTGTATAATCCCAGGAGAATCTTTAAGATGAGCGCAAAGACCCCGGGATAGCTTACAAAACCAAGTAAAATTTGTTGGAATAGTACAAGGACAACAATAAAGACAACAATGACCCAAAAAATGGCTACCATTCTATCAGGAACTTTGATTCCTGCTACAAAATGCATATATATTACAAAACCAAGGGTGTATATAACAAGAATCGTTTTAGAATAGTCTTCAGAAGTAAACAATGGATTTCCACTGAATAATAGTAGAATAAATAACGGAAGATAGTCCTTAAATGTAATTATTTGTTTTTGAGTCATTTAATGTCATTAATAGGTTGAGTTATATTTTTAAAATACATCTTAAAAGGTGGAATGGTCAATTATAGACCATAATTTAACTTAATAACCTGAGAAATGTTTAGTTCAATTTAGAAAGAATGAGATATTTGAGATGTGAGGGAATATTTATGATGTAAAGACAACTTCTTAAAGAAAATACGATTTTTTTTTATAAGATAGAACAAGTATAAAGCAAAATATAAATTGAGATTGTATGCTGTGAAAAATATCTTCACTTTTAATTTTGAATTGCCCGTGAAAATGATTCTGTTATAGCTATTTGCTTTTAATTCTTCTATTAGTGTTGACATACTGAAAATATTTTGATCAATGTGATCGTAAACGTAGTCGGATATGAGCCTTTGGTTGTAATCGTGGATGACATCTTGTTTCTTTATTTTTCTGATTTCATTCAAAAAAGGTAAAGTAGAATCAGTGTCGTGTAATATAGACGCTGATGATTCCCTAATACAATAATAATAAGGCGTTATCTGTAGCCTTTGGATTTTTTGAATATGTGTGATTAATTCAAGATAAAACAAAAGATCTTCACGCATTTTTATTGCCGGATTAAATCTGACATTGTGTTCCTCAATAATGCTTCTACGGGAAAGCGTCATATGCGTATAACCTTCAAAGAAACCTTTTTGCAGGTATGTTTCTGGTGATAAAATGGGCGATGCTTTTTGGTTTATTAAAAAGATAGGAGAAACAGTTCCATTAACAGCTACTTCTTTTGCATTAATTTGTAATACGTCAAGATTGTTTTTCTTCAAAGTATCTAAGAGAAAAACCAGACAGTTTGATTCAATCCAATCATCTGCATCAATAAACCACACATATTCACCCTTTGCAATATCTAATCCTGCATTTCGGGCTGAGCTCACCCCACCATTGGACTTTTCAATATAAATTATATTGGAATATTCCTTGATTATATTATTGATTATCTGATGACTATTGTCTTTTGATCCATCGTTAATGACAATAATTTCGTATGCCAATGCGGGGATGTCTTGTTCGGCGCAACTACGTAGACATTTTTCGATAAACAGTTCTGCATTAAATACAGGAATAATGATGCTGAGTTTTTTGTCCATAGGATATAAACTTAAAATTGCAACTGTTCATATAAAATTTCAGATTTCATTTAAAGCATTTACAACCAATTTCTTCTGAGTAGTAACGTTTTTCCTGATTTCGTCACAAAGCGTAGCATAATTGGTGATCATGTAGTTATATTTTTCCATGATTAGCGTTACGATATCACCCTCTACCCATAACGATGATTCATTGGCCTCAACAACTAAATCATACCTTCCAATGCTATCGCCAATGACTCCTTTGTATTTTGGGCTGTAAGACAAGCAAATTGCCGGTTTGCCCATTTGAAACGTAGAGACAGCCGGATGCATTCTTGCAGTGAGGGTGAAGAGTCCATTACCAAGAATGAATCTGGCTCTTGTTTGTAAAATCCTTTCTTTTACAACGATTACTCGGTCCCGGATATCATTATCGAGTAGTAATAATAACTTTTGGACCAGAACGGATTCATCGGCATAAGGTGGGAACGTATGTGCCAGCAGACATATTTTCTTGTCTTTCAATGTCGGTTCTTTCCTTAAGGCCTCAACCATCTCTTTAAATCTTAAGAGATACACATCCAAATCATTACAAAAGAAATTGTCTTTTTGCAATCCTGATACTACAACACAAAAGTAATCATCCTTCTTAAGTTGATATTTTGCCAGGATTTCGCTTTCAATTTCCAAATTGAATTGAAGCGGCAGATCCAGCAAAGCAAGGTCTGCCATTTGTTTGAGCTTAACGCCGAATTCTTTTGACATATAATCTGTACAATGTTTATCCCTGGAATATACATGCATGAGTGGCAAAAACCATCTTGCGGCGAACCTGTTTAAAGGATGGCTAAAAGGTCCTATCGACTGACCTAATAAAATTACTCTGGTACGAAAAGACGATTTCAATTTGTTATAGATATCTATGGCTGCATCATAGGTGGAATAATATTCTGAAAGATCGTCACCACCCAATACAAGGATACGGTTAAATTTTTTTCCTTCGGCATAAAATAACATATATAACAATGTCAGAAATCTTCTGTAAGGTTTAAATTTAATGGCTCTCAATTTTGCAGGAATCTCGTTTGTATATCTGATAAGTTCCACATCGGTTCTTAATTCGCTCTTTATCTCTTCAATGCTAGTTTCTTCATTGAAATCACAATGGATTTCAAGATTTTCAGCTCCAAAACGATCTATCAATGATTGTATAGTAATCAATCCCATCATTCCCGTACCGTAATTGTTTAGGCTTGAGAAGTGAAGGATCAGTATTTTTAATTTTTTGAATTTCATATTAATCTTTTTTAAATTTCATTTTATTCAAAATAGATAGGATTAAATCTTTTTCGTATTGATTAGTTCCGAATTTGTAAACTATGGGGAGATAGAATGCAAGAAACAGACATAGTTTATAGATCATCCCTGAAATATGATCATTAAATATCAATGTGTTGATGTAAAAATCTATTGCTGTAATGATAATTACTGGTATTGCCATTTTAAATATTTCAGACCAGAAAATGGGAATATTTATACCAACCTTTTTATAATAATAAATATTCATTGTTATAATATTACCAGCAATTAAAGCAATGGATGTTCCAATCGCACAACCAATACCGCCATATAATTTGGCCAGTGGAATACTGATCCCCAGACTTAATATAGATATTGTAATATATAAGAGTGATCTGAACTTCTGTTGATTTTTTGCCTGCAAGATGGTGATTCCGAGATTTTGAATTAGGGGTAACGTTAATGGAACCATGATAATGAGTGCAATGATATATGAACTCTCATATCCCTTTCCAGCCCATAAATGAATGAAAGACTGTCCAAATAAGATAAATCCACTCAAGATAAACGACATGATGATAAACTGGACCCTCCCGGTCTTAATAAACAAATCTGATACTTCTTTGTCTGAACAATTATTTGTAATCATCGTGGTAATCTTAGGCAAAAAGACATTAGATATTGAAGTGGAAAAACTCATATAATAGGTTTGAAAAGTAATAGCTATCGCATAAATGGCTACAGCAGTGGTCCCTGCAATGATTCCTAATACAAATTGTCCGGTGCTCCAATAAATACGGTCAACCAAATAGTTCAGGAAAATGAAAAATGAATAACCCGATATTTCCTTCAGCAAGTCCCATTCAAATTTATGGAAGTGTATCTGAATTTTTAACTTTTTCATACAGAACCAATAGTTCATTAAAAGAGTAAGCATATTCAGAATGGTGGTCACCACTACAACAGTGATTGCTTTATGTCCAGTCAAAAGAAACGGAATCATGATGCAGGGATAGATCAGTACACGGAGTATATTGACGAGTTTCTGAAAAACAAAATTCTCGTAAGCATTGATGATTGAGCCAAAAACACTCAAAGGGAATGTAAAAGCCAGATTCAGAATCAGTAATAACATCATTATCCGGGCCTTGTCCAATTCCATTAGGGTCATTGACTTACCAAAAAAATTGTCTACATTAAAATATATACCCATGCCGGCGATAAGAGCCAATAACCCTATCGCACAGTAAAGCAACAGAAACATTCCAAACAATGAGTATTGTTCTTCTTTTTTCCCAAGCGCTTTGTATTTTGCAGTATACCGCACAATTGCATTGCCAAAGCCAAAATCCATTATCGTAAGGTATGCAACAACAGATGCAACCAGCGAATAAAGTCCATATTCTGACTGACCCAACATTCTTAATAAGAAAGGCGTAAAGAGTAAGCCCATTACATTACTAAGTCCTATCGAGACATAAGAAAGTACTGCGCCTGCTTTGCGTTGATTATATATCATTAAATATTCTTTGAATTTGCGATAATCAATTTTAAATCAATTTAGAGAATTAGTATGAAACGGCCATTCAATTGTTTGATTTTAATTTGATATATGTTTTAAATATTTTTCTTAGAAAAGAATACCTTGTCACTAGAAAAAGAAATTCCTTTTTTTTTGTCAGTATTTTATTTTCTTTAAGAAAGTTATAGGCATCATTTTTTACCTCGACATCGTTTACTAAACATGCTGCAGTAAACATATAAGGATAGAATTTGTTTTTAATTTTGAAAATATTGTTTTGTTGAACATTGTATGTATTAGCAAAATCCATTTGGATTTTAAAGATTCCTAGCTCAAATTTGTATTCTTTATGATAATCTTTAAAATGAGAATCACTGTATTGTAATACACGATAAACGGCTGTAGACTCATCGATATACCCAATTTTATAGTTTTTGCTAAGTGTTAGTAACATGGGTAAGTCGCCTACAACATAGTCCTTTTTATAATCGATATTTATTTGTTCTAAAGAAGCTGTTCTATATACCCATGTGACCGGGGCTAGGAATCTTGTGTTTACTAAAAAATCCTCGAACGTATTTGGATATAATTCTAAATAGTTGCGAAAGCATTCCTTCTCTGTCTTTTTACTCGTTTGATAATAGCGATCGAATTCAGTATAAACCAATCCATAATCTTCATTTACTTCCAAAAAGTCAACTTGCTTCTGTAATTTTAAAGGGTCAGTCCAATAGTCATCACCATCACACCAGGCAATGTATTTGCCCCGGCTAGACTTTCTGTTCCATCTCCCATTAAAACGACATATCAATTTTTCATTTTCATAGTATTGTGAAAGCTTTCGGTCGCGTAGAAATAGTCTGATTTTATCAGGGTATTTCTCTGCATATTCGATGCACAATTCTCTTGTGCCATCAGTAGATTCGTCTTCTCCTACAATTATTTCAAAATCAAAGTTGGTTTTCTGCATTATTATCCCATCCAGACATTCTTTAATATAATTTACATGTTGGTATGCAGTCACCGTAACTGATACGAGTGGAGTGATCATATTGATAGGCTTTTTATTTCCTAAATACTCTCTTTGCAATAAAAAGCGGTTTTCTAATTCTTTTTGGAAACTCATAGATATGATGAAATTAGTGAAATAGGTTTCCCTCTTAAAATTCAAGTCAATCTTCAGCCTGAATTAATCGGATTTAGAAATATTGTCCGACTTCTAATTCTTTAAAGTGCTCAACATATAAAGGTAATCCATCGACATCTCTCAAGATTATATTGTCTTCAGGAAATCTGGATACCAATTCTGGACTAATTTCATTAATTCTGTTTAGCATACAGAGTAATTGAAACTCTGAAAAATTGAAGCCTGCAGCTGCAAACGAGGAGGTAAATGCAATATGTCTTATGTTGATCTCAGTCACCAGCGGTTTACCTGAATAATTTTCTTTAAGATCAACAACCACTAATCCATGCATAATTTCATGAGTCTTTGATGTTAAGGCATCTATACTACTTTTTGCAATGGAAAATACATTGTCGTCATTGAGCAATTTTCCTTTTGAAGTATTTCCTGTTATCCCAGATACCGAAACTTTTGACATGATATAGTCGATCCTTTCTGCTACACCATATTTCAAAAGTGATCCATTGTTATACAAAAGAAAACAGGCAAGGTTACGGCCAGGTAAATATTCCGATAACATGAAATTTTCTATGTGTGGATTTATTGTCAGCCATGCATTAAGTTCATCAATGTTTTGTGGTTTGAATGAGCCTTTTCCTGAGGTAGTTCCTTCAGAATAATCTCTGATCCAACAAGGGAAAGCTAATTTAACAATATTAGGATCCATTAATACAAAATCTTTATTAATGATTTGATATTTAGGTGTTAAATCAGTTTCTTTGAGTTCTTCATAAAGGCGTTTCTTGCTTAAGACGATTCTTGCAAACTTTGGAGGTATTTTCATGAATTTGACATCAAAAGGATATTCTGACCAATAAAGTACTTCCGGTTCCGGAATGATTATAGCGAAATCAATTTTTTCATCTACAATAATAGAATTTATCATATCCCTATATTTTAGATCATCGTATCTGGGAACACGATATACTTTTTCATATAGCATTTCATAAACGCCATACCAAAGGTTACAAATGTCGGTACCAATAAATTCACATTTATCTTTAAAAATATTGCTAATCATTAATGAACGTACGACAGACCTGGACGTTACTCCACATGCTCCGGTAACTAAAATTCTTATTTTATTTTTCATCTTTTTAAAAGATTAGAAATTTGACAAAATCAAAAAAGTATAAAAAGTTGGATACTTTACAAGTATGCAAAGGTCGAGCATCGTATAGCAATGGTCTGGATACTACTATTTTTCGATGACTGAGTTTACAATTTTGCATAATACTTATTAATTACATTGCAAACTTTCTCAACTGACGCTATATCAAAATTTGGATATATCGGTAAACATATCACCTTATCAGCCACTTGAGTTGCAATAGGTAAGTTCTCCGGATTTGCAGATGGTAATCCCCGATAGGTTGGAAACTGACTGATAAGTGGAAAGAAATAGCGGCGCCCAAATATATTGCGTAGTTTCAATTCTTCATACAATTCATCACGTGTCATTCCATATTCTCCATGATTGACCAGAATAGGGAAATAGGAATATGCATGAGATACATTTTCCATGTCTTCAAGATAAGTGATACCTTTTATGCCACTCAACCTGTCTTTGTATGTATCTGCAATTTTCTTACGTTTAGCGATATATGAATCAACATACTTCAACTGGATCAATCCATATGCAGCCTGGAGTTCATTCATTTTTGCATTTATCCCCGGAGCTATTACAGTGATCTCACCCGCAAATCCAAAGTTTTTAAGATAATCTATCCTTTTCTTTGTTTTTTCGTCGGGGCATATTATTGCACCACCTTCAATCGTATTAAATACTTTGGTAGCATGGAAACTTAATATTGATAAATCACCATAGTTTAATACAGAATTTCCATTCACTTTTACGCCAAACGAATGTGCAGCATCATAAATCAATTTTAACCCATATGTGTCAGCAATCTGTTCGAATTTTTCCAGATTGCAGGGATTTCCATATACGTGAATTGGCATGATAGCTGTAGTTTGAGGTGTAATAGCAGCTTCAACTTTTTCAGGATCAAGATTAAAATACCCCGGTTCTATGTCAGCAAAAACGGGTTTAATATGATTCCACCAAAGTGAATGGGTTGTAGCTACAAAACTGAATGGCGATGTTATTACTTCACCCGTAATGTGTAACGCTTGCAATGCTGTTATTAATGCCAGTGTACCATTTGAAAATACTGAGAGATATTTTACGCCCAGATAATCAGCAAGTGCTTGTTCAAATTGCTTGTGAAAAGGGCCATTGTTTGTGAGTATCTTGTTCTCCCATATTTGTTTTAATGAATCGATAAATTCATCAAGTGGTGGTAGATCGGGCTGAGTAACAAAAACAGGGGTATTTAGTTTATCAATCATAGGATTTGGGTTTTTGAAATTTGTTTTTAAGAATTTCTTTTATAAACAGGTAATCTTTAAAATGAAAGATCTCGCATAAGCCAACCGTCAATATAGCGCCAGTCAACAATTGAATGATCAACAAATAGAGCATTGGTAATGGGATAAGCAATCCTTCGAGAAATACTAAACAACTCATTGTTAATGCCAGTAATAATGAAGGAAGAATGTCTTTAAGTTGCGAATAAAAAGGATAACCGATAAAGCGACCTGACCAATAACTATTAAGGTAATATGCAATAATTGTATTAACCATCATTCCCAGTATCATCGTTTTTATCCCCCAAAATATTCCAATTATAATAATAGGGACAGCCAACAGTTTTTTAATGACTTCGAGGCGCAGAAAAAGGTCGCTTCTTCCTTGTACCTCAAGCATATTCAGATTAAGTGCGTGGAGAGGGTAGAACATACCCACAAAACAGAGCATCTGTAAATAGATTATACTTGCTTGCCACTTCTCACCAATCAATGTATAAATCATCGGTCTTGCTACTGCAGCCATACCCAACATAAGTACAAAAGTGACCAGCATGGTACTTCTGATTATTTTTTTATAAGCCTCTCTTAATCTTGGAATGTCATTCTGTATTGTTAATAAAACAGGAAAACTGACACGTCCAATAATTGATTGGATATTTGAAGAAGGTAAAGCCTGAAACTGATCTGCACGGGTATAATAGCCCAACTCAAGGGACGAAAAGTATTTTCCGATAATTATATAATAAACATTTTTGTAAATCGTGTCAATTAATCCACTTACAAGTAATTTACTTCCAAATGAAAATAACTCTTTTAATGAGTTTAAGCTGAACATCCAAATCGGTTTCCAACTGCTCCAAAACCAGAACAATAATAAATTTATTGTATATTTTACAAGCATTAAAAGTACTAAACTCCAAACCCCAAATCCCTTATAAGCCAAATAAATGCTGATTATTCCTGAAATAGTGGATGAGATAACAGATATTTTCGCCTGGAGTTTAAAGTCTATCCTTTTTGTTAAAAGTGTGCTTTGAATGATTGAAAGCGAATTGATAATTAAACCTAAACCAAGTACTCTGATTAAATCTTTCAGTATTGGTTCATAAAAAAAATTACTAATAGGTTTTGCAAATACATACAGAATAAAATAAAATAATAGACCTATTACAATATTAAAATAGAAAACAGTAGAATAGTCTGTCTGAGTGCAATTTTGTTTTCTTATTAGTGACTGACGAAAACCACTATCAATAAATGATTGAGAAATAGCAATAAAAATGGAAAGCATTCCAATTAATCCAAAATCTTTGGGACTTAATATTCTTGCAAGAATTACACCTATTATAAAAGAGATGCCAAGGCTTGCAATATTGTCTATAAAGCTCCAGATAAGACCAGAAACTGTTTTTTGTTTAAGCGTCATTAAAATTAAAAAATAAATAAAAATGAAGTAAAATTTATTTTAATAAACATAAAAATATCTTAATATTGTATTTCTATATTTACAGAAAGTCTATTTATAATCAGTTCAAATAGTGTTTTATTAACAGAGCAATGCCCTTTCACTCACAGTATATGTTGTGATATTTGGGTTGTTTTTAGTTAGTCAGGCGATCTTTAAAGTTGATTAATCAAAGAAATACAGTGTGTTAAGTGGTTTCTTAGATTAAGATTATAATTTATCGATCGTACTCTAAATTATATGTCACTCAAGAACGAAGTAAACAATATTAATTGTGTTTTGTTTATAATGTTGGAATTTACAAAGAAACTATCATTTAAGTTAAGTGAAATATCTAAATATTTGTATGCACATACCTACATATGATTGTATCTGGTCTATAATAATTTAAATGTATTATTTATAAACTGGAACTCTCAGACCGGAAAATTTAGCTTAATGATTTTTATCTGGATCATAAAAACTTTCTATTCGTTATTTTGTTAAATCCACTTATT
>Ga0224523_1000888_pt1 | contig 13867 bp, 11 predicted proteins | sample CFST50metaG_FD_182732 | JGI IMG/M metagenome (GOLD analysis project Ga0224523, IMG submission 182732) | Peat soil microbial communities from Stordalen Mire, Sweden - C.F.S.T50 | ecosystem: Environmental > Terrestrial > Soil > Wetlands > Peat | place: Sweden: Norrbotten County, Stordalen Mire...
AACTTGCATTTCCTGAGTATTTCAGACTTTCTGGCTTACTGCCGCGCGAGAAATCTGGAAATAGAAAAAGCTGTTTATCTCGATGGCAACAGAATAATTAAATTTTTCCCTAATGTTTTTGCACAGACCGGTATTTTCCTGGTAAAAAATCGCATATAAAGGAGCTGATTCACGAATGAAACAGATATATCTTGACTATGCCGCCACTACCCCGGCTGACCCCGCAGTAGTGCAGGCGATGCTCCCTTATTTTCACGACGCTTTTGGCAACCCTTCAGCCATTTATTCATATGGGCAGGAGGCCAAAAATGCTGTCGAAGAAGCAAGGACAAAAGTCGCCACGCTCATCGGCGCCCGTGATGATGAAATAGTATTTACCGGCAGCGGCACCGAGGCCGATAACTTTGCCTTGAAAGGTGTTGCCTTCGCAAACAAAAGCAAAGGCAATCATATCATCACTTCCTCTATCGAACATCATGCTGTACTGGAATCCTGTAAATTCCTGGGGAAAATGGATTTTAAGATTACCTACCTCCCGGTTGATAGTTACGGTCTGGTTGATCCTCAGGAAGTTAAAAAGGCAATTACGGGAAAAACCATCATTATTTCGGTGATGCATGCTAACAACGAAGTGGGTACCATCCAGCCGATCAGTGATATAAGTAAAATCGCCAAAGAAGCGGGCGTCTATTTTCATACCGATGCGGTGCAAACGGCAGGGCATATTCCCGCTGATGTTAAAGAACTCGGCGTCGATTTGCTTTCCATGTCCGCCCACAAGTTATACGGTCCCAAAGGTGTTGGATTATTGTATATTAAAAAAGGCACTAAAATATTGCCTTTTATGAATGGCGGGGCGCAGGAAAGGGGCCGGAGGGCGAGTACGGAGAACGTACCGGGCATTGTCGGTTTTGGAAAAGCTGCCGAACTTGCCGGCCGGGAGATTAGCTCCGAAGGGGCGCGTATCACCCGCCTCAGGGATAAACTCATTACGGGCATTCAAAAAAACATGGAACATGTTCGTCTGAACGGTCATCCCGTGAAACGGCTGCCGAATAATGTCAATGTCAGTGTGGAATTTGTGGAAGGCGAATCGATGTGCCTCAACATGGACATGTCCGGGATTTGTATTTCTACCGGTTCTGCCTGCAGTTCAACCAGTCTCGAAGCGTCCCATGTCCTGCTGGCGCTGGGCCTCGATCCGGTGAATGCGCACGGCTCTTTACGCTTTACCCTGGGAAAATGGACCACCGAAGAGGAAATAGACAAGGTGCTGGAAACCTTGCCCCGCATCGTCGCCAAGCTCAGAGCGATGTCACCCCTTTATAAAAAGTAGATCATTAAAATTAAAAACGAGGTTTTATTATGTACAGCGCGAAAGTAATGGACCATTTTCATAATCCGCGGAATGTCGGGGAAATGGACAATCCGGATGGGACCGGACATGTCGGGAATCCGGTTTGCGGCGATATCATGGAGATTTACATTAAGGTCAAAGACAATATTATCACCGATGTTAAATTCAAGACATTCGGTTGCGGGGCTGCCATTGCTACCAGTTCGATGGTATCGGAAATGGTAAAAGGCAAAAGCCTGGAAGAAGCTTTAAAAATTTCTAACAAGGCTGTGGCCGAAGCTTTGGGCGGATTGCCGGCAGTAAAAATGCACTGCTCCGTCCTGGCTGAGGAAGCGTTAAGTTCGGCCATTGATGATTATCTAGCTAAAAACCCGGATAAAAATACAGATGCATTGCGTAAACTACATAAAACCCAGCACTCACATCCGGAAGAAGAATCAGAATGAATGAGATAGAAATCACGGAAGAAAAAACTATCGGCCAGTTGATCGAAGAACTTAATCTTGCGGCTAACCCCGGCGTGATGGCGGTGAACGGACTGGTTATTAATCCCTTTGAGCAAAAAGATTTCAAACTGAAAAAGGGAGACAATGTTTTGTTCATTCCGATTTTTGAAGGCGGATGACGGCAGCTGCGACTTAAACAAATCATGAAAAAAGTATTAATCACGATGAGCGGGGGCGTGGATTCGTCTGTCGCCGCTGCCCTGCTTAAAGAACAAGGTTATGATGTCACCGGCGTGACGATGAAAATCTGGAGTGGTGCAACTTCTTCGGAAGTCTCTGTTCATCACGGTTGTTACGGTCCCGGAGAGGAAGAAGATATCGAGGATGCTCGCCGTGTTGCTCAACAACTTGATATTCCTTTTCATGTTTTGGATCTCACGGGTGAGTATCAGTCCGTGGTCTTAGATTATTTTTCCCGTGAGTATTTATCCGGCAGGACTCCCAATCCATGTGTCAGGTGTAATCCCAATATTAAATTCGGAGCGCTGATCGAAAAAGCGCGCCGGAGCGGACTTGTCTTTGATGCCGTTGCCAGCGGTCATTATGCCAGAATTGAATATGATGAAAAAGAACGCCGTTATATACTCAAGAAAGCAAAGGATTTAACGAAAGACCAATCTTATTTTCTGTCGTTCCTCTCTCAAAACCAACTTGCTCAGTTAATATTTCCGTTAGGGGAGAGTACCAAAACTGAAGTCAGAGCAGCGGCAAACCGACTGTGTCTGCATATTGCGGCTAAACCCGACAGCCAGAATTTTGTTTGCGGGGATTATACTTCTTTATTCAAGACCGAATCTAATACAGGGCCAATCCTGGACAAAGCGGGAAATTTATTGGGACAGCATGAAGGAATCCAATTTTATACCATCGGGCAGCGCAAAGGCTTGGGGATATCGGCATCAAATCCGCTATATGTCACTGCCTTAGACCCGATTAAAAACGCTGTAATTGTGGGTAAAAAAGAAGATTTATTTAGAGACGAATTCATCGTTTCCAATCTGAATTGGATCGCCATTGGGGATTTAAATCAACCTCTCGAAATGAATGTTAAAATCCGTTCTTCACACAAAGATTCGGCAGCGCGCGTCACTCCGCTGAACAATGGAGATGTTCTTGTTCAGTTAAAAGAAGCACAATCAGCGATTACGCCCGGTCAGACTGCGGTATTTTATCGTGATGAAGTCGTAACAGGGGGCGGCATAATTGAACAGGTCAGCACCAAGATTGGAACTGACTCCGGGGCCGCGGGATAGTATTTATTGGTGGAGCTGAGGGTACAATAGGCAGAACTCCTACTGTCTGTGTTCTCATTACAGCTGATGGTACCGGTAAATGATACTGGATTTTAACGTTATCCCCGATTTAAAATTATCTTTTTCACGAAGGGAACTGAGAAAGGCTTTCATTCATACAAAATCCTTTTGTTCTCAGATACCGCATCCAATTCCTTTTAGATTTTCGGTAATGTTAGAGAATAATCAGAGTTTATATAAAATTTGCCACCAAAATGGTATTTATATGATACCCGTCACGCCTATTAAAAAAACTCTAAACGGAGGTTAACTTTTAGTTTATAATATATATTATATGTTGTCGGATTTTGAATATTGAGTTTATCTAAGCGTATGCAAAGAACCGGCGAGACAACAAATATATCAGAAGCTTTGAACTGACGTCTATATATGGTCACTTGGACATCAGGGAGCTAATAGTGAAACCGGCCTAATGGATTTTGAGGCCGGTTTTTGTTTTTTAATATTTGGCTTCAATCATACGGAAATTGACAAATTACATTTTGGTGTTCCGGAGTTATGGAACTAACAGCTAAGTACGGAGGCGGGAACATTTCGGCGCCGTTACTTGCCAGCTTCCCATCTATATCGCAGACGTCAATATCGCTGAGACAATTAGAGAATTAAAGATAAGTGAGTGACTGGTTATTAAGAAATCCTAAATAATTGAAAAAGGGTTGGTGACAGTGTAGAATGCATGGTGAAGCCTGCCTGAGTTAAGAAAATTTACATCCGAAATGTGACAAACGATTCTGGGGGATTATATGGAAATCGATGAACTTCTCAAACTTTTGATAGAAAAAAAAGGTTCAGATATGCATCTGATGGTTGCCAGTCCCCCCGTGTTTCGTATTGACGGAGAAATTATCCCCCAGACCGAATTCCCGGCGCTTTCCCAAAAGGACCTTGAGCAATTTTTTGAAGTTATTGCGAGTCAAGAACAAAGAGATACCTTCCATAGAGAATTGGAACTTGATTTTGCCTATAGTGTTCCCGGACTGGCAAGGTTTCGTGTTAGCGTATTGAAGCAAAGAGGAACAATGGGGTACACCTTCCGGGCGGTATTGTTTGGTATCCCGACCGTTGATGAACTTAAACTCCCTGCAATATGCAAAGAATTAGTCCTTAAACCGAGAGGTTTGGTTCTGGTTACCGGTCCTACCGGCAGCGGCAAGTCCACTACGATGGCAGCTATGATCAGTTACCTCAACGAAACTGAACCACGTAAAGTCATCACTATCGAAGACCCTATCGAATATTTGTATCGTAATAAAAAGTGCATCATAGCTCAACGTGAGTTGGGTGGTGATACAAAATCTTTTTCTGAGGCTTTGATACATGCTCTCCGGCAGGATCCGAATGTCATTGTTGTCGGTGAAATGCGTGACTTAGGCACAGTCACCACAGCCTTGAGAGCTGCGGAGACCGGTCACCTTGTAATAAGCACATTGCATACAACGGATGCGCCGCAAACCGTTTACCGTATTATTGATATGTACCCGCCGGACCAGCAGCAACAGGTCAGGATGCAGTTATCCCAGGTACTGGAGGGGGTGCTGTCTCAGGCTCTCCTGCCGCGCGTTGGAGGGAAGGGAAGAGTAGCCGCTTTCGAGATAATGCTTGCTAACTCCGCAGTAAGGAATCTCATACGCGAAGGGAAAGTATCCGACCTGAACAATATAATACAGCTTGCCGCCAAGGATGGCATGCTGACGTTAAACCAGTCACTGGCTGATTTGGTAAAAAAGGGATTGGTTACTAAGGAAGAAGCTATGATGAAAAGCAGTACTCCGGAACGATTGGAGAAAATGATACAGGGTACTTTCTAAAATTCAGGTAAAAGGAAGGACATCTAAAAAAGTGTCACTTGGGTTTGTACTGAATATGGAGCGTCAGTTTCCAGTCTTTCTTAAAATAGGACTTTAATAGATTTATCGAGGACTATAATAAAAAAAGGGGATAGTTATGGACCGAAGGCGCATATTAATCATAGCAATTATCGGCGCGGCACTACTATCAGTTTTATCCTTCATTATCCCTAAAAATGCCGGCAGTGTATATTCTTCGGTTATGCAGCCCCTGGTTCTTATATTGGGATTTGCTTTAGCCTTTAAAGTTGCCTTAAACTATGGACGCGAACTCAGGAAATCATTTCTATTCCTATCACTTTTTCTGTTCCTCTACATGATTAGCAATATTCTTCCCCTATGGCAATTTTTGTACTCCTCTCTGGGGAATACCACGACTCTGTACCTCATCCAGATCCTTCAGATTGCCTGTTATGCCATGGTGCTAACTTCATGTGCATATACACTAAAGGTGATTGAGGTTAAACGAATAAACAGGTATGGCTGGATATTCATCGGTTTGTTGGTACCGCTTTGCATTTATATATTGATACGTAATCTACCCACGATGAGTGCAATTTCGGCCGATCCTACAACACAAATATTACGTTTACTGATAACGATTTTTGACATGGCTATTATATTAATGCTGGTACCGGTCGTACTCCTGTACGTTCAACATCTGAGAGCCAAGGCAAAGGAAAGCATCACCTTCACACTGATAATGGGCGGCCTTATTTTTAGCATAATCTCTACCTACATATTCGAACTAGCTTCGGGATTGTCTTTGGACAAAATTGCTACGGACTATTTTCAGAAAGGCTCGGTTCTGGATGCCATATATATATTCGGCTATTGTATCATCGCGGTCGGGCTATATGGCAACATCAAATATAGTGAATGGGGCTACCAGGCGATAGTAAAGGCGCTAAGCAGCAAGGAGACGTAGGCAAAAATGGATACTGAGCTTGAAAAATTAACCGATGAAGTCTGGCAATCAGCATTAGGTAGAATTATGAAGAAAGATATGCCGGTGGTCAGGACTTCGCTGGGCGATGATATTGACTTGTACGTTCCCCAGATGAGAACTTTAATGATGGTTGAAGCTAATCCGGATATCGCTTCACTGATATACAGTTCATCACGTGTTTCTGCCAACAGAAATGTTTTTGTCATTATGAAAAGATTGGGAATGCCGGCAGATTATTTTTGGAAATTTGAGTATTGGGTAAAAGACAGGGCATTTGAAACGCTGCGCAAGGTGATAAATAAAGTCTTTACTGCCATTATGAACCTGAATAAAGAAGGGAATTTGGATCTCCTGGACGTAGACATTGAACACATGAGACTTACTGTCAGTTTTAAAGATTGTGTTGAATGTGCCGGAGTAACAGCCGAAAAAGGACTTTGCTATTACCACGCCGGAACTTTTTCAGGAATAATGTCAGCTCTATTAAATAAAGATATGGATGCTTTTGAAATAACGTGCCATGCAAAGGGAGACGAAGCATGCACCTTTCTGATCGGGAAAAAAGATGACCCGGAAATAATCGCTAAAATGAGTGAATACCTGGCAATAGCAAAAATAGATACCGGGTTTGATGAGAGATTAAATACCTGTCTCCAGGGAAATTCCCTTCGCGGCATGGGAAACCTGGTTAATGTTGGGTATTATCATTCAATGATTGCCAACAGCTTGATTATCGGTAAGGCGGAGGCTTCCTCATCCAGTTTTGATATCGGTGTGGATTATGGAACTAAGATGGCACCTGTTATTGCTGCTTTTTATAATGACAACCAGATTGACGTAATAAAAAAATATTACAGGCAACTTCACCATATTGATGTCAAGATGATTGAAGTGGGCGAAAATGTTGATATCGTCCTGTCAGAATGTGCTGAGACCGCAACTATGTTTAAGAACAAAGAACTCCTTAGCTTTCTCTTTGGTGAGATTCAGGGACTCATTTCGCAATTGTTAAATCGAAAGATGGCTTTTCAAACGAGCGAGTTTGAAAACAGCGACCTAAAAATTCGATTGTCTCCGCGGGTATGAATTCCACGATTGCGATTTGTCATAATTAATTGTCTCTCGATTATATAAAGTAACGGGAAAGTTGTAAATAACAAGAAAACCTGCAACCCAGCTTTTTTGTAAATATAGCGGCATGTTTTAAGCAGTGACTTCTTCAAACTCAGCCAGATAGGGAAAGGAAAAGCGGTGGAGCCGAAAGTAAAAATACTGGTAGTTGATAACAGGGACGATAAATCCCATCTGCTTGAAAATATGCTGCTCCCTTTGGGTTATCAAGTTATTCTAGCCCATGACGGCGAAGAAACCTTAAAAAAGGCGAGAGACTACTCTCCAAATATTATATTACTCGACATATTAACATCCAAAGCGGGCAACTTTGAAGTAACAAGGAAACTGAAAGAAAACGAGGTAACTAAAACGATGTCTTTAGTCATGATCTCCGGTTCAGGAGAAGTGGAAGATCGGATAAAGGCACTGGACGCAGGTGTTGATGACTTTTTAATCGAGCCTATTGAAAAAACTGAATTACAAGCGAGGCTCAAGTGCTTACTTAAAGTTAATGCTTATTACAGTCAAACACGTAATTTTCAAGAGAAGATTGAGACCGAAGTTACAAAAAGAACCGAAGCTATGAAAGAGGGCATTGAAAAAACAAAAATAGCTTCGCTGGATACGGTGTACCGGCTTTCGAAAGCGGCTGAATATAAGGATGAGGATACAGGTGCTCATGTCGAGCGCATGAGCCATTACTCAAGCGCTATTGCCCGCAAGATGGGATTGGATGCAGCATTCGTTGAACAGATTCTATGGGCCTCTCCAATGCATGACATCGGTAAAATTGGTATTCCCGACCGGGTCTTACAAAAACCGGGTAAACTGGACGACGCCGAGTGGGTAATAATGCGGCAACATACTGCCATTGGGGCTCAGATTTTAAAAGGTGCCAGTGCCGATTTCATCAAATTGGCTGAGACCATCGCTATGAATCACCATGAGAAATGGGACGGCAGCGGTTACCCTCATGGTGTAAAAGGCCCGGACATACCATTGGCTGCAAGGATTGTAGCCATAGCCGATGTTTTTGACGCTCTAACTTCTGAACGTCCATACAAGAAACCTTTTCCGCTTGAAAAAGCCATGACGATTATAAAAGAAAGCAGGGGAACACACTTCGACCCTGAAGTTGTGGATGCTTTCTGTTCTATTGAAGATGAAATATCTGCGGAACTTAACTGGTTCGCATTTCTACTGTAAAATTAAAGTTGTTCAGAATATGACCTTAAAAACTGCTTCAATGAGATAATGTTCCTCGTTTTTTAATTATTTTGACCGGGCTCGTTTTGGGGGGAACGTCATCATCGTCAATGACTCCAACAATAAGTGATACTAAACTCGGGGTGAGGTTATAACTTCAGCTATTGGGCAATAATATTCATAGTATTATAATAAGAAAGCAGAGAAATGATAAAAGGATAAATAATGACTGTCCCGATGCCGCTTCCCGTAGAAATAATTACTAATACCGCCCAACTCGATGGGGCTGTCAGGAAAATGCTTGATTCCAAGGCGATTGCCGTCGATACCGAGTCGAACAGCCGTCATCACTACCCCGAACAGCTTTGCCTGATTCAGATTGCCACCGGAAATAATGTTTACATTATCGATACAATAATCCTGAAAGATATCGGGCCGCTGCAAAAAGTGCTGGCAGATGATGCGATTATGAAGATAATTCACGGCGCCGATTATGATGTCCGAAGTATTGACCGGCACTGCGGATTCCGCATCCACAACCTTTACGATACCTATATTGCCGCACGTTTCGCGGGCATCACCGAAGTCGGATTGGCAGCGCTCATCAGAGATTTATTGAGTGTAAATATTGTTAAATCGAAGCGACTGCAGACAGCTGATTGGGGACGGCGGCCTCTTTCCAATGAAGCGATTGAATACGCCGGGTCTGACGTCCTTTACCTTCGGGCTTTACAGGAAATATTGAGCAAACGACTGGATGTGCTGGGACGGACAACCTGGGTCGCCGAAGAATTTGCCCGGCTCGAGGAAGTGCGGTATACCGCACCGGATATGGAGAACGCCTTTCGCTCGATAAAAGGAGCCGAAAGCCTGGACGGACGGGGCCTGGCAGTCCTCCGCAGTCTATTTCTTTTCCGGGAACAAGAAGCGCTGAGCCGGCACCGTCCAACTTTCTTTGTGATGCCGGATGAGATACTTGTTGCTTTATCAACAAACCGTACAGCCGACCTTGCGGGGTTTTGCGGTAACGAGCCGCCACGGTTCAGGGCAGACCTACAGCAGGCCTTACGCGACGGTTTGGCTGCGCAACCGATTCAACCTATACCGCGGATGCATTACGAACCGATGAGCCCGGAACAAACGCGCCGATTAACGAGTCTCAAAGCGTGGCGAACAACGATAGCTGTTAAATTAGCGCTTGACCCTTCCCTTATCTGGCCAATGGTCAGCTTGCAGCGGCTGGCTAAAGCACCGGATACTTTAGACATTGAAGCCACTTGCGACAACGTCCGACGCTGGCAGAACGAACAGTTTACATCTGCGCTGCAAACCTGTCTGAAAACCAATGCATAACAAGATAGGAAGAACAGCTCAATTCAACGGTATAAAAATGAAAAAGTTAATATGGTAGAAGGGCAAGGACGGAATCAGTTATAATCATTTTACAATACAAAGGAGATTTTAGATGACAGAGGTCAAACGTGTATTTAAAGTCAACGGGAAACCGTTTTTCCCACTGGGCGCCCAGTCCTGTAATTCAAGCGGCTACAACGACAAACATTCGGAAACAGCTTTTAAAGCAATCCAGATACTGCACGGGAATACCCTGGAAATCCCTGTGTACTGGAACCAGTGTGAACCCAAAGAAGGAAAATACGACTTCGCAAGTATGGACGGCTTGATTACCAGTGCCCGGAAGTATGGAATCAAGTTGATTTTATTGTGGTTTGCCACATGGAAAAACGGCAACATGGACTATGCCCCGGCATGGGTGAAAACCAATCCGAAACGCTTTAAACGGGTAATATCCCAAACCGGTAATGAGATATGGAACCTTTCTTCACATTGTAAAGAAAACCTGGAAGCGGATAAAAATGCTTATGCGGCATTATGCCAGCATTTGAAGACTAAAGACAGCAAAGAACAGACCGTAATCGGCATCCAGATACAAAATGAATCCGGGATATTGGGGAGCGACCGCGACTACGGCACCGACGGACAGGCTGTATTCAATAGTAATGTTCCAGCCAAACTGGTGACAGCGATGAAGAAAACCGGTAAAGGTTATGTCTTTGAGACATGGCAAAAAGCGGGCGGAAAAACAGCCGGGACGTGGCCGGAGTTATTCGGGTGGGAAGCCGGTGAGTTTATGACGGCCTGGGGCATCGCGACTTATATCGATAATATGGCGGCGGCAGGTAAAAAGAACTACGATATTCCGATGTATATTAACGTATGGCTGATGGGACAAGGCTGGTGGCCGATTCCTGGGGAAGCTTATCCCTCGGGCGGTGCGGTAACAAAAGTGCTGGATATCTACAAATGGTTGACGCCGCATGTAGACATGATTTCACCGGACGCGCATGTCGCAGAATCAAAGAACTACGAGGCGGTGTGTGCGGCTTATGCCCGTGAGGATAATCCGTTCTTTATGCCGGAGACGGGTTCGGCCGGAAACGCCCACGCCTGGAATATGTTCCGGGCAATTGCCGATTATAATTCACTCGGCGATTTCTTCTTCGGAGTAGAGAGAATCCTGACTCCGGAAGGTTCTGTCCGTCCTGAGAACCAGATAGTGGTGGACAGCGTACGGTGCACGGCGGCAGTAATCCCGCTGCTGCTTAAATACCAGGGCACCGGAAAAATCCACGCAGTAATTCAGGAAGACCTTGCAATGTCGATTTTAATGGATTTTGAAGGATATTCCGGCGTCGTGGAATTCGGGGACAGGAGGGGAGGCTACAACGGCAAGGACTGGAAACACCCGTCCAACGATGTTCCCAAAGCGCCGTCTTATAATCGTGGCCGCGGCTTGATAATTCAAACCGGAAAGAATGAATTCTACCTGACAGGGGCGAACTACAGACTTTTCCTGCGGCCCAAATCAGCGGTAGAAAATACGCACCCCCGGCTGGCGATCGCCGATTTCGCACCCAAAATGCCCGGTTGGAACATGGTCAGCATCGATGAAGGGCATTTCGACCGGAACGGAGAATTTGTAATCGACCAATCCCGGAACGGTGACGAGGCCGACCCGGCAGCCTGGGTAGAACCGGATTGCGGGGTAATCCGGGTAATAACTTGTGAATAGCAGCGGGGATTTTCCCCGGGAGTAATAATATAAAAGGAGTACGGTGATGACAGAAGTAAAGAGAGTATTTAAAGTTGACGGCAAATCTTTCTTTCCGCTGGGGGGCCAATCTACCAATTCCAGCGGTTATAACGATAATGAGTCAGAGCGAGCCTTCGAAGTAATCAAGTTGATGCACGGCAATACGCTGGAAATACCGGTGTATTGGGACATCGTAGAGCCGGAAGAAGGCAAATTTGATTTTACAATGGTGGATAAGCTGCTGGCCAGCGCGCGGCGATTTGAAGTTAAGCTGATTTTGTTATGGTTCGCGACCTGGAAAAACGGCAACATGGACTACGCTCCGGCATGGGTCAAGACCAATCCGAAGCGGTTCAAGCGGGTGATATCGCAAAACGGCAAAGATGTCTGGAACCTCTCGTCGCACTGCAAAGACAATCTGGAAGCCGATAAAAAGGCTTTTGTGGCTTTGTGCAAACATTTGAAGATGAAGGACAGTACGGAACAGACAGTAATCGGTATCCAAATACAAAATGAATCCGGGATCATGGGCAGTGACCGCGATTACGGCGCCGAAGGCCAGGCTGTTTTCGAGGCTCCGGTTCCTGCAAAGCTGATAACTGCGATGAAGAAAGCGGGAAAAGGCCGTGTGTATGACATCTGGCAAAAAGCCGGTGCCAAAGAAGCCGGCAACTGGACCGAATTATTCGGCTGGCAGGGTGGGGAATTCATGACCACGCTCAGCATCGCGAGTTATATCGACAGCATCGCCGAGGCCGGAAAAGCGGTTTTGAACCTGCCGATGTTTGTGAATGTCTGGATGATGGAAGGAAACTGGTGGCCGATTCCGGGCGAAGCCTATCCGTCCGGCGGGGCAGTGACCAAAGTGCTGGATATCTATAAGTGGATGGCGCCGCATATCGATATCGTCGCGCCGGATAATTACCCCGATGATTCCAGAGGGTACGAGTACAACGCCGCCAACTATTCCCGGGACGATAACCCCTATTTGACACCGGAATCCGCGGGAGATTTAAACATGTTCCGTGGTATTGCTCAATATAATCTGATCGGGAATTTCTTTTTCGGGGTCAATTATATCGCCGATGAAAATTGCGAAGTCCGCCCTGAATACCAGGCGCTGGTGGAGAACTTCAGATGTGTATCTTCAGCCATCCCGCTGCTTCTGAAATACCAGGGAACCGGCAGAGTACATGCCATTATCCAGGAATATAAACAGGCCGCGCAGTATATCGACATGGACGGCTGGATGGGAATCGCCGAATGGGGTGAGCGGACGACACGCCCGCAGGGCTCGGATTGGCGGCACGCCACCGGATATGTATGGCATCCGCAGGCTGAAATGAAAATCGGCCGCGGTCTGGTAATCCAGACAGGCCCGAATGAGTTTTATCTGGTGGGTTCCCACTGCCGGCTTTTCCTGCGACGTAAACCAACCGGCGATACACTGCAATCGTATCAACTGGTAAGTGAATCCATGATTAAAGTTTACGGATATATCGTCAGCGCTGATGAAGGGCATTTCAATAAAAACGGGGAATTTGTGGCGGACCGCCGACGTAACGGCGATGAAATATTCCGCCGCGGTTTATGGGTGGAGGAAGATATGGGGGTTTTGAGGGTGATAACCTGCGAATAAAGTTTGAATTTTAGGCAACCTCGGCTTAATAAAATGAAAGGAAATTTGCATATATTTCGATTGCAACGGAATTGACAAAGAATCAAGCTGATGCTATACTGCACGTGAATTTAGACTTTCCCTGACCTTGCCCAATTGTCCGGAGCAGTCAGGTCCCGAATGTAAAATAATCCTAACCAACAAGGAGAGAAATTTGAAGCAAGAAGATTTGGAAACAAAAGTAAAAGACCTTAAAGAGACACTGAAGAAACTGGAGGCCCGACTGACTGTTCAGGAAGACATCGAGGCGATAAACAAATTAATGAATGCCTACGGGTACTACCTGGAACACTGGCAGGAAGACCAGATAATCAACCTTTGGTCGCACAGAGACGATGTTGAACTGGAAATACACGACACAGGTTTATATAAAGGATATAAAGCGGTAGCGAAGAGTTTCCAGTTTGGAGACCATTACACTGCTTTTAACGGTGAGAAAACAGCGCCGCCGGAATATCTGCACATTTTGATTCCCAACGCCGGCATTATTCACGTCGAACCGGACGGCAAGACGGCAAAAGGGAGATGGTATGGTTCCTTCCTGGGGGCGTTGCGCCGGGGCGGACAACTGCGCGCATTAATCGGGTGCGGTATCTGGGAAAACGAATTCGTGAAAGAAGACGGGACCTGGAAGTTTATGAAGCTCAAATTTAACGATATTATCAGCAGCCCGCTGGACGAAGGCTGGGTAAAGACGCCGTACCTGGCGAACCCGCCGGCCAATGACAGGCCTGCATCAGGGCCCAATACCCACGCCCAGACATATCCTGGGCGTGGGTATTGGGC
>Ga0224523_1000890_pt1 | contig 13861 bp, 10 predicted proteins | sample CFST50metaG_FD_182732 | JGI IMG/M metagenome (GOLD analysis project Ga0224523, IMG submission 182732) | Peat soil microbial communities from Stordalen Mire, Sweden - C.F.S.T50 | ecosystem: Environmental > Terrestrial > Soil > Wetlands > Peat | place: Sweden: Norrbotten County, Stordalen Mire...
TCATTTACGAAAATTGGCACATAAAACGCTTCTTTTTCCTGGTAAGAAAAAGACATTCCGACAAGATTTGCGGTTGTAAAATCAAGGCTCGTGGTTTCCGTATCAAACGAAATAAGCTCCTCCGAAGATAATTTTTTTATTAGTCTTAAATATTCATCATGATTTTTAATTGTATAATATTTATGAATTACATCTGAGGCACTTGTAATTTTCACTTCATTTTCCGGTATATCTACTTTAATATTATCAATTTTGCCTCCGGTAATAGTAATCTTAACATCATGAATATCTTTTTTCTTTTTATCTGAATCGGATTCTACAGGTACAAATTCCTCTTCCGGATCTTTAACGGAAGAAAGAGTTTCTTCTTTTTTCTTTGTTCCGGAAAACTTTTTCGCTAAAGATTTAAACTCGAGTTCAGTGAAAAGTTTTACAAGTTCTTCACGATTTTCTTCTTTCCTGTTTAGCTGGTGAAAATTTGTATGGAGAGGAGCATTAGTTGCAATTGTGACAAGTCTCTTTGCAAGATAAGCGTCGTTTTTATAAGTTATTAAATTTTCCTTTAGTTTAGCTTTCGTAATTTTATTTATATTTGCATAAATATTATCTATTGAACCATATTCCTGTATTAAGGCTATTGCGGTTTTTTCACCAACACCTTTAACGCCGGGAATATTGTCGGAACTATCACCCATCAATGCGAGAACTTCAATTACTTTGTCAGGAGTAACGCCGAACTTTTTAAAAACACCGCTTTTATCTATAATTTCATTCTCTCCCTGATTAAATCCGTATGCATTTTTGGTAGGTTTAAACATAAAAGTTAAATCGGATACAAGTTGCATATAATCTTTATCAGGAGTAACCATAAAACTCGTAACTTTTTCTTTTTCCGCTTGCTTAATGAGAGTTCCGATAATGTCATCGGCTTCAAAGCCTTCAAGTTCTATAGATGGAATATTCAGTGCTCGAACCACCTCTTTAACTTTATCAATCTGCCAGGGCATATCTGTCGGAATTTCAGCTCTTTGGGCTTTATATTGAGGGAATTCCTTGTGTCTGAATGTAGGTTTTTCAGTATCAAAGCAAACGGCTATGTGATCGGGCTTTTCGTCTTCAATAATTTTCAAAACAGAATTTACAAATCCAAAAACTGCCGAAGTATTTCTGCCTTTTGAATTAATTAATGGATGCGATATCAATGCAAAATATGCACGATAAATCATAGCCATTGCGTCTATCAAAACTAATTTTTCGCTCATACGGGGTGTATTATATTTAATTATAATTTAAACATAAATTTTTAGAAATTCAGTATATTGCATATTCAAGTAGCAATTATATTGATTTTAAGATATAAACAATTACTTTCATTAAAATATTCACAAAATAATAATTAGAATTAATAATATTAAATTATTGTTAATTAAACTAAATGAATTTTAATAATGTCTAAACCAATACTTTAGTTAGAAATTTTACAGAAAATCCCATGAAAGCAATAATTATATTATTAATAATATTGATTTTACCGGCAGGTAAAATTTTACATTCACAATCAAATCAAATTCAATATATAAATCCATTACATGATTCTCAGTTTAACAATAAAGAAACTACAATTTTATTCAAATTTAATTATTTACCATCATCAAAAATATTAAACGATTATAACCGTATCTTAGTTAAAGGTTCAATAAGCGGAATTCATACCGGGAAAATAATTATTACGCGTGATAATAAAACAGTTATTTTTAAACCGGATAAATCATTTTCTTTGGGGGAGACGGTCGATGTTGTAACTAATTTCTTTTCACCATTTAAATATTCATTCAAAATAAAAGAAAAAGATATTTATACTTCTCCGATGCAAAGTTTGTATAGTGAATTACCAAAAAATTATAATAAAAATAATAAGATTGGAAATATGATTAATGATACTCTTCCTCAGGATTTTCCGGTCATTCAACTGAACACAATAAATAATCCAAGCACGGGAAGAATTTTTTTAAGTAATTTCCCTTTCAATCTTAATTTGCATAATTCTCCTTTTTTAGTAATAAGTGAAAATAATGCAAGAAATTATTATTACAAAAGAATGCCAGCAGTATGTTATGATTTCAAAGTTCAACCAAACGGATATTTAACTTATTACAGTGCATTAGATTTTATACATTATGAATTAGATTCTAATTACAATGTTTTTGACATCTTTTATTGCGGTAACGGTTACGCGGCTGATTTACACGAGCTAAGAGTAATGAACGATGGCTCGGCTTTTTTATTAGCCTATGACCCGGAAATAGTAAATATGAGCAATTATGTACCAAATGGAAAACCGAACGCAACAGTAACCGGGTTAATTATTCAAAAAATAGATATTGATAAAAATGTAATTTTCCAATGGCGAAGCTGGGATCATTATAAAATAACTGACGCAACGCATATAGATTTTACAGCTGATTCGATTGATTATGTTCACGGAAATGCTTTAGAAATAGATAATGACGGAAATTTACTTCTTTCCTGCAGACATATGGACGAAATTACCAAAATAAATTCTCAGACCGGGGATATTATCTGGAGACTCGGAGGAAAGAACAATCAATTTAATTTTACTAATGATACAATGAAATTTTCCCATCAGCACGCAATCAGAAGAATTAAAAATGGAGATATTACACTTTTTGATAATGGCAATTTTCATTATCCACCATTTTCAAGAGCTGTTGAATATGCGCTTGATGAACAAAATAAAACAATAACTTTAATTTGGCAATACAGGCATTCACCTGATATTTTCGGGTTAGCAATGTGTTATGTCCAGAGACTCGATAACGGAAATACTTTTATTGGTTGGGGTGCAGCGAATCCTTCCGTCACCGAGGTAGATCCAAACGGAAACAAAGTTTTAGAATTGAATTTGCCAGGTGGAATTTTTAGTTACAGGGCATATAAATTCGACTGGCCTATGAATGAAAAACTACTTGATGTAATTCCTCAACGTTTCGAATTAAAACAAAATTTTCCGAATCCTTTTAATCCGGTTACAACGATACAATTTATAATTCCAAAAACAGAAAATGTATCATTAGATGTTTATGATGTTCTCGGCAGGTTATCTTCATCTTTGTTCCGGGGCACATTAACTGCAAATTTATATAGATTCAGCTGGAAGGCTTCTAATTTTTCGTCCGGTGTATATTTTTATCGACTTAAAACTGATGATTTTGTTCAAACAAAACAAATGTTACTTTTAAAATAATGTTGAGTTCATTTCGGTGATTTTATTAATTAAGACTTTTATTTTCACGATTCATGAGGATAATATTACTATTAATCTTAATGATTACAATCATAGTAAGGATATAAAATTTCACAGTATATATACTATGTTAATTCCACAGATTCTGATTAGCCTTCTACTAAAACCTCCCAAATTTTGAAAATTTCGATGTATTAAGTTAAGTAATGAATGGAATAAAATTTGCATTCTTATAGTTTTCTCGAACTATACGGCGTATAATCTTCCTCTTATACGTTTACAAAACACATTATAAAAAAATGAAAAAAAGTTATATTATTTTCTATTTTCTTTTCATATTTATTTTCATTTCGACAATCACATCATCAGGACAATGGGTTCGCACTTCAGGACCTGAAGGAGGATTAGTCGACGCTCTCGGTTGTTATGGAAATTCAACAATTTATGCCGCACCAAGATACGACGGAGTTTATAAATCAACAGATAACGGATTGAATTGGAAATCTTCCGGGCTGATAAATCATTCGATTTGCGGATTTTTCTTTAAAGATAATTATGTCTTCGCAATAGATGGAAACGGTGGTCTGTATCGTTCAATTGACAATGGCAACACATGGACTGTTCTGAGTTTCACTCAGTTCTCGTGGGGCTATACGGTAAAAGGAAATTTTATACTCGCAGCAACATCTGAAGGTATTTATCGTTCATCGGATAATGGGAATACGTTTACGAATATTTCATCTCAGTACATCTATGCGATGACATCGAACAATAATTATATTTTCACCGGAAGTTATGGCAAAGTTTACCGTTCTTCTGATAATGGGTTAAACTGGTTAGATATAAGTACGGGTATCCCGGCAGATGCAAGCCCGAATATAATGATTACAAACGGTTCTAATATTTTTATCGGAATGGCAGGAGAACGCGGTGTTTACTTATCAACGAATAACGGAAATAACTGGAAGTTTTCAGGATTAGATAGCTTAAATATTATGAACATTGTAAAATTTAATAACAGCATTTTTGCGGTTTCGTACGGAGGTTTTAAACAAGATGGTATTTACAGGACTAATGACAACGGATTAACCTGGAAACTTGTTAATTCGGACCTGATATCAAATCATTTAACTGCCTTGACAGCAAACTCGTCCTTTATTTTTACAGGTTTATTTCAAATGGGAGTATCGAGGTCAGCCACAAAAGGTAATGACTGGGTAGTTAAGAATTCAGGTTTAAAAACTATGACATTTAGCCAAATGGTATCTCTTGATAATGACCTATACGCCTGCAATACCGGTGCAGGAATATATTATTCGCATAACAATGGAAGTAACTGGACTGATTATAACTTAGATCTTACAAATCTTAACGTTAATTCGCTTGCAGTTGACAAAGATAATTATATAGTATATGCGTGTACAGATGAAGGAGTTTTTTATACTTCTGAAACGAATGATGTTTGGACTCCGGCAAATAACGGATTAACAGATTTAAAAATATTAACGATGTCAGTGAAAGGATTAAAACTTTATGCAGGAACTTACAGGACCGGTTTCTTCCGTTCAACAGACGGAGGAAAAAACTGGAATTTTGCAAATCTTTCCGGCAGGATTAATCAGTCTGCGTTAGGAACAGATGTAATTTATGCGGCAGTTGCAAGTACACACGGTAAACCATTAGGTTCATTAAAATATTCTACCGACAATGGATACACGTGGACTGAGATTTATTCGGGAAGCATTATTAATACTCTGATAGCAAATGGCAATGATGTATATTGGGGAACTACGGACGGAGTTTTCCGTTCAATTGACAAAGGTACCGGCTGGACAAAAGTAGTTTCAGGAATTACGGATACTAATATAACCTCACTCACTTACTTCAACAATAAAATAGTTGCAGGGACAGCGTCCGGAAAAGTCTATATTTCGGGTAACAAAGGAAACAGCTGGAGTTCAATAAGTTCCGGGGCCCTTAACAATTATGCGTTTACTACTTTAGCATCAAATAATAATTATTTATTCGGATGCATGGAAAATAACAGTATATGGAAATATACGAATTCATCTTCGACGCTGACTGAAATAAATAATATTAATTCGAAAATTAAAAATTTTGAGCTTTGTCAAAATCTGCCGAACCCATTTAATCCGGTTACTAAAATCAGATTTGAAATTCCGGATAATTACAAAGGTCACGTTTCTTTAAAAATATTTGATATGCTGGGAAAAGAACTCGAAACTCTTGTAAATACGACAAATCAATCAGGTGTTGTTGAGGTATTCTGGGATGGGAGTAAATATTCGAGTGGTGCTTATTTCTATAAACTTGAAACAGATGAGTTTACAAAAGTCAACAGAATGATATTAATAAAATAATTTTTTTCGTTTTCTCCCTTAAGGTTAATTCGAACGACATACCCGGTAATTTTTTTTAATTACCGGGCTTTTTTTGAAAGTTATATACTAAATTATTTTGTCAAAATCATTTTTCTTGTTTCAACAAAACTGCCTGCTGACAGTTTGAAAAAATATACTCCGCTTGAAAATTCAGATGCATCCCAGACTATTTCATATGTACCGGGAGATTTTTGTTCATTCAGTAAAATTTTTACTACTTTACCTTCCACATCATAAATAATAATTTTCACTTTGCTTTCAAACGGAATCTGATATTCTATTTTAGTTACGGGGTTAAACGGATTCGGATAATTTTGTTTTAGTTGAAAGTTTTCCGGTATTGTATTTGACTTTTCCCCGACCGAAACGATTTCTGAAATCAGTCGTTTCCAAACACCACCCACTGTTGCGACATAAACATATCCATTAAAAGTAGTTAGAGCCCTATCGTCTAAATTAGTTAGACCTGTGCTTATATTGCTCCAGTTATTTCCATAATTTGACGAATAATAAACACCTCCGTTCCAGGTTCCTGCAAACAGGTTTGAATTATATGAATTTAGACATAGAATATAAGTTGTACCAAGCCCACTATTAACGGCACTCCAGTTATTTCCGGAATCTGTTGTTCTGAATAATCCTGATTGTGTGCCGGCAAAGAGATTTGAACCGATTGTAGCCATAGTTATAACAACGTTATTTGTAAGTCCATTAGCCGCCGGATTCCAGGATGTACCATTATCAGTAGATTTATATACACCCCCGGTCCAGATACCTGCAAAAATATCATTTCCAATAAACGCAAGAGAATATACGGGTAAAAGTGGAAGTCCGGAGCTGATGTTGGTCCAGGATAGACCTCCGTTGGGCGAATATGAAACACCACTTCCAGTCCCTACATATAAATTAGAATTATTTTGAGCAATTGAAAAAATAGTTAAATCTGTCAATCCAATATTATATGGAGTCCAAGTAGAGCCATAATCAGTTGATTTAAAAACCCCTGCCTGAGTTCCTGCAAATAAATTTGTGCCAACTGAAATAAAACAATAAACTACCTTACTTGTCATATAATTACTGATAAACAGCCAATTCAAGCCCTGGTCTGTAGAAATTACGACTGCTTCTCCCCATGTTCCACAATATAGATTATTTCCGTGAGGAACGATTGTCTGACAAAGTAAAAATCTCATTCCATTATTTCTAATAACCCAGGACAGCCCGCTATTGGAAGAATAATATATTCCTCCCTGTGAACCCGAAATAACATCAGTTCCCGAAAATGTAAAAGCCTGAATAATTGTATTTTCAATACCAACATTTGAATTAAACCAGGATTGTCCGTTATTTGTGGTGGCAAAAACGCCGGCTCCTGATGTTCCTGCATATACAAAACTTCCGTTCGAGCCAAGTGCAATAACATTAGTATTTAAAAGCCCGTTATTTATAGTCGACCAGTTATTTCCATTATCTGTTGAAAGGAAAACTCCCTGACCACCCGCAAAAATATTTCCCCCGGATGAAGTCATTGCATAGATATAAATACTTCCGAGTCCATTGTTTATTTGAGTCCAGTTAGCACCGTTATCTGTACTTCTAAAAACTCCGCCTCCAAATGTACCCGCAAACAAATTTGAACCGTTGACTACTAATGTCTGAACTGTAGTATTAGTTAAACCATTATTGATTGCAGTCCAGTTTGTTCCGTTGTTAGTTGAAAGAAACATTCCGGAAAATGTCCCGGCAAATAAGTTGTTCCCAATAACGGCAAGTGCATGAACATCACTTGCTGTTAAACCTGAATTTACAGGTGTCCATGACACACCATTATTTGTTGACCTGAAACATCCGCCATAAGCCCCTGCAAAAATATTGTTGTTAAGAACAGTAAAAGAATATATATTTGTAGCAGACATACCTGTATTAGATACTGTCCAATTTATTCCATTATTACCAGATACATAAACGCCACCGCCCCCAGAGCCCGCAAAAGTATAAATTCCATTTGTTAAAAGAGCCTGTATAGGAGCACCATAAGGTCCATTAGTATATACCCATTGTGAATTGAGCTTAACAGTATTAAATAAGTTAAGAGTTATTATAAAAATAAATATGAGTTTTTTCATATTCTTTTTATTTAGTTAAAATTTGTTTAATTAAAATTAATATAAATTAAAGAAAAAAAACGACGTTAATTAAGAATACAAATAAAATTATAAATCATCAAACTGACCAAAATATAAATTAGTCCCATCAGGGTCAAGAAAATTCAGAATAATTCCTGCTTTACCATCGCCACGTTTAAACTTAATATTGTTTTTTGTAAGTAATGTTTCAGCATCCTTAATATCATTAATCATAAAGCCGATTGAAATTTGCGAACTCGCTTTTCTGTTATCACTTGAAGGATGAAGCCCGATAATTAAATCATCAGAAGCAACCTGTGCGTAATGCTCTCCCCAGCGTTTTTTTAATTTTAGTCCGATGCTTTCATAAAACGCAATTGATTTATTTAAATCTTTTGCCATGACGGTAACGTTCGATTGTTTTATGTTAATCATATTTTATAATATTTTAAATTAAATCCTGTAATTCGGACTTCCGAAAGCTTCACCTATACCCTTCTGACAATACTGCCTGAGACTTTCCATAAAAGCGCCCCAGTGGTATGAACATTGTGCATAAAAATCGTTTTGTTCTTTCCAGCCCGAATGCTCGAATCGGACTCTGGTTTTACTGTCGTGGTCATCCAGATGAAAAGTTATTTTTGTATTAATCCAGTCTTCAGGTCCTCCAGTGCAAGTCCAATTTACGATTTCATTATCAACTGTATTTGTAACTTTTAGGATAGTTTTAAACTCATTTTTGAAACGAAATTCAAGAGTTCCACCTTCTTTGGCATCACCGTTGGTTTCTACAGTCCACCAATTTGCTATTCCATCAACCGTAGTAAGTGTTTTAAATACTTTTTCTCTTGGTGTATTAATATGAAATAAATGTTTAATAGAACTCATCTTCGTTCAATATTAAATGTTAAATGTTAAATGTTAAATTATTAATAATATAATTTTTAATAAAATCTTATCCGAAAACCCCTCTCCTTTCAGGAGAGGGGCAGGGGTGAGGTTTTGCTTTTTCTCTAAACTTCTCCCATTAATATTTTTGTAATTAGAAATTATGATAACACATTTTCATTAACTTCACATTCTATAGCCCGGGCTTCCGAAAGCTTCACCTTCGCCCGTCTGGCAAAACTGTTTCAGACTCGAGAGATATCTTGTCCAGGTAAAAGAAACGGCAGCAAAATCATCATCTGTTTCTTTCCAGTTCGAATGTTCAAATCTCACTCTTGTTTTATCATCCTGGTCATCAAGAAGAAATTTTAGTTTAGTATCTTTCCAGCCCATCATATCGCTCTCGCATTTCCATTCTACAATTTCATTATCCTTTAATTCCGAAACTTTTAAAATAAGCGGAGGATAAGGACCGAACCGAAATTCAATTTCACCTCCGGGTTTAGAATCTCCTTTTGTATCTGAAGTCCACCAGTTTGATAAGCCGTCAATTGTACTTATGGCTTTATAAACTTTATCTCTTGGAGAATTAATCAGCAATAAATGTTTTATAGATTCCATATTACATACTTGTTTAATAAATAAATGTTGAAGACTAATACTTTGAACAAAATCCAATACATATAAAATTCCGTAAAAACATTTTATGCTTTTTTCCTGCCTTTGTTAATATTGCTAAGAGTGGTTTTTAAGAGTTGTTGGTCTCGCCAAAAAGCGGCTAAGACCAACAACGGCGTAAGTTAAAATTCCAATAAAACATTTTACGTTTTAAGAGTTGTTGGTCTCGCCAAAGAACGGCTAAGACCAACAACGGCGTTAAAAATATAAGCGAAGTTCGAAATTATACTTATTTCTTAATATATTTCCATAATCTTGGTTTGCCTTCTGACATCCATTCAACGGCGGTTTTCAGGCGGGAATTTCTTGTTTCGTCTGATTTAGCTTCTAAAATCCAGTTAACATATTCCTTTTTATTTGAATAATTAAAATCTTCAAATGTCTTCAGGGCTTTTTTATTTTTATTCAGAGCCTGCATGAAATAATCGGGTATAACTAATTCTTTTTTCTCAGCTGGTTTTGTTTTTGCGGGAAGCTTGGCTCCTTCTTTATTTAACTTTGCAGCTTCTTTAATATAAGCCAATGATATTTTGTCTGCCGGGAGGTCCGATAAATCTTTTATCTGACCGAACTGTCCCATGGCAGTATTTCCCATTTTTTGTAATATTTTATTCGGGTCGGACATGATTGATGCTTTCCAGAAAGTGAATGCGCAGTGTTGTTTAAAAGCCGCCATGCTGCACATTATTCCATTATAATCGAAATGCGGAAATCCCCATTTAATAGTTTCTTCAACTTCCGGGCAACCGGAATGAATTAAATCACGCAAATGACTTAATATCGGTTTTGCGAATTCTGCGGATTTCGCTATGTACACATCCAATCGTTTATCTGTTTTTCCCATAAATATTAAATTAAATTAAGAGAATATAAAAACACAAATAGGAATAATAAAGTTTAATAAACACATTTCCCCTCTCTCATTAAAAGAGGGGAAATGTTAAACTTTAAATATATTAATTTGATGTGAACTCTTCTAAAAATGAATGAAAAGGACTATTATTGGAACGCTACTTTTATCTTGCCTTCTGTTATTGCAATTTTCTTTTCGACATCATTAACGGTACCGGTAGCATTAAAATTGAATGTTCCTTCGATTCCTTTTTCATCAACTTTAGAAATAATTAATTTTCCATTTTCAGACCAAAATGCATCATATTCAGAAGAGCCTTTTGTAGCTTTCTCTTTATTTGTATTGTACTGAACATGACCGGGTTTGTTTTCTTTCGTCAGAGCATATTCCCCGACTTTTACAGGTGTGTCGATATAGAAAAAGAAATCATCGTACTGACCGTTTTCTACATCTACTTTTGCATAAATAGAAAAAGATTTATCGTCTTTTTTAACATAACTTGCCGGTTCAGGAATAGTAAAATCTTTGCCGTCAATTTTACAGGCAAAGCCTGAGACGAATTCTTTTTTAGTATCTGATTTTTTTTCTGTTTTAGAATCGGTTTTATCAGATTTGCCGCAACCGATTACGAAAGATAAGAGCAAAATTACAAAAACAGTGAGTAAGTTTTTCATAATTTCCCTAATTTGATTTGATAAAGGATAAAGCTAATTAAATTAAATTATAAATGTAATTAATAATTTCGGTAGGAAATTTAATTGAAATTATGAATTATGAATTATGAATGCTGAATTGAAGAACGAAATAATTCAAAAAATATTATTATTTTTAACGAAAAGGTTACAACGCTGGAGAGTTGTGACCAAAATTTAATATTATTATAATTTATGTTTAGTTGCTCAACACTTTTGTTACCTGTTCGACTGCCCAATCGATTTCTTCCTTTGTTATGACAAGCGGAGGAGCAAAGCGAATTACGTTTTCGTGAGTTTCTTTGCAAAGCATACCGAGTTTCATAAGAGCTTCGCAATATTTACGTGCGCCGCCGGCTTCGGGTTTTAATTCGACACCAATGAATAATCCTTTGCCTCTTATTTCTTTTACGAAGCTGGTTTTGATTGCTTTTAATTTTTCACGGAAATAATTTCCGAGCTCAAATGATTTTTCTACGAGTTTTTCTTCAATTAAAACTTTAAGGCTTTCTCTTGCAACAGCAGCTCCGAGAGGATTTCCGCCGAATGTAGAGCCATGGTCGCCGGGATTGAAAACTCCGAGAATTTCTTTACCGGAGAGAACTGCAGATACAGGATAACATCCACCTGAAAGAGCTTTTCCAATTATTACGATGTCGGGTTTAATATCTTCGTACTGATAAGCAAAAAGTTTTCCGCTTCTGCCGAGTCCGGACTGAATTTCATCTGCGATAAAAAGTACATTATTCTTTTTACAAAGTTCGTAAGCTTTTTTCAAATAACCATCCGGAGGAACAATAACTCCGCCTTCGCCCTGAATAGGCTCAACAAGAAAACCAACTGTGTTTGGGGTAATTGCTTTTTCAAGGTCTTCGATGTTACCGTATCTCACAATTTTGTAACCGGGAGTTAGCGGACCGTAACCATCTTTATACTGCTGTTCAGTAGAAAAACTAATGATGGAAATTGTTCTGCCTGAAAAATTATTTGTACAGGCAATTATTTCCGCGGTATTTTCAGGAATTTTTTTAATTTTATAGCCCCATTTGCGGACTGCTTTTAAAGCTGTCTCAACGGCTTCTGCGCCTGAATTCATAGGAAGCATCATAGGATAACCGGTGAGTTCGCATAATTCTTTGCAGAGTAATGGCAACTGGTCATTTCTGAATGCACGTGAAGTCAAAGTAACTTTATCCGCTTGTTCTTTAAGAGCTTTTACGATTCTCGGATGACAATGACCCTGATTGACTGCGGAATATGCCGCAAGACAATCTAAATATTTGTTGCCATCTACATCCCAGACCCAGACACCCTGAGCTTTTTCGATTACAACATCGAGCGGATGATAATTATGAGCGCCGTATTTATCTTCTATTTCAATATAATCTTTTGAGTTCATAAAAATATAATTATGGATTTATAAAATATCGATTTGATTAACGAAAATACTCATTTTCAAATTTATAAGCGATTGAAAAAGATATAATTACTATTAATATGCGTTCCCACTTTGGAGCGTGGGAACGTCTATTAACAAATAAGTCAAGAATATATTTTTCCCCTGACAAAAAAACTCTTTTTTTGACGATTGACTTATGGGGTTCACTTTCATTATCAATTTTGAAAAAAATTCATTACACCAAAAATAGGTTTTTTCTTTGTGATCTTTCTTTACTTTTTATGGTTTAATTTTTTTTATTATACGTCTATTTGAGCCTTTATGGCTATTGTAAATTTGTAATTTAAACGGGAAATGGTTATCCGAGATATTATTGGCTCTCTTTTCGGAGCATCGTTCCCATTGAACCTTTTTTCCCTTTATTTAAGATCACTTCTTTTTGTTTAACCTTTTTTAGTTTTTACTTTCTCTCCATTGATATGCCCGATATTCTATGTTGTTTTTCATTACCGCATAACTAACCTTTGCTATATATCTTGCTATTTGATTTCTTGCATTTTCAAAACTTTCTCCATGATTCAATAAATATTCATAGTATTCTCTTATATCATTATTCCCATTGATTGCTGCCAGTGCTGCTGATTTATAACATTTCTTTAACAGCTTTGAGTATCTGACTTTTTTACTCCCGTAATTCTTTCCTCCGCTTTCTTTATAGTATCTTACCAACCCACTGTATGCCCAGTATTTATATTTGTTCTCAAATCTGTTTGCATCTATTACAACTGAATACATCATTATTGCTATCTTTCGACCTATTCCAGATATTCTCTTTAACTTTTTTATTATCTCATTCTCACTTTCGATCTTCTTAAATATTATTTCAAAATCTTCTTTTATTCCTTCAAAGTATTCTATTGACTCAATTTGTTTTTGTGTGACAAATTTCTTTATACCGCTTTTAGATAGTATTTTCTCTTTCTTGTGATCTTTTCCTTCCGCCCTGAACATTGCTGACCTCTGATTCTTTAATCTCACCAATGCTTTTACGACATCTTCGTATGCACTTACTAATTTCCTCAATTCATAATTCTTATCCAGTGTGTGGTATACTTCTTTTAGCATTCCATTTCTTAATAGCAAACACAAATTCCTGGCATCTATTTTATCTGTCTGTGGTCCATCTTTCATCAAATTATTTCTGTAGGGATCGCATATTAGTATCCTATCTACGCTTTCTTTTAGTTCTACATATAACCAATGACTTGTTGTCGTCTCTTCTATTGTAAGTATCTTTTTCCCGGCACATTTTTTAAGCATTTGTTTTACTATTGCCGGATCCGGTTTAAAAGTTTTAAGTTCTACTTTTGATCCGGAATTTTTCATCGTAGCCATCGCCACGATTTCTTTTGACCAGTCTAACGCAATATAGTGCGTATAAAATTCTTTTTTTGTATTTTGCATTTTGGGTTCCTTTCTTTTCTGAAGTTCATTATACCACCAAATATAATTGGTGCTAACTCTTAAAGAAAGTGAACCCTTTTGTTAATTTACCGAG
>Ga0224523_1000892_pt1 | contig 13848 bp, 12 predicted proteins | sample CFST50metaG_FD_182732 | JGI IMG/M metagenome (GOLD analysis project Ga0224523, IMG submission 182732) | Peat soil microbial communities from Stordalen Mire, Sweden - C.F.S.T50 | ecosystem: Environmental > Terrestrial > Soil > Wetlands > Peat | place: Sweden: Norrbotten County, Stordalen Mire...
TGTATTACTCAGGCTCAGGCTGAAACTATTCTTAAAGCTAATCTTGGAATTAAAAAGTTTATATGGCTTAATGGAATTACAGGGCAGGATATTACTGACCAGCATATTGATGGCTTTGTTCATTTTGCCAATGATAGTACAATTGTAACGATGAAATCGTCGGATCTAACCTATTGGTTACTATCATCTGCTGATATTACGACACTTCTTGGTGCAACAAATGTGAACAACAAAGCTTATAAATTTGTTTATGTTCCCCTTACTAAGAATAACGTTGTAACTACAAGTGGAAATAATTTAGGAGAAAAAGGCTCGTATGCAAATTATTATGTCGCAAATAACGTAGTTCTGGTTCCAAATTACAATGACCCAAATGATGTCAGTGCTAACAATATTATTCAAGGGCTTTATCCCGGAAGAACAGTTGTCGGGATTGATGTAAGAGATTTATATCAATATGGTGGAATGATCCATTGCGTGACACAGCAACAGCCTTATCAAATAACCACAGAGATAAACAATTTTGCTTCAAATGAAGTTGAATTGGAACAAAACAGCCCAAATCCATTTAATAATAATACAACGATTACTTTCATTTTAAATAAACAATCATCAGTAAAGTTAGAAATATATAATGCATTGGGACAGAAAGTAAAAACATTGCTTAACTCAGATATGGATTATGGTAAGCACTCCATAACTATTAATTCAATAGATTATAAAAATGGAATTTATTCTTATATCCTTACAGTAAACAATTCAATGAAGTTAAGCAAAAAAATGGTTGTTCTGAAATAGTTTGTAATATTGGCGGACAATGTAGGATAAGTGTTGTAGCAGTTCTGCTTTTATAAATTGCTAGGTCTTTACCTTTTCCAAAAATATGAGGGGGCGGAATTGTTACTGCACTTACCTGATAATTATTAAATCATTTTTTCTTCTTCAATTATTTTTTTTGTAATGGTTGTGATCTCTTCTAGCAAAGAAGCATGTACAATTTTACCAAAAACTTTTTCGGATTCCGAAAATCGCTTACAGAAAAATTTCCACAGATCTTTTATTTTATTTAAAACTTGATATTCGGATTTGTAAATCTGCAATTCATTATAAAGGTCAAGCAAGAAATTCAAAAACTGTTCTTTATTTATTTCTGTAGATTGTAATTGTTCTCCATTGATAATTGCCGGAAGCAGCGGATTGTAAAATACACCTCTGCCGATCATCCATTTTTTTATAGTTGGATATTTCTCTCTGATAACTTGATAATCTGCATATGAAAAAATATCACCATTGTAAATGATTTCATGTTTAAATAAAGGAAGACAATTTTGTATAACATCATGATGGATCCTCCCTTCATACATTTGAATTCCGGTGCGCGGGTGAACAATGATATTTTCCAATGGAAATTCATTCAGAACAGGAATAAGTTGGTATATTTCATTTGTATTATTTAGCCCAAGCCTTATTTTGACAGATAATCTTTGTTGGATATGTGGAATGATGTTTTCAAGAATTTCTCTTACCAACTCTGGATAAGGTAACAAGCCTGAGCCTCTTTTTTTACGTGCTATATCTTTTATCGGACAACCTAAATTCCAGTTAAGCAAGTTGTAACCCCAATCATGAAGGACGTGAGCAGTCTGGATGAATTGTTCAGGATTATTACCTAATATTTGAGGAATGACAGGCATTTTATGATTATTTGCAGGTAATACATCTTTTGCGATTTTTGGAATTCCGTTTTCTCCATGCGTTAACGAAATGAACGGGCTTACAGCAATATCAATGCCTGTGTAATGTCGGCTATAAACATTGCGGAAAATAAAATCGGTGTAACCTTGTAAAGGTGCAAGAATGATCATAACTGCAAAAATAGGTATTTTGTAAATGGGAATATTAATGCTGTTTTATTTAAATTTTTATTATCTGAAAAACATTAAACATAAAATGTAATTTTGTAGCATATTAAATTAGTTAAGAAAAAGTATTTCATGAAGAATGATAAAATATTATTGAACCACGGAAGTGGCGGGAAAATGACACATGAGCTGATTAGTAGTTTGTTTGTGAAATATTTTGACAATGAGATTTTACAAAATCAAACAGATTCGGCAATTATAAATATTGACAGCAATTTGCTTGCTTTTACAACTGATTCTTATGTTGTGGATCCTGTCTTTTTTCCAGGCGGGAATATTGGAAAACTGTCTGTTTGCGGTACTGTGAACGATCTCTCGGTTTCGGGAGCCAAACCGCTTTACCTGAGTTGCGGATTTATTCTTGAAGAAGGATTGCTTTATTCTGAGCTTGAAACGATAGTAAAATCAATGGCTGAAGAAGCAAAGAAAGCAAATGTAAAAATTGTAACAGGCGATACCAAAGTTGTAGATAAAGGAAAATGCGATAAAATATTTATCAATACATCGGGAATCGGCTTGCTGGAAGAGAAAAGAAAAGGTATAAGCTTTGGAATAGGAATAAAAGCTGGCGATAAAATAATAATCAATGGAACAATCGGCGATCATGGAACAGCCATACTCTGCGCCAGGAACAGCATTGAATATACGAACAGTGTCCTTTCGGATTGCGCACCATTAAACAAAATGATAGCAAAAGTTCTTGAAGGTTCAGATAAAATAAAATTCATGCGTGATGCTACTCGCGGTGGTTTAGCTACTGTTTTATGCGAGCTTGCAGAGAAACATGATTTAGGTATTGAGCTTATTGAAGATTCAATTCCTGTGCAGGAAAGCGTTAGAGGTTTGTGTGAGATATTTGGCTTTGATCCGTTATATATGGCGAATGAAGGAAAAGTTGTAATGATAGTCGGAAATGAAGATGCCGGGAAGGTTTTGGGAATTTTAAAAAATGATGAGTATGGTAAAAATGCCGCTATCATTGGAGAAATAACAGAATCGAATAATGGAATGGTTGTGATAAATACCGGTATTGGCGGTAGAAGGATCATTGATATGCTTGCAGGAGAGCAGTTACCGAGGATTTGTTAATTAGTTTTAAGTTTGATATTTGAAGTTTTCAGTAAAACTCCAAACTCCAAACTCTAAACTCCAAACTAAATAAAATGCATGAACTGAGCATTGCGCAAAATATAATAGAAATAGTTGCAGAGCATGCGGCAAAAGTAAATGCCGGACGTGTTACCGAAGTGGTGCTTGATGTTGGCGCTGTGGCGGGCGTGATACCTGAAACACTTGAATTTGCCTGGGAAGTATCGGTAAAGGACACTATTGTTGAAGGTGCAATATTGAAGATAAATTTTATTGAAGCAAAAGCCATTTGCCTTGAATGTAAAAAAGAATTTAAGCTGGATGATATCTTTTCAATTTGTGAATATTGCAATAGCATTAGATATGATATCATACAGGGAAAAGAATTGAAAGTAAAATCAATTAAAATTGAGTAAATTTGTACAAGATTAATTTGTTAAATCGTAATTCTAAAATCGTAAATAAAAATGTGTGGTACTTGCGGATGCGGTCAGCCTGATGACCATGTAACAATTAGAAAACCGGGTGAAGAACATCACCACGAACATACTCATGAATTTGAACATGATCACGATCATGAACATGATGACGAAAAGCATAAACACAGTCATAATCATAAATTAAAACATTCGCATTCACATAATGATCATGAACATTCGCATGAATTTGAACATGAACATCATGACCACGACCACGATCACGAGCATTCACACAATCATGAAATAAAGATCGAACAGGATATCATGCATAAAAATGATAAGCTGGCTGAAAGGAATCGAGGCTATTTTGAAGCAAAAAATATTTTCACATTGAATCTTGTAAGTTCTCCTGGATCAGGAAAGACAAGCCTTCTGGAACGAACAATAAATGAACTGAAAAAGGAAATCAAATTTTCTGTTATTGAAGGCGACCAGCAAACGATGAATGATGCTGATCGTATCAATGCAACTGGAGCGCCGGTAGTTCAGATAAACACTGGAAATGGTTGTCATCTCGATGCCGACATGATCAACAAAGCTGTAAAAAAATTAGATGTTCAGGAAAAGTCTGTTCTTATAATTGAAAATGTGGGTAACCTGGTTTGCCCGTCATTGTTCGATCTTGGCGAATCAAAACGAGTTGTCATTATAAGTGTAACAGAAGGGGAGGACAAGCCGATAAAATACCCGAATATGTTCATGACCTCAAACCTCTGTATTATTAATAAAACAGACCTTTTGCCGTATGTTGATTTTAATGTTGAGAAAGCAAAAGAATATGCTTTACGTGTAAATCATCATCTTGAATTTATTGAACTATCAGTAAAATCAGGCGAGGGGATGAATAAATGGTATGAATGGCTGAAATGCAATTCGTAGATTTGCTCTAAATAAATTACCAATCTAAGATTAATTTTTTATACAACGTACTGAGAAACCACAGGTGCTGAGTGTATGTTCAGCGCCTAATCCTGTTGTCTGGTCATATATGTAATAATAATATGGATTGTATTGATTAAACTTAGATGATGTCCACCAACTGCAATATATTCCGAGGTAATCGAATTTATCTCCATCGAAATAAGTGCCTCCTGGTAAGCCATTAAAATTATAACTGTTGATCAACACAGAATCTGGTTTCCCGCCATTATTATTAACGCCATCATCATCTATATATTCATAATTTGTAAGAGAATCGTGTTTTGTTCTCCAATAGGAGTTCGATTTCAATCTGGCTCCGGCAAGTTCAGAACCTCCTACATGTTTTGCAAGCGAATCAAATTCAGCTTGGGAAGGAAGATGCCATCCCGAAGGACAGCCTGCGTTTGCTGTTTCCCAATTATAAAGTCTGCCGAATTTTTTACATTTATTTGTATCATCGTTATAACACCAGCTACCATTGGGCGTTTTATAATTTAAATTTTCAGCCATCCATGTTTGTTTACCAATAATAACGGTTTTGTAAATTTTTCCATCGCGGCTATCTTTCATTGTCCCCATCTGTTGTGAGCGCGTTTCCTTTAAGAAAAATACCGAAAAAAATAGTATTGCAAATATGGCTTTTAATAAAATTTGTTTTTGCATGATCTTAAAAATTATCAATGATCAAAATATTAATATCAAATTTATGAAATTTTTGTTATTCAAGTTTAAAGACGAAATTATATTTTAAAGGTTGCTTCAAATAGCATAGGTTAAATTTAACTAAGAAGGTAAAGGAACACTTAGCTTATATCTGAACTTTTTAATGACGTTTCTATTATCTCATCAACAATTTTGCAACAAAAGCAGTAGAAAAATGTGTGTCCTGGCTTGTAAGCGTATAAGGAGCAAATAAAATAGACGAGCTTTGATAAAAGCCTGCCACAAAAATATTTTGAAATGAATTAACCGTAACAGCATATGCACCGTCATCTTTGCTTCCACCAATATCTTTTGTCCACAGCAAGTTGCCATTCCTATCAAATTTTACGACAGCACCATCATATTGACCTGCATTATGCAATGAATCTGTGCCTATCCCTACTGAACCACAGTTATAATTTACCGTTACAATGCTATTTCCTGATGCATCAGTGGTAACTGAAGAAGGAATGACAATCAATGAAGGTTTACTGTTGCTATTGCTTCCACCGCTTTTTACCCATAAGGCATGACCATTGGCATTAAATTTTGCAATAAAAAAGTTATCAGAAATAACAGAAGGATTTGTCAAGGTAATTGTATCCAATTTAAATGAAAGACTATAAAATACACCGGTAGCATAAATATTCCCGGATAAATCAGTAGCAAGGTTATAAATACGTTCATCGGAATAATCGCCTGCACTTTTTGCCCAAAGTACTTTGCCATTTGAATCGAATTTGGTTAAAAATAAATCGGAATAATAACTGTTGGAATTATTATATAAAGTATCCGAACCGAATACGATATATGGGCTTTTAAAAGCACCACCAACAAATACATTTCCTTTTGCATCGGTAGTTATTGCGTTTACATTATCCTGAAAATTTCCACCATAACTTTTCGCCCAAATTATATTTCCATCCGAATTAAATTTTGTGATTAATATATTTAAAGAGCCTTTATTCGTAAGCGTATCAGAGCCAAAGATAATTTTTGAACTTTGAAAATGACCTGTCATATATATGTTATCGGCATTATCTACTGAAACAGAATTAGCTTCATCATTGCTATTTCCTTTTGAATTTCTAGCCCAAAGTGCTTTACCGCTTGAATCAAATTTACAAAGTAGTACACTAGAATATATAGAGGTATCTGCTATTGTATCATTGCCAAAAATAAGTTTTGGAGATTTTAAAAATCCAGCGACATATACGTTACCATGCTTATCCGCAGCTACAGAGCAAGGTTCGTCATCACCGCTACCACCAAAGCTTCTTGCCCAAAGTACATTGCCAATTTTATTATATTTTACCAAAAAGACATCATTATTATTATCGCTTGAATTGAAAAGAGTATCATTATCAAAAATGATGGTTGGACTCAAAAAATAACCCGTTACATAAACATTTCCCCATGCATCAGCGGCCATTGAACAAGCTTCATTTCCATTACCATCAACTTTATGACTTATTTTTGTTCCGTAAGAACGTTTTACCCATTCCCATGCAGGCGCTTGTCCGAACAATGAAATACTGAAGAATATTAATATTGTAATAACGATAAATTTTAATTTCATTCTATTGCATGTTTATATTGAAAATAACAATATGCCAATACTGTTTAATATGATGCTTTGTGCACAGATTGCAGCCATGCAAAATATTGCACAAAAATAACATTTTAGTTTACGAGTATTTATTCTATCAAATTTATAAAAATTTTACAATTTTAATTTAAAGATGAAATTATATTTTAAAGGTTGCTTTTGAATATGAATGTCTTTTTAACAAATATTATGAGTAAATAAGAGCTAAGTGCTATTTTATATTTTGAATTAATTTAAGTAAAGTTAAAACAATTTTATATTTTTGCTTCGGCACATGAACAAATAAAAAAACAGTATAAAAATAAATTATTGGTGTTATTCCGTTTAAGAAAATATATCTCTTTATTCCTGCTACTTACAATTACTTTGTTTGTGGTGCCGAAAGAGTATATCCACGATCTATATGGACATGAAGATACACGTGACATTGCTCAACAGCAACAAACGATAGAAAAAGCCCATCGGCATTGTGAAATACTGGGATACAATACGCCTCATTACATTTTTCAGTATAAGATCTTTTTGCTATCAGTTTCATTTGTTCAGCAAACTCTTTTCACAAATCAACAATCGGATTACATTATTCCATTCAGTTCTTATTTTAATTTAAGAGCTCCTCCTGCTGAAATATTTTCAGTTTAACATTTTCAATTTTTAGTTTTTTTTTATGCACGATTCCTGCTTTCTGGGACGTGAAATAATTTATTTAATATTCGAATTAATGAAAAGAAATATCATATTATTATTCATATTTATTATGCTTGGTGGAGAAGCGAGATCTCAGAGTACGCTACTGGGCAGGATCACCGACAAGAAAAGCAATGACGCCATTCCTGGTGTTACTGTTTACATCCCTGATTTGAAAACAGGCGCTGTTACTGATACTGCAGGATGTTATAAGATCGGAAACCTTCCTAAAACTAAAGTTCTTGTACAGGCAACTTTCATCGGGTACAAAACGATTGCTCTAATTGTTGATTTGAAAACGATCACTCCATTGGATTTTAAAATGGAAGAAAGTGTTTCCGAAATGAACGAATTAGTAGTTACAGGGACATCGAATGCAACAGAGGTCAGAAAAAATCCGATTCCAATTCTTGCTGTTGAAAAGAAAAGTATCGATCAGAACATCAGTTCAAATATTATTGATGCAATTGCAAATATGCCGGGAGTAAGCGCTGTTACTACAACGCCAAATGTTTCCAAACCATTCATTCATGGGCTTGGATACAACCGTGTGCTGACATTGTGCGATGGTATTCGCCAGGAAGAGCAGCAATGGGGCGATGAGCACGGTGTTGAAATTGACGAATATGCAACCGACAGAATTGAAGTTGTAAAAGGTCCGGCAAGCTTGATATACGGTTCTGATGCATTGGCCGGAGTTGTCAATCTTATTTCAGCGCCGCCTGTACCCAATAATACGATAAAAGGAAATTTCCTTGCCGAATATCAAACAAACAATGGACTTATTGGAAGCTCTGTTTCGCTTGCAGGAAATAAAAACGGATTTGTTTGGGGCGGCAGAATATCGCATAAAGAAGCAACCAATTACCAAAATAAAATTGACGGTCGTGTTTATGGAACTGCTTTTAATGAATCTGATGCAAACGGATATATAGGTGTAAATAAAAAATGGGGATATTCTCATTTAAATCTTTCTGTTTTTGATGACCAGCCTGAAATACCCGATGGCAGCCGCGATTCGGCAACTCATAAATTTACAAAACAAATTACAGAAGCGGATACTATCAGACCTGTCGTTTCAAATAAAGAATTAAGATCATACAAGATTACTCCATTGCATCAGCATGTGCAGCATTTCAGCGTTTCTTCAATGAACAATTTTATCATTGGCTCAGGAAAGCTGGAAGTGAATTTAAGTTTGCAGCAAAGCGATCATAGGGAATACAGTCATCCGCAGGAAGCCGACATTCCAGGACTTTACCTTGTTCTGAATACTTTTACTTATGATTTAAAATATAGTTTACCTGAAATGAAAGGATGGGAAACAACTATTGGATTAAATGGTATGGAGCAAAGCAACACAAATAAAGGCACTGAATTTATTATTCCTGATTATAATTTGTTTGAAATCGGACCTTTTGTTCATGTTAAAAAATCTTTTAAGAAAATTGAATTAAGCGCCGGTGTTAGGTTTGATAATCGCTTTTTCAGAAATGATGAGATGTATACCAACACTAACCCTTTATCAGGTTTTGACGAACAAGTTACTTTACCTGATACTGTTGGCGCAAACAGGACATTTCCAAATTACAAACATACATTTTCAGGTGTTTCCGGCAGTATTGGCGGCACATACACTATTTCACAGAAATTTTTTATTAAAGCAAATGTTGCCCGAGGCTTCAGGGCGCCTAATATTTCTGAGATTTCGGCAAACGGTGTACATCCGGGAACAGATATGTACCAGATAGGCAATCCTGATTTTAAACCGGAGTTTAGCTTGCAGGAAGACATTGGCCTTTTCTTTTCTTCAACGTTTGTAAATGCCGACATTGAGCTTTTCAATAATAATATTCAGAATTATATTTTTAATCAAAAGCTGCAAAATCATTTAGGTCAGGATTCCAATTATACAAATCAAATTCCTTATTATAAATTTCAGCAATCGCATGCAGAACTTTATGGCGGTGAAATAAGCTTTGACATACATCCGCATCCGCTCGACTGGTTGCATTTTGAAAATGAAGTTTCTGTAATTTATGCTGAAAACCTTGGAGGAAACGGTGTTCATATAACCGACAGTTCTAAATATCTTCCTTTCATTCCGCCGATGCACTGGCATTCAGAACTGCGTGTAGAAATAAAAAAGAAATATAAACATTTTTCTTCTTTCTATGCTAAAGTGGAAATGGATTATTTTGCAGCACAAAACCGGGCTTTTCTTGCCGATAATACCGAAACTGTAACTCCCGTATATACTTTACTTGGCGCAGGAATAGGAACTGATGTTACAAATAAATCGGGGAAGGTTTTGTTCAGCTTTGATATTTCCGCAAATAATATAACCAATGTAGCTTATCAGTCAAATATGAGCAGGTTGAAATATATGGATTTTTATGTTAACTCGGCTGGAAGTCCTGTAAACATTATTGGTCAGGGAAGTGGAATTTATAATATGGGCAGGAATATTGGATTTAAATTGATCGTTCCGCTTGATTATAAATATTAGTAAGAATCAGAATTAAAGAATATTAAAAAACAGAACGCTGACGACACAGATTGGTTATATTTTATGAGCGACGAAGTCTGACGTGTCCGCCTTGCTATTGTTATTAAGTTACACTGCGCTGCAACGTCAACCACCCGCCATTGGACAAAGCTAAAGAAAGTTATGCTTAGTTTATTTTTTTATTCCTTTCATGTCACCATACTTGCCCACTATTAATTCAAGTTCTTTAATTGTCGATTGTATAAATGTCTGGTCAGTGGACATTGTGAATTGTAAATTGTTATTTTGATTGTTGTCGGAAAATATACCTTTAATATCTATATGTCCAAGTTTGTCATAAGATGCTGTCAGTTTTAAATTGTGCTCATAAGAATTATAAATAGCTGTCCCAGTCAATTTGCTGTTGCATTCTTTTAGCTGTTGAAAGAAGTCAAATATTTCTCCAGTCGAAGTATAGAATTTTGAATTAGCACAAAAGTCACCTGATTTAATTTCTATTCTTGCATGAACATCATAACCTCCCCAATTACAAGTCGTGTTTGGAAATCCATAAACCTCGTCAAAGGTTATTGTTATAAAGTCTGTTTCTTGTTTTAATGTAAATGTATCCATTTTTATAAATTAAGCACAACGACCAGCATTGCCTGCCCAACTACTTTTATTTAATACTCACTACTCTTTACTCAATACTCATTACTCTTTTCATTTACTTTTTAACTTTAAACTTTCAAACATTAAACTTTGAACTCCGCCTCCGGCGGCTGCCATTGAAGCAATGTGATTTCTATGCGTAGTTTTATTGACCATACGGTATAGAAGCAGGTGAATCCTTTAGGACTATTATATATTGGAAATAATCAGTTGTAAATTTATTATCCGAAACATCTTCTACAAATAATTTTGATGTCTTAAAAATTGAAGTCTTGTTGGTAATATTAAATAATGTGCAATTTCCTTTTGAAGATTTTCTGAGTATATGCTTCCAATCAAAATCAAAATTAACATTAAAATAATCCTTTTTTTTGTTTACTAATAATTGTTTTATTGTACCGTAACTTTTTATATTCCAAATAGGCATCATTTCCTTACAGCCAGAATATAACATCATTAATGAAATTGATTTTAAAGTAGGATCTGAATTTTTAATCAAAGAAGCAATCCAATTAACATCTTTAGTTTTTTCAAGAAAACAATGAGCTGTGCCAAAATATGCAAACACTTTCGATTTCTTAAAATCACAAGTTTGTTTTCTGATTTTATAATTTTCAAACATTAAGCTATCTCTTGTTCGATTCCAATTGGTTGAAGTGTGTGCAAGAAAAAGATAATTTATATTCCTAACCAAATACCAAAACAAAGAGTAGTCTGTCTTTAATATTAATTTATATTTAGCAGAATCAGAATTCAAATCAGCATAGAGTTTATTATATAGATTTTTATAATCCTCTTTAGAACGAAGAAATACATTAATAAAATCACTTGTATCTTTTGGTAAATCTGAATTATGAAATAAGGAGCGAATATATTTATCTGTTTCTTTGTATTGATGCTCGATATCAATAGACATAATTTCAATTCGTTTATCTTTCGGAAGTTCCTGATTATAACAATACAATTTTCTGTAAAATTCATAAGCATCTATATTATATCCGATAGTTCCCTTTGTAGAATTAAAGTCCATTTTCAGATACTTTTCATCACCGGATTCTAAATATTTATTTAAATATAATTCCGAAATATAGCCAGCTTCAAGTAAATAGTATTTAAAACCCACTTTTTCATGAATTTGCTTTAATAAAATCAATTGTGCATCATATGAATATTTAATTGCATGATTTTCTCCAATCCAGTAAAAATCATTCATATAAAATGAAGAATCAAGAGCTAAATTCCAATTAGCTGTTGTATCAGTCATATCTAAGGAATTTTTTTTAAGATATTGAATATATTCCTGTTTTGATTGGGCATTTAAATTTAAGATAAAAACCAAATTTGCAAACAAGAAACCAAGTGAGAGTTTAAATTTCATGATTTATTTATATTTAAAATAGTATTTTTAAAATTACGCCTAACGACCAGTATTAGAATACAGTGGCGGACTTTTACATACTGTAATTTTCATCAACTTTTTGCCCCGCCCCTAAAGGGTGAAGTTGATGAAAATCAGTCCTCCCTTTAGGGTTAGGGGCAACGACTGATTTTCATTTTATCTTCTATCCCGTCAACCACAAGCCATTGAAGCAATGTAAAGTTAGGCAACGTTATTTCATTTTAAATATTTATATGTTGTAATGTCTATCGAATAATTGTTATTTCTATTTAATTCTATTGTCTTTAAACCCCAGTCATTGTATTCATAATATTTTGAGTAGTCCCCCCACCAATAACATGTATTATAATAAACCAAACTATTGTCTTTACTATAAATATACTTGATGACATGATTAATAATATTTGTGTCCAATCTATAAACTATTTCTGATTGTATTTGTCCATTTGTGTAATTACTTTCTTTACCTAAAAAATATTTATTGTCATATTTGTACATATATTTTTTTATAAATGATGTGTCATTCGTTTTAATATATATCAATGTGTCTAAACCGAATGCAGGAGCTGAAATACACTCGTTTTCATTATTAATTGTCCATGTTTTGCTGGTAATACTGTCAATCAATATGACTAAATTTTTAGTTGATTTATAAAGCTTAAAAACATAATGATCTGGAGCGATGTCTTTAAATTTTTTATTATATATCACGTTATGACTACAATAAATAATTCTACCAATTGTGTCATAAGCAAGAGAGTCTTTACATACTCCTTCAAAATTTTTAAGTAATCTGGAAATCAGGTGTCCATTGTTATTGTACTTATATGATATATCAATAACAACTTTTTCTTTCTTCTTTTTAATTTCAATTAATTCTTGTTTTGTCAAATGTCCGAGTGTGTCAATATTGGAAATAGTCTTTGTATTCCAATCAATGTTGTTCTCTTCGATAGTCTTTATTTTATTTGCTTTAATAATTTGAAACTCTGCACTAGAAAAGGGCAGTTCAATTCCTAAAAAGTCACTCCAATAAAATTCACCTGGTGGAACACTGGCATGTAATGAAAAGGATACTTGAAGAAGTATCAAAACAATTATGTATCTGTATTTTTTTTTCATAATTAATAATGTTGCCTAACGACCATCATTGCATTGCCTGCCCAACTGCTTTTACTTTATACTCCCAACTCATTACTCTTTACTCATTACTCATTACTCCTAACTAAAACTGCCATTGAAGCAAAGAAAGTTAGTGCTATGTGCCATATAATCTTATTGTCAACTGTCAACCCACTTCATCTTATTAATGTCAACGAACTCACCACCACATTCACACTGCTTAGTCTCAAGCGTATCAGTCAATTTATTGCATTTATCACAAACATATCTCAGTCCTTCAACTCCTTGTTTTCGTTTTATATATTTATCCCATTTAAATATTACAATAAACAAAACATAAAATATTAATGAAATAGGTAATATTCTCCATAACATTTTAGGTAACCTATTTGTAAGTTCAATAGCACTTAATTTCTCATAGTTGCCAAGGATAAGTTCACCACCAAGTATAAGGTCAATGAAAAAAGTAAGAATAGTCACACCAATAGTAAGAACTCCTACAACCAATATAAATACACCTAACTTAGTTTCAAAAAATCGCGAAACTTTAGTCTTAGATTTTATTTTCGTTTTTAGAATTTCCTCTCTTGTCTTTCTAACCCACATATATTTTAAAATTTGGCATTAGCACTAACAGTCAGCATTGCTTGTGTTCTAACCCCTTATAAATCGGACACAGTTTGACAAAGTTCGGATATTTGATTTACATTTTCTAAATTAATTTTATATTCATTTTCTTTAAAATCTTTGATAAATTG
>Ga0224523_1000894_pt1 | contig 13812 bp, 9 predicted proteins | sample CFST50metaG_FD_182732 | JGI IMG/M metagenome (GOLD analysis project Ga0224523, IMG submission 182732) | Peat soil microbial communities from Stordalen Mire, Sweden - C.F.S.T50 | ecosystem: Environmental > Terrestrial > Soil > Wetlands > Peat | place: Sweden: Norrbotten County, Stordalen Mire...
ATTTTATTCTTTCAAAGTAAGTTCATTTATAATATTACTTGCTCCGGCATATTTATCTATAATAAGCAATATATACTTTATATCAACGGTAATTGATCGCTGATACTTTTCATCAAAGCAAATAGGATCGCTTGTGGCTTCCCAAGTAATATCAAAATTAAGACCTATCAATTCTCCATCAGCATTGATCACGGGAGCACCGGAGTCACCACCTGTAACATCATTATTCGTAATAAAGCATAGCCTCATTTCTCCATCTGTAGAATATTTTCCATAATCTTTTTTCTCAAATATTTGCTTAAGTTTCGGAGGTGTAGCAAAATCAGGGTTTTTAGGATCGGCCTTTTCCCTGGCCATCATTTGATCAAGTGTAGAATAATAAGTAAAACTGGGCTTACCAGGAGGTGTGTAGTCAGTAACTTTTCCATAGGTCAAGCGCATTGTTGAATTTGCATTCGGATAATACTTTTTGTCTTTGTTCATTTCCATAATACCTTTTACAAATAATCGCGTTCCTTTCCTAAGCTCAAGCAACGAATTATTGTATAAATCGATTATCTCCTTATTTTTATTAAAAAAAGACAACATTGCTAAATAGCCAACATCTTTATCCAGTTTTTTATAATCCGGTTTGGTAAGAAAATCCAGAATCTTATCCTTGCTTGCAAAGATTGAATTTGCATACATATCTTCTATAAAAGCAGGGATACTTCCTTTATATTTTTTTTGAATGTTTTGAAAAAAATCAGGATGAAATTCTGCCGGTACATCAGTAAAGAACATTTGCAACATCGCTGTACAGATTTTTTTATCAGTAGCTAGATCATAGTCCTTAAAATAAATTTTCGCAGTATACGTTAGACTTTGAGTTAATTTATTAACGGCTTCTTCGTCAGGAGGGAGCTTCAACTGATCATACAATGGCACAAAAGTATGTGCATAACTTAATATTTGAATTTCACTTGTCCTTCGGACAATCATTTCTGCGCTATATTGAAAAGGGGTAGTATATTTTCCAACATCCTGATAGGCTTTTTCAATTTCACTTAAAACATTTCCATACATTTCTTTTCGTTGAGGATCGCTATTATACCATGCTCTAAATTCATTTTCAACAGCAACTTTTTTGTCATATACTTTAAGCTTTTCAAGCTGTTCAGATTGACCAACATAATATTTATAATAATTAGATAAATCTTCGTATTTAGATGCATACTTAATATGTATTTCAGGGCTTGAGTTCATCGCTTCGGTCATAATTGAAAGCGTTTTTCCACGAGTTTTGATAAAAGGCGGATTAAATTCTTCGAGAGCAACTTTAACGCCATAAGAAGTGATAAACCGATCAGAAGTTCCCGGATAACCTAATACCATAGTGAAATCATCTTTTTTAACTCCTTTTAATGATATGGGTAAAAATTTCTTAGGGTGAAAAGGAACATTCTTTTTTGAGTACTCTGCAGGATCGCCGGATGGTGACATATATACACGGAAAATAGAAAAGTCACAATCATCACGTGGCCAGTTCCAGTTATCGGCATCGCCGCCATATTCTCCCAGTGCTTCTGGAGGAGTGCCAACAAGACGAACATCCTTAAATACTTCCGTTACGAACATGTAATATTCATTGCCTTCAAAAAAAGGTAAAACCTTTGCCGTATATACCGTTCCTTTTGTTGCTTCTTTCGCAAGAGTTATGCTAAGAGAATCTATTATTTTTTGGCGTGCATTTTCTGTCATTTTATCATTGACACCTGATAAAATTTTTCCTGTAACATCTTCTATCCTGATCAGGAATGAAGCAGTAAGCTTATCATTGCGGAGTTCTTCCATTTTATTCATCGCCCAAAATCCATTAGTAAGATAATCACTTTCCACAGAAGAATGGCTTTGTGTAAAGCTTAACCCGCAATGATGATTGGTGAGCAGAAGTCCTTCGGCTGAAACCATAACAGCGGAACACATTCCGTTATTAAGCACCACAATAGCATCTTTTATACTTGCATTATTTACGCTGTAAATTTCTTCAGCAGTTAAATGGCATCCCATTTTTTGCATATCAAGATAATTAAGACGGTTGATAAGTAATGGCAACCACATTCCTTCATCTGCTTTAACATTAATGTTCATGCAGAATGCAGAAACAATAATTAGTAGAAATATTTTTTTTAGCATAGGATGATTGTTTTTAAGTTCGTTTAAATTAAATGAATTACAAATATAATAATAATTGATGTTATATATATTCCACTTCACTTTTTTGTTAACAGTATTATAAACAGTTTAATATCTACATATTTCTATTAAAATCATATAAACAAGCAACAATCGCCATAACTTAAAAACCGGAAATCATTTTCCATTGCATATTGATAAACTTCTTTCCATTTTTCCCCGATCATTGCAGCAACCAATAAAAGCAGCGTGCTGCGCGGCTGATGAAAATTTGTAATTATTCCATTTGCAATTTTAAAATCATAAGAAGGAATAATTATCATTCTTGTGCTTCCATTTAATTTTGAGTCTCCTGAACCATCCATAGAATCAATCAAAGCAGAGATAGATTCCTCCGCGCAGATCTTAATATTATTCATTTTATATGTTTCCCACTGATCTAGAAAAAAACAATTTTCCAGTTTCAATATTTTTTTAACACCAAGCCAGTAAATACTTTCGAGAGTACGCAAAGATGTTGTGCCTACCGGTATCAACAGACTTTTATCCTTAACTTGTTGTAATAATGATTCCAATAATTGCCTGCTGATGCAAAAATGCTCTTCATGCATTTTATGATCAGCAATGTATTTGGATGAAACAGGCTTAAATGTTCCTGCGCCAACATGCAATGTCAGCGTTTGTGTTTTGATTCCGGCTTCTTCAAGTTCTTTTAAAACGTTTTCCGTGAAATGAAGTCCGGCAGTAGGCGCAGCGACAGAGCCTTCATACTTTGCAAACATTGTCTGGTAGCGAAAATTATCATCATCATCGGGATTGCGATTGATATATGGTGGAAGTGGGATCCGTCCGAAGATTTCAAGTATTTCAGAAAAAAATAAATTTACAGACTGCCATGAAAATTCAATAATAAATTCTTCGCCATTTTGTTTTATTTTTTCTGCAAACAAAGTTATATTATTGCTTTCAATTTTTATTTTTCCCGATTTCCAACGTTTATTATTTCCAACCAAACATTTCCATTTGCAATTTTCTTTTTGCTGAAAAGCCTGCTGTTGTTCCAGTTCAAAAGGCTCAAGGCAAAATATTTCAATTGTTGAACCAGTATCTTTTTTGAAAAGTAAACGAGCATGAATGACTTTTGTATCATTAAAGACCAAAAGACTTTTTTGTGGCAAATAATTTTTTATATTGTAAAAAAAATCTTTTTCAGAGTTGCCATTTTTAAAAATAAGTAATTTGGAATGATCCCTTTTTTCGAGCGGGAACTGGGCGATCTTCTCAAGCGGAAGATCGTAATTGAAATCGTCAATATTTATTTTTGCCTCTGTATTCATAATTTCAAAACCGTTAAAATTAGCATAAACTTTCAACATAGAAAGCGGATGATACTAATTTATTTTCAGTATAAATTTATGGGCTAATGGTGGTGGTATAATTTTTCTTATTTTTGAAAACTGTTATATCATCATAATGAAAAAACATATTCCTAATTTTATCACTTCTTTAAATCTTCTATCCGGCTGTTTTGGTATTGGTTTTGTCTTCGGTGGAAATGTCATAATGGCTTCTTACCTTATTGGCATAGCAGCGATATTCGACCTGCTCGACGGCATGGTTGCACGATTACTAAATGTAAAATCGGAATTCGGAAAGCAACTTGATTCATTGGCTGACCTAATAAGTTTTGGGTTACTTCCGGGAATTATTTTATATAGTTTATTGAGAATTGCTTTCAATGAAGCTGAAGGATTTCAGGCATATTTGCCTTTTATCGCTTTTTTAATCCCGCTGTTTTCCGCATTACGTTTAGCAAAATTTAATATCGATGATAAGCAGGCTGAAAGCTTTATAGGTTTACCAACGCCTGCAAATGCCATTTTCATTGCATCCATCCCGCTTATTCTTATTCAACAAAACGAAACGGCGATCAGTAATTTATTCGGCAATCCCGGATTCATTATTTTTTTGGTGCTGGTTCTTTCATTTTTACTTGTAGCTCCTATTCCACTGTTCTCAATGAAATTCAAAGATCTTTCATGGGCAAAAAATTACATTCAATATATTTTTATTATTATTTCCGTGATTCTATTTATCATTTTCTACTTTCAAGCAATTCCAATAATTATACTTTTGTACATACTTTTATCAATCATAAATAATTCTGTAAAAAAATGAAATTTCGCGCCGAAATCAACATTATGCCTCTTAAGGCATTATTAGACCCGCAGGGGAAAGCTGTAACATCAAGCATGAAGAATATTGGTCTTCCCGAAATCGCAAATGTGAGGATCGGTAAACATATCAGCCTTGAAGTGGAAGCAAATGATAAAAAAATTGCAAAAGAAAAAGCTGATACCGCTTGCAAAAAACTCCTTGCAAACCTGATTATGGAAACTTACGAATTTGATATCTTTGAAATTTAGCCTATTTTACTCATTGATCATAAATGGTAAATTAGCAGGATTATCATGTGCTTATTAATAAAATAATCATAATTGAATCAATCTATACGAATAACGCAAATATTACACTAACTCTAATGAACTACACTTATGAAGATTTATTTTTTCTCAATCTTATTTGCTGTAATTTTCTTTTCGGCAAATTCCCAAACCATTGATATTACCGGCTCCATTGCAGATTCCACTACAAAGCAAACTTTGTCGTATGGAAATATTATTGTAAAAAACAACAAAGATTCTGTTATTGGCGGTGCATTGGCGAATGAAAAAGGTGAATTTAAAATTAAAAAAGTAATTTATCAGAAAGGAATTTACCTGCTGATAAAGTATATGGGATATGAAGATAAAAAAGCAGAAGTAAGTTATCCTAACAATTTAAAACTTGACATTGGGAAAATATTTTTAAGGCAAAATGCAAACGAGATGAAGGAAGCTACTGTTGTTGGGAAGACCAAGTACATGGAGCAGCAGTTCGACAGAAAAATTTTTAACATGAGTGAAGAAAAAACAACTTCGGCGAAAAATATTTTTGATCTGCTTCGCACATTGCCTGGTGTTACGGTAGAGCAAGATAACACTGTTATATACAAAGGAGCTCCGGCAACCATTTATGTTGATGACCAGCCAGCTGAATATGTTTATCCCAAAACCGAGATGATCCCTGTTGCAAGTGTTTTAAAAATTGAACTTATTGATGCTTCACTACGCAGTGGTGCTGGAAAAGGCGGCATCATAAATATTAAAATGAAAAGCCTCGCTACCGATGGCTTTAGTGGATTGGCCCAAGCCGATAACAGAACCACCGCTTTTAAAGAAATTAATAATAGTGATGATTATATTAATGCAAATTATAAAATAAAAAAAGTTATCTTCTTTGACAATTGTTACTACAACCACATATATTCTTTTGATAGTAGTAAAATTAACGGGACATTAGACTATAGTAGCAACAATTACTCTCTGAATAATGTTGCCAGCGACAAAAATAGTTATGATGACATATCGAATTTTGGAGGTATTCGGTTTTCCCCAAATCAAAATACTAGATTTCGTTTGTCGGGTGGTTTCTATAAAAATAATGGGCTATATCCAACAACTAGTTATTCTATGCAAAGCGACAATAATACTAATTTAATTTATGAAAAATATAATGTTGTTTCGCCATGTGATTATCATAATTTGGGTAAAAATATAAGCGCCTCTTTTTATCAAAGCATTGATACAATAGGCAAAGAAATTTCAATCTATGGAGGATATCATGAAAACGGTAGCGGAAATACTACTTTAAGCACTTATACATATCAATATATTTCATACTCACCTTTTGACAGTACTTATAACAACAAAGCTGCATGGGATTGGAAGCAGGCTGGATTTTGGGGCGGGTTGTATTACAATAACCCTATAAATGCTAAAACACGATGGAATTGCGGATGGAATGGATGGTTTAACATTAGCGGACATACGAATAATATTGTCAGTCAGAATGAAATTGTTTATTATCCTTTAACAAGCTTTACAAAAAACACTTTTCAAACGCAAACTGCATATTGGCGTATAGGAACAACTATAAAAAAATGGAAATTAGATGCTGGAATTTCTGCGCAATATGATAAAAATGTTGCTGATTTTACTCGATTTGATGTTAATTCGAAAGACACGCTACTTAAAGTGGATAATTTTTCTCTTAAATTGTTACCTTCTGCAACCATCGTATTTTCGCCTGATAGCTTAGAAGAAATAAAATTCACATATTCAAAAAGCATTCAATCGCTTTGGTATAATCAGCTATGCGATTTTATTGATAAGTCAAATTTATATAACTGGTCGGTTGGAAATTCAAAATTAGTACCGACGGCATACAATAATTTCTACATCGGTTATTCATACAATAAAGAAAAATGGAATATAAATACGGATGTGTTTTACAGTATCACCAATAATGATATTTCTACTTTAACGATCCCTGTTACCGATGTTATTACGAAAACCATACCCGAAAATATTGCTCATAACAGCAGCATAGGGATTGAACTTGCTTCATTTGTTTCGATCAATAAAAAATATGATTTAAATTTTTCATCATCTGTAAATCATACGGACATAAGTTCTTCGGATTTAAGCGGAACCAATTTAAAGGAAAAAGATTTCGGTTATAATTTTAAATTCAATGCTGATATTCATTTAAGCGAAAAGACCACGGGCACTTTTTATGTAAATTATTTCAGCCGCCAAATAATATTTACAGGCTACAATTATGATTATATCAATTCATCATTCAGTGTAACTCATAAATTTTTTGCAAATAAATTAATGATGACATTAGGTGTCAATAATATTTTTGATGACTTACTGAAACATGGAAGCTACTACAACTACAGCGGAATTATTCAAAACACAATTCAATATTCAAGTTCTTACAAACCTACATATTTTCTAACATTGCAATATAAATTCCGTCAGGGCGACAGGGGAACAAAAGATTCGGGCGGGGGAATGAAAACAGGAAAATAAGTCTATTTGAGCCGGATCATCTTTATAAAATGATTCATGTTTATCTCCTCAGTTCAAAATTCTTTCCGAGGTAAACTCTTCTAACCTGTTCATCGTTTGCAAGTTCTTCGGAAGTACCTGCTTTCAATATTTTTCCTTCAAATAACAAATACGCACGATCAGTAATGGAAAGGGTTTCATGTACATTATGATCGGTGATGAGAATGCCTATATTTTTCTTTTTCAATTTTGCAACGATGCCTTGAATATCTTCAACTGCAATAGGATCAACGCCTGCAAAAGGTTCGTCAAGTAAAATAAAACTTGGATCAACAGCCAATGCCCTTGCTATTTCGGTTCTTCTTCTTTCGCCACCGGATAAAGTATTCCCCTGGCTTTTACGAATATGCTGCAAACCGAATTCTTCAAGCAATGATTCCATTTTTTCGTGCTGTTCTTTTTTATTTAGTTTCGTAAATTCCAGAACCGTTTTCAAATTATCTTCAACACTCATTTTGCGAAAGACCGATGCTTCCTGAGCAAGATAGCCTATGCCCCTTTTCGCCCTTTTATACATTGCTTCGTCGGTGATCTCAGCATCATCCAAAAATATTTTTCCGGAATGCGGTTTTATCAAACCTACGATCATATAAAACGATGTGGTTTTTCCGGCACCGTTAGGGCCAAGTAATCCAACGATCTCTCCTTGCTTCAACTCGATAGACACATCATTCACAACCATTCGTTGCTTGTACTTTTTAAAAATTCTTTCAGCACGTAAAATCATAAACTGTATTTTTTGATCAAAATAAAACTTGCATTGTTCCAAGAATTCCAAACCTGGAAACATTAGGATGGTTAAGATAAGACAATCTCCACATCGCATTTATTCTGAAAATTTTAAAAATATTTTCTATACCAACACCGGCTTCAAAATATGGCTTGGTTAGCGAATACATTTGTTCATTCGCATTGAATTCGTATAAATAATTTTGATTGTATTCTTTATTTTGTTCACTGAGTGAGCCTATCACACCACGTATTGAAGCCACTTCACGCCATTTTAATTTTCGCATCAATGGAATCCTATTCAGAAAAAAACCATCAAAATGATGTGCATAATAAGCGCTCAAATATTGATCGCTGACAAATTCATAGTAATTCATCATATTAAATGCATAGTCATCAAATACCCATGTTTCGTTGCCTTCGTGTAATTTTAATAACGGAAAAGGAAGTTTGCCCCATATTTTTCCTCCTTCAATAATATATTTCGACCAACCAAAAGATCCCACATTAAACCAATGTTCAAGGTTTATTCGCAACCTGTGATATTCATAATCGCTGTTTAGAAAATTATTAATACCATAAGCGTAATTTACATCAATGACGGGATATTCTGTACCCAGGCTTGCTCGCTCAAATTCGCCAAAAACAAATTTTTCATTGTATGCAAAACGAGTTTCCAAATTGACCTCGGTTGTAGTGATTGATTGTTTTACTTCCTGTTGAACACCACCTTCAAAAAATTGGAAACTCGTACTACCAAGAGGATAAACATCACGGTGAATAAAACTTAGTGTATTTGAAAATCCGGTGAACCATTCATTCTCATAAGAACATCTGAAATCCTTCACCATAGAAAGTTTATTATACGGGCTTCTTCTAAGTAATGAAGCTAAAATATTATCATTGATAAATGAATTTTGGCTTTCGCCCAACTGTTCAATATCATATTTATATGATGCGGATATTGATTTCCTTGGGTTTTTATTCAACATATAAATAAACCCTCCGCCATACTTCAATGTTTCATCCTTTGTTCCATAGGCTACATGTCCATCAATCATCACTTTTGTACTGAATTTATTGCTTGTCCTGCCTCCTAAACGAATTCTTGTTCCTTCAAGGGTATTAAAACTTAATAAGCTGAAATATGGCCCAATTTCTATATTTTTCCATACATAATAACCCATCACTATTGTTTTAATAATGCTGACATATGATTTAAAAACCTTGATGGTTTGAATCGTATCAACCATTTTATAAATTGCTTTTTCATCTTTCGAAAGGCTGTCGTGACGGTTCGCTTTCCAATATGCTTCATCTTTTTTATTAGCGCCATCCTCTGTTGTTATATTCATTGGCGTGTTATAAAAAGAATCATCTTTAAGCTGATTGAAAGCATAATTTTTAAATGTTGTGGTCTTCGTTCCATAAAATCCTAAATTATTTTTTGTCTTATCAATAACATTGAAATCGGCTACCATCTTATCTTCTGTAAGCATCCAATACTTTCCATGGATCCGATCAAACGCCTGTTCAATAAAAAGATCATTGATAAAATTGATATTCGCATCACCTGCAATTTTCATTTCAATCTTTTTAATAGCATAAGAAGTGTCGGCTACCCAAAAATGTCCTGTAAAAGTAAGCTCCTGTTTCCTGCGAGGCTTGAACATTATTTTATAGCACCATTTGCCGTTAATGAAAGTGCTGTCAGTGAGATAATATTTATAATATCCAAGTGCAAAACTTGCAATAGGGCTAACAAAATTTTTCTGAAAAATGGTTATATAATTACCATAGATATTTATGTCCTGATACATATCGCCCATAAATTGGGCAATACTTTCATTATCCATGCCGGAAATCTTTGATGCTTTTATAAATTCTTTTTTTGTTTTAGGAGATTTTCGATAATACACATCCGATAATGTTTCTGTCAGAAATATCGGCAAGTACGATTTTCCGTTTACAGTAGAAGTATCAATGTTTTTAAAAATAAACTGAAAAGATTTCAGCATGCGTTTATTTTCCAGGCTTTCTGAAATATTATTTGCATCAAATTCGACTTTATTATAAGATTCGTACTGGTAAGCATCAATATCTTCACCACTATTTTGTTTTTTATTTGCGATTATTTTCTCCAGAATAATTTCCGCAGGATTCTTTGTAGGCCTTATTACAACTTCACTCAAACTGATCTTGTCCTCAAACATTTCAAAATCTATCGTTTGAAATTTATGCATCACTATCGGTTTTATAACGGTAACATAGCCGACAAACGATGCAATAAGCGAATCGGCATTGATCGAGAATTCCAAAGAATATTCACCGTTAAAATCTGTCCGCGCACCTACTGTAGTACCGCGAATGTAAACATTCACAAATGGCAGGGGCTTACCAGTGGAATTTTCTATGATCTTCCCCATGATCTTTGTCTTCTGCGAGTATGAAAAAACCGGGATACTCACAAAAAGCTGCGACAGTACTGCAATTAAAAATAATTTATTTAGGAAAGACCTCATCTGCCTGATTTAGGGAAGACAAATATACAAAATTATATAAGACATTTTTTGCGGTACCACATTTATGCCGTTAGTTCTTCCCAAAACTCCAATGCTTTGCGAGTATGTGGAATAACTATTGAACCTCCTGCAATATTCGCTACTGCAAAGATTTCAAACAGTTCTTCTTTTGTTAAGCCGAGCTCATAGCTTCTCTGGATATGATATTTCACACAATCGTCGCAACGAAGGACCATTGATACAACAAGCCCAAGCATTTCTTTTGTCTTTGCCGATAAAGCGCCATCCTGGTATGTATTCGTATCAAGATTAAAAAAACGTTTTATCACTAAATTATCTGAGGCAATAATTTTATCGTTCATTTTTTGCCTGTAAGCATTAAAGTCATTAACAAGTTTGCTCATTTTGATAAATTTTTTTTTGATATTTTTAAATTATTCTTTGCGAGTGTATATGTCGAATCTATCTTAAGGGCTTTTTCACAATTTTCAGCAGCCAGTTTCCATTCACCAAGTTCATTATATGCCGAACAAATATTATTATATGCCAACAAATTTTTTTTATTATATGTCAACGCCTTCTGATACGACTTTATTGCCATTTCAAATTTTCCCGCATTATAATATATGTTACCTAAATTAATATAATTCGTTTCATTCGGATTTGAATTGATAAGTGATTTAGCATCCACAATTGATTTTTCCAGTTTTGATTTACCTTCAATAGAAGCCTTAAGATTATTGGTCGCCAGCTGATCGCCAGGAACTATTTCGAGCGCTTTCTTTCCGGCAGCAATCGCATCATCCCACTTACCAAGTTGGTTATTGGCTGAACAAATATTGTTGTAAGCGGCATAACTTTTAGGATTATATTTAAGCGCTTTCGAAGCTGCATCGGCACATTCTTTATATTTCGAGGTCTGGTAATACTCCAAACTTAAATTTATCAAACTATTCTCATTTGGATTTGCTTTAGCCAGATCAATTGCTTTTTGTAATTTGATTTGAGAAGAATCAATTGACATATTATTTACCGAAAGCGAATCTGCTTTTGAAACAGGAGCATCCGTTTTTTTAAAGCTGACAACATATACAAGATAAATCAATGGAAGAATGATCAGGAATGAAATAACAATACTAATATATTTATTATATTTTTGTTTTCCTTTATCCTTTGGGGCTTTCATAAGATTGTTTTATTTATAAAATTTGATAATTTTGCCTAAAATTACTACAATATTACAAAACGTAAAGTAATTATAAAACTAATCAATTATTATTACTTGTTTGTTTACAGAAAAAATAAATTCATGAAAAGTTCGTCGGAAAAAATTTGGTTCTATTCATTATGCATCATACTGCTGACAGGGCTTATTATTACATATTCCAATCATTTCAATAACCCGTTTCAGTTTGATGACGATCATACCATTGTCAACAATACCTGGATCAGAAATATTAAAAATATTCCCAAATTTTATGTTGACGCAACAACGAGCAGTTCTCTGCCACAGAATCAAGGTTATCGCCCGGGAGTAACTACTTTAAATGCGATTGATTACTGGATTGCGACAAAAGATCCTTTTCATATTGACACAGATCCTTTGCACCACAATAAAAATGGGCTTATACCATTTTATTACCATTTGTCAATTTTCATTTCTTATATTTTACAATTGGTATTGATGTTTTTCCTTTTTAAAAAAATATTTAGTTCAATAATATCACATAAATGGAATAAATATTTTGCATTATTTGCAGTTTCAATCTATGGATTTCACACGGCAAATGCCGAAACCATTAACTATGTTATCGCCCGTTCCGATTCCTTTTCCACGCTGATGGTAATTTTAGCATTTGTCATTTATGTTTATTTTCCGAAAAAAAGAAAATTTCAGTTTTATTTAATTCCGTACATTTTCGGATTTCTTGTAAAGGAACCGGCTTTAATGTTTGCTCCTTTGCTTTTTATGTACATTATTCTTTTTGAGAAACAAATTGACCTTACAAAAGTATTTAGTAAAGAAAACAGAAAGAAGATTGTTTCCTCGTTAATAACTATTATTCCTGCATTTGTAATAGGTGTAATTTTATTTATCTTATATTCTCGGCTTAATCCAAAGACTAATTTGCGCTCATTGATTTCTCCATTCGGATATTTGATAACTGAACCATTTGTCATTGTGCAATATTTCAAAAACTTTTTTCTTCCAACCGAATTATCTGCTGATACCGACTGGCAAACCATCAGCACAATATTTGATGTCCGGTTATTAATGGGTTTGATGTTCATCACAGGAATGATCTGGCTTGCCATTCGCTTATCAAAAAAAGAATTATTCCGTCCGATCTCATTTGGAATATTCTGGTTTTTTATTGCCCTGCTGCCAACATCAAGCATTTTCCCGCTTTCCGAAGTTTTAAATGATCACAGGTTATTTTTTCCGCTTATCGGGTTAGCGCTTTCTTTTACTTGGACTTTGGTGTACTTCATTATTCTTCGCAATGAAAAGCAATTCATTTCATCATTTAAACTTAAATTTATTTCCGCTTTAATTGTCCTGGGAATGATTATTCCACATGCATTTGGCGCACATCACCGCAATAAAGTCTGGAGTTCATTTGAAACACTTTGGTATGACGTTACGCAGAAAAGCCCGAATAACGGCAGAGGACTAATGAACTATGGATTATTTCAAATGCAAAAAGGGAATTATGTTGTTGCCGAAACATATTTCCAAAAAGCATTAAAAATATTACCCAATTATCCTTTGTTACATATTAATCTGGGAGTATTACATACTTCATTAAATGATCCTATCGGGGCCGAACAATATTTTAAAAGAGCTATCTCTGTTGGATTATATGTTGACCAAAGCTATTATTATTATGGGAATTTTTTATATGGACAAAAAAGATATGATGAAGCAAAACTGATGCTTAAAAATTCTATTGCAAATAATCCTGCATATATATTCTCGCGCATGCTCCTGATGTCAATATACAGTGAAACTGAAGATTGGGAAAATCTTAAAACGCTGGCTGAAGAAACATTGAATTATTTACCGAACGATCAAACATGCCTTAATTATATTTATGCAGCTAAAAACAAAAAATCAAAACTTGATATTGCTCTTGAAACTGCAACAAAAAATCCAACTGCTGAAAATTATTTAAATCTGAGTTTGGCTTATTATGAAGCCGCAAAATATCATGAGTGTGTTGAAGCATGTGAGCAAGCAATAAAAATTAAGCCCAATTATGCACTTGCATATAACAATTTGTGTTCAGCTTATAATGCTTTAAAGATATATGATAAAGCGGTTGAAGCGTGTAATAAAGCAATGGCAATACAACCCGATTTTGAAC
>Ga0224523_1000895_pt1 | contig 13812 bp, 12 predicted proteins | sample CFST50metaG_FD_182732 | JGI IMG/M metagenome (GOLD analysis project Ga0224523, IMG submission 182732) | Peat soil microbial communities from Stordalen Mire, Sweden - C.F.S.T50 | ecosystem: Environmental > Terrestrial > Soil > Wetlands > Peat | place: Sweden: Norrbotten County, Stordalen Mire...
GTGTAAGAAAAGGTTTGGTAAGCGAACCACATAATATTCCTCATGTAGTTATTGGCGCAGGTTTACTTTGGTTTGGCTGGTTCGGTTTTAATGCCGGCAGTGGATTAGCAGCTGATGGGTTAGCAGGAAGCGCATTCCTTGTTACACATATTGCTTCTGCAATGGCTGCTTTTACATGGGCTATGATCGACTGGAGAATGCATGGAAAACCTTCAGTGGTTGGTATTTGCACAGGTGCTGTAGCCGGCTTGGTTGCAATAACACCAGCTTCTGGTTTTGTTGATACAACCGGTGCATTTTGCATAGGAATTATGGTAGGGATCATTTGCTGGGTAATGGTAAATGTTATAAAGAAGAAATTTGGATACGATGACGCTTATGATGCATTTGGTGTACATGGCATTGGAGGTATCGTAGGCGCTTTAGCAACCGGTTTGTTTGCAACTGCAGCAGTTCAGGCTTCAGGCAGAGGTATGTTTTATGGAAATCCGATACAGCTTTGGATACAGACAAAAGCAGTTCTTGCAACTATAATTTGGTCAGGTAGCATAACAGCGCTAATATTCTGGGTAGTTAATAAAACCGTTGGTATTCGTGCTTCCGAAGCCGATGAAGATAAAGGTATGGACGATGCTGAATTTGGAGAAAACGCATATCGCATAGCCGAAGAATAATTGAAATAGTTTATAATTATATAAAAAAAGCATCAGAAATTCTGATGCTTTTTTTATTTTCCAAATTAAAAATTCCGCGAACATCAAGAATTAATTCAAAACAAATGTATCAAATTTGGTTGCATACTAAAGTGCGTTCAGTTTGGTACTTCACGGATATGTAAGTTCAAAACTGATTTATCCTGTTCTAATTTTATTATCAAAATTATTATTAGTTTATAGAATTAATAGTCTAACAATAAATTATAAAAAAATAAATTGCCAGCATTCTATTAAGTTAGAAATCTTACGGGAACCGTCTTAGATAAGTTACTTTCATTAAAGAATAGCTCTTATACCATAATTTATTTTCCTCAAAAATTCATGCATTGGCAGTAAAATACTATCAGTATTTTACTTATTAAATTTAGTGTTTCACTGATTTGATTTTCAGTATCACGCTTTTTTTTTTAGTATTTTTGCTTGTGTTTTTTCAGTATTTAATTTAACGCACTAGGGGTTAGGCTTAAAAATGTATCGTAAATTACTTATTCTTATTTTCTCATTTATACTTTATTTTTTATGCAGCATTAGCATTTATGCGCAAAATAAAGATACTTCAAAAATCAATATATCTACAGATATAGTAAGTCGCTATATCTGGCGTGGAATTGAATTTGGAAAAACGCCCAGCATACAGCCCACTCTTTCATACGTGAAAGGTAACTTTGAAATAGGTGCCTGGGGCGCTTTTAATACAATAGGTACTTATAACGAATTGGATCCCTATGCAAAATACACATTAAAAAATTTCACATTAACACTTACCGATTACTTTATCCATAACAATGCTAATCAAAATAATACCCATTATTTTAATTATGATCAATGGACAACGAACCATACATTTGAAGGCTCTTTGCAATACAAAGGACCGGAAAAACTTCCGATAAGTATTCTTGTCGCAACCTATTTTTACGGTAACGACAGGAAAGTAACCATTGATTCTTCGAATACAAATAAGATTATCAAAACCACTTCGCAGAATTATTCAACCTACATTGAATTGGGATATACTGTAAAATGCAAACAGAAATCATTCGATGTATTTCTGGGCTTAACACCTATGTCTGGAGCTTATGGAAATACTTTCGGCGTCGTGAATGCCGGAGTAACTTGTTACAGAACTATCGATATTACAAATAAATTTTCTATCCCTGTTAAGGCTTCGCTTATTGCAAATCCACAGGCGGAAAATTTCTTTTTCGTGCTTGGAATTACAATTTAAATAAATAGACAACTAAATTAATTATTAACTTAAATTAAAAAAAATGTTAGCAAATGTATTATTGGATGTAAGTGTACTTGAACCAGGTTCAACCGGTTTTATGATCCTTGCGGCTAGTCTCGTGATGCTGATGACTCCCGGACTGGCATTCTTTTATGGTGGTTTAGCCACTAAACGAAACATACTTGGAATTATGATCCAAAGTTTTGCTTCCCTTGGATGGACCACTGTATTATGGGTCATTTTTGGGTATTCGCTTTGTTTCAGCGGAGGCGCAGGCGGCGTTATAGGGAATTTTGATAAAGCATTTTTAAATGGTGTTTCTCCCGAATCAATGTATTCAAACGGTAAGATACCTGAATATGTTTTTATTGCTTACCAAATGATGTTTGCTATTATCACTCCTGCTCTTATTACAGGAGCATTTGCAAACCGTGTAAATTTCAAAGCATATATGATCTTCCTTACTGTATGGCAGATCTTTGTATATTATCCATTTGTCCACATGATATGGGGCGGCGGATTATTAGCTGAATGGGGTGTTATCGATTTTGCAGGCGGTATAGTTGTTCATGCAACAGCAGGTTTCGCCGCTTTGGCATCTGTATTTTATGTAGGTGCCCGTGTTGACAAAAACTCTACGCCAAACAGTATTCCTCTTGTAGCTATCGGTACCGGTCTGTTGTGGTTTGGCTGGTATGGTTTCAATGCTGGAAGTGAAGTTTGTGTTGATAAAGTTACAACTCTTGCATTTTTAAATACCGACGTAGCTGCTTCATTTGCTACAATGACATGGTTATTCATTGAATGGTTCAGGGAAAAGAGGCCAAAATTCGTGGGATTGCTTACAGGCTCTGTTGCCGGTCTTGCTACCATTACTCCTTGTGCCGGATTTGTCCCATTATGGGCAGCACCTATCATCGGAATTGCAGCCGGATTAACTTGCTATCTTGCCGTTCAGTTCAAGAACAAAATGAAATGGGATGATGCTCTTGATGTTTGGGGTGTGCATGGTATAGGCGGAGTATTGGGAACTATACTCGTTGGTGTTTTTGCCACTACAGCTGTTAATGCTGCCGGTCATGACGGACTTATATTTGGAGGGTCATCATTCTTCATGAAACAGCTTATTGCAGTTATCGGTGCATCAATCTATGCATTTGTTTTCACATACCTGATGCTTATCATTATAAATACCATTACTCCTGTAAAGGTAACTGATGATGTGCAAAGGCAAGGACTTGATGTCGGCTATCACGGTGAACAGGCTTATGATGAAGGTGCTTTGTAAATAATAATATCTGTTGTAATTAAAAAAGAGTCCCGAAAATTCGGGACTCTTTTTTAATTTTCAAAGGTTGTTTATTTATGATCAAACCTTAACCAATTAATAAACCTTCAATACGTACTTTATAACTTCCATCTTTTAATTTTGTGACGGCATTTACCAAACCGCTATGACGCCATTGAAGCATACAACGACGTGGCAAGAACCAATACCTGACACCAAGTTTTATTTCTTCTTTTGATTCTTTAATAATTCCTTCATAAGCTTGTGATACATAAAAACCAATATCTACAAAACCTTCGGAGCGCGGTCTCAATGGTCCTGTAACATTCCAATAGATAACACCATTTCTTGCATCAACAGCTGAAACAACACCGCAATGTGTGATTGGGCAACCACAAGACATTCCCATCGGGCGACCTATCATTACATCGCCTTTTTTAACACCAAGTTCTTTTACCAATGTTGGATTGTACGGCAGAATTGTCTCTTTTGGTCCGGGTTCGTTTGGAAAACAATCCAAAATAAAATCAAAATCTCTTTGCAGATTATCTTTCCAACCAAGTTTTTCGCCCATACCGAATCCTTCTTTCGCACAAATGAAGCATTCTTTCGATTCAGCCTGACTATCTACTTTATCGGCAATATGAATACATTTTTTTAGTTCTTCTTCACCTTTATCAACCAGATCTGCAAAGTCGACACAGGTTTTATATCCGCAAGCTCCGCAATCTAATTTCGGAAGCAGGTCTAATGATTTCTTTTTTGTTATTGTTTCCATTTTATTTGTTTTTATTTTTATTATTCAAATTTGAAAAGATCTGTACTAAGGTATCTTTCGCCTGTATCAGGAATAATGACCACTATTAGTTTGCCTTTGTTTTCAGCTCTTTTAGCGACTTGTAATGCAGCCCATACAGCAGCTCCCGATGAAATTCCGCACAAGATACCTTCCTGCTTCATTAAATTATTTGCAGTTTCAAAAGCATTTTCATTCGACACCTGGATGATCTCATCAATGATCTTTACATTTAATGTATCAGGCACAAATCCGGCTCCAATGCCCTGTATCTTATGAAGAGATGGTGAACCACCTGATAATACAGGCGATGCAGAAGGCTCAACGGCAATGCTTATCAATTGAGGTTTACACTTTTTAATTACTTCAGAAACTCCGGTAATCGTCCCTCCTGTTCCAACACCCGAAACAAGAATATCAATTTTACCATCTGTATCTCTCCATATTTCTTCAGCAGTTGTCCTCCTGTGAATTTCAGGATTGGCAGGATTTTTAAACTGTTGAGGCATAAATGAATTTGGAGTAGAGGCTACTAATTCTTCTGCTTTAGCAATTGCACCTTTCATTCCTTTAGGCGCTTCGGTCAACACGATCTCTGCTCCAAAGCTTTTCATTATTGCTCTGCGTTCAACACTCATGCTTTCTGGCATTGTAAGAATAAGCCTGTAACCTTTAACGGCACAGGTAAAAGCAAGAGCGATCCCTGTGTTACCACTTGTGGGTTCAATGATAGTTGTATGTTTAGTGATCAATCCTTTTTTCTCGGCATCATCTATCATTGCCCAGCCTATGCGGTCTTTCACTGAATTGGCAGGATTAAAGAATTCGAGCTTTGCAACCACTGTTGCCTGTGAATCTTTAGCAATTTGATTCAACCGCACCAATGGCGTATTTCCTATGAGTTCACCTACATGAGAAGCTATTTTCATAATAAATGCTTTTTATAATTACGAAAAAATCGGTTTAAGTTGTTTAATTGTGTTTGTTAATTGCTCAATGAAATAATCAATATCATCTTCGGTATTAAACCTCCCCAACCCTACTCTAATTGCGCCTCTTGCCTGGAACTGATCGCATCCAATCGCCTGCAATACATGCGAAGCACTTTTGGTAGTATCGTTATTTGAGCATGCCGAACCGGTTGATATAGCTATTCCATTTTCATCAAGCATAAGCAAAACCCTTATCGTTTCTCCTTCCAAGCCACTTATACCAAAATTCAAATTGTTTGGTAATCGCTGAATCATGCTGCCATTGATATAAAAGCCATCATACTTTTCCTGCAATGCTTTAATGATTTTATCACGAAGAGCTGAAAGTCGCTTCGATTCAGTTTTCATTTCAGCGGAACATAATTCTGCCGCTTTTGCAAAACCGGCAATTCCGGCAATATTTTCGGTTGTTGAACGCAAACCAAATTCCTGTCCGCCTCCGTGAAGCATTGGAATAATATTGGTTTCTTTCTTTACATACAAACAACCAACACCTTTGGGACCATAGATCTTATGGGCATTTAGCGACATCAATGAAATATTTTGAGAAATAACATCGACAGGAATTTTACCAAAAGACTGGCATGCATCCGTATGAAAATAAATATTTTTCTCTTTGCAAATGTTGCCAATCTCTGCAATCGGCTGCACAGTGCCTATTTCATTGTTTGCATGCATCACCGAAACAAGAATTGTTTTCGGATTGATGAAGCGTTTCAATTTTTCAATATCTACTAAACCATCTTTGTCAACGGGCAGATAAGTAATAAAAAATCCCTGCGTTTCCAGCCATTTGCAGGTATTCAATATGCAGTCATGCTCAATTGCTGAAACAATGATGTGATTTCCTTTGCTTTTATTTGCAAAAGCAATTCCTTTTAAAGTCAAATTATTCGCCTCAGTACCACCTGATGTAAAAATAATTTCTTCATCTTGTGCGTTGATAAGGTTTGCAATTTGCGATCGAAAACGATTCAATGACTCTTTTGCCTGTGTACCAAATGAATGAAGACTTGATGCATTTCCAAAATAATCGGACAAATAAGGCATCATTGCATCCAGCACTCTTTTATCCAATTGAGTGGTGGCGGCATTATCGAGATAAATTTTTCTTGTATTACTCGCCGACATAGAACAGATCATTTTCCATTGTACGAAGTACACCGAAGTGATTCTTTGCGCCTATTTCTTTTTTCCCTACACAGATCGTACAAGTTCCTACCGGAGGATTTCCTTTAAGGAACATAGGTTTTTCAATGTCTTTCGATTTTAGAATATCCCTTACGATCGGGTCAATTCCTATTCCGTACAAGGCATTGCTTTCAACAACAGTAATTTCTTTTGCAGCTTCAAGTATCCTGTATCTGAATACTTCGCGCTCTGCCTGCGATACAAGGTCTATCTTTGTAATCACACTTATGTCGGCTAATGTAAGCATTGGACCAATTTTTCTTGGTAAGTTCATTCCGCTTGTTGCTTCAAGCACAACAATACCAAGTGAATTCTCAACGTAAGGAGAACACCTTAAGCAAAGACCTGCTGTTTCCACAAACAAATATTGAGCACCTTCCTGCTCTGCCCATTCAACTACTTCGTCGAGCACAACCACATTGCAATGATCAGGACAAAGCTCTCCTGAATAAATTTTCTTTGTTGGGATATTAAATTCATTTTTCAGTTGCTGGTCTTCATCAGCGTACAATACATCAATTTTAAGATAAGCAGGCTTTAAATTCTTTTTAATTATCCTGCGAACAACTTGTCTTATTACCGTTGTTTTGCCACAAGTCGGCGGTCCTGCAAAAATTATTAATTTCATCTGTATATTTTTTATTTTTATTAATTAATGTGTTCATGAATTTCGTTTTGCCATATAATATTCATCTTTTGAAATTTGTTCTCATGGCTATTTCATGCTTTCTTTTACTTTTCTTCTCTTTAAATAAATTTGATAACTCATTGCCAGATCTTTTATTTGCTCACTGAAAATATGATCGGTAATTTCTTCACCCGCGCGTATGAGCTTCCTGAATTCAAGCATAACATCATCAATTTTTTTCAATCCTATGGCTGCCATTTTTTCTTCGGCATTTGTAGTGATCATTTTCTGCATTGCACCGTGCGACATGATTATTCTAAAATCTGAAAGCAGTGCAATTCTTGGATCATGAGTAACGAAAACAAAAATCTTCTCATACTTTTTCAAAAGCTTAAGCGCTTTGGTTCTGTGAATACCTGCATTCTCAATTTCATCAAGAAGAATGATAGGCGAATTACCAATGATAACGGCATCAGCAATTAACAATGATCTTGTCTGACCACCGGAAAGTTCTGTCATTGCAGTTTCCCTTATGATTGCTTCACCTGTCAATTGATTCGCGAAATCAAGTGTTTCTTCGATCATGTTTTCGGCATGTTCCGAACCTCTTATTTTTGCATGAATTTTTAAAAATTCACCAACTGGTAAATCCGACAAAAAATTCGTATGCTGGGAAATAAGTGCGATAGGGTGTTTCGAAGGATCAAATGAAAAGTCTTCGGGAATAGGCTCATCATTTATCAAAATACTTCTTTGCGATGGTGTGTTATTGTTCGCGAATAATTCTATATCGTTGATCAGGGTTGTTTTTCCGCAACCTGTAGGACCAACAATACTAATAATATCTCCCATTTTCAGGTCAAATCTTTTTACTTTTTCAGGCTGACCATCTTTACCAATTCCGCCAATGACGGTTATTTTATTTATGTCCATATTAATTGTTTTTATTAGAAATCCGTTTGTCTATAGATTATGTCGACAAATGTAAATTATTATTATATTTGCAATCTGAAATGTTCAGTGAAATGAAATATAATAAAGTATGAAATATTTCATATTTTACTATGCCTAAATACATAAAATATGATCAATCTTAATAAGCCGTCTCTTGAAAAATGCGAGCAATGCCTGTTCAAACAGCTCGTAAGACAATACCTCTCTGAAGAAGAATTCCAACTTCTATATAATAGTTCTATACAATTAAAATACAAGAAAGGTGAATATATTTTAAAACAGAACAGTCAGTTCAACCATATCGTTTTTTTATCAAAAGGTATTGTGAAGTTTAATTATGAAAATGAATTTGGAAAGAATCAAATTCTTACAATAGTTGATTCGCCTAAGCTTTTAGGAGGAATAAATGTATTTTATGAATCAATAAATATGTTTTCAATAATTGCTGCTGATGAATCGGAAGCTTGCTTTATAGATATAAATGTTCTGAAAAATCTGGCGTTAAAGAACAGTTTGCTTGCTTTAAAATTATTAGAATTATCATCATCGATGTTTAAAGATTCAATATTAAATTTTATAAACCTTGCTAATAAGCATGTAAATGGTAAAGTCGCAGATATTTTGATTTATCTTTCTGAAAAAATATATAAGAATGAAGAATTCATTTTGACTCTTACTCGTAAAGAATTGGCAGAGTTTGCAGGCTGTTCACAGGAAAATATCATTCATACATTGACACGTTTTCATAAAGAAGGAATAATAAATTCAGATGGAAAGAAAATCAAGATACTTGATATGGCAAGGCTTACAGAAATATGCCGGCTTGGATAACAACTAAAAAAAGATCACTTACTTGTTCTTTTCTTTAAAATCAATAATCCGACAAATGTCAGAAGTCCATTCATTATTAGCAATTCAAAACCGAATTTATATCCATTGAAAAGCACTTCCGAATTAGCGCTGAGGAAATAGCATAACAGAGGAGAAAGTATTGCAACTATCCATACATATTTATCTTTCACTGAAAACTTCGTGAATAATCCAAACGAAAATAAGCCAAGCAAAGGGCCATAAGTATACCCTGCTGCTGTATAAATATCATTTATCACAGCTTCATTATTCAATGCCCTAAAAATTAAAATCACAATTAATAGTATCGCTGCAAAACTCATGTGAACGATATAGCGTATTTTCTTTTTTTGTTTTTCATCGAGTTTACTTTTCTCTTTGAATCCAAGAAAATCAACACAGAAAGAAGTAGTAAGCGCCGTCAAAGCACCGTCGGCACTGGGATAAGCAGCAGAAACTAATCCGACCATAAATATCAATCCTGCAAGCGGACTTAAATAATTGAAAGCGATCATGGGAAAAAGATTGTCTGTTTTCTTAGGAATAGCAATGCCTTTAGCGGAAGCATACATAAATAAAACTGCACCAAGCGTGAGAAATAAAATATTTACAACAACAAGTATCCCGCTGAATGTGAACATATTTTTTTGCGCTTCCTTCAAATTCTTGCAACTGATATTCTTCTGCATCATCTCCTGGTCAAGCCCTGTCATGACAATTGCAATGAAAGCACCACTGAAAAATTGTTTCAGAAAAAAATTCTTACTGTGCCAGTCTGTCTCTACAATTCTTGTATAGCCTGCTTCTTTTATCTTTGAAAAAATATCTCCTAAATTTAATCCAAGTTCTTTTGAAATAAAATATATCGAAAACACAACGCCAAGCAACATAAAAGTTGTTTGCAATGTATCCGTCCAGATAATGGTTTTCACGCCACCTTCAAATGTGTATAAGATGATAAGGATAATGAAAACAGCGACAACCACGCCGAACGGAATACCCCAATGATCAAACACAAATACCTGAAGAACATTCACAACTAAAAACATTCGGAATGAAGCGCCAACTATTCGTGACAGCAAAAAATAAAAAGCGCCGGTCTTGTATGACCAGAAGCCAAAACGTTGATTTAAGTACGCGTAGATAGAAGTGAGATTTAATTTATAATAAAGCGGGAGAAGAATTGTAGCAATAACAGTATATCCGATAAGGAAACCGAAAACGATCCCAAGATAAGTAAACTGCTGTGTTCCCACCAATCCGGGTAACGACATGAAAGTAACACCGCTCAGCGAAGCGCCTATCATTCCATAAGCTACAACATACCAGGGCGAAGATTTATTCCCAACATAATACGAATCGTTATTTGTTTTGCGCGAGGTTATCCACGTTACAACAAATAATAAAATTGTGTAAGCAATAAAACACAGAAGAATATAAATTGGTTTCATCCTTTTGAGTGTGAAGCAAAAATAATTATTCTTTCCGGGCTTTGTCAGCGAATGCGAAAAACATATTAACTTTGCATTGTAAATAAAAATTGCCGTGTATAACTACCCATCAAAACTTCTTGAGAACGCAGTCAATGAATTGTCAAAACTCCCTGGTATCGGGAAAAAAACTGCGTTGCGTCTTGTTTTACATTTACTCAAACAGGATGCGATGAATTCCGATGCATTGGGCGAATCCATTATTAAACTAAGACGAGAAATCACATATTGCAATACTTGCCATAATATCTCCGATACCGAAACCTGCCTTATTTGCAGCAGTCCGCATCGCGACCAAAGTATTATTTGTGTGGTAGAAGATGTACGCGATGTAATGGCTATCGAGAACACCAACCAATACAAAGGTGTTTTCCATATTCTCGGAGGCATCATCTCCCCTATGGATGGCATTGGTCCCGGCGATCTTAACATTGAATCATTGGTCAGTAAAGTTGCAAAAGGAAATGTAAAAGAGATCATCATGGCGATCAGTGCAACCATGGAAGGCGACACAACAAATTTTTATATTTATAAACGGCTGAAAGAATTCAATATTACCATAACCACTATTGCCCGCGGTATTGCTGTTGGCGACGACCTGGAATATACGGATGAAGTTACATTGGGAAGATCCATACTGAACAGGACCCCCTACGAAAATTCGCTGGTAAAATAAACAGCTAAAAATTCAATTACTCTTATTTATTTTTCTTCATAGATCCATGCCGAAGGATCGATCAGGCGCTTGATCATGGAAAGGTCGACCTTTGCCTCACCTGAAGATTTAAATGATTTGTAAGAAACCAGGAAATATCCGTCCTTGTTCTTTCCGGCAATTCCGGCTTCATTAAAACCTTTCTGAATTAATATTTTTACAGCATCATTGGCTTCCTGTATGGTGTGATATGTGCCTGCAATAATATACGCTTTTTTAACCGTTCCTTTTGTTGTATCCTTCGCAGCAGTGACTTTATCCTGCTTTGTTTTTACGCTATCCGGCTTCGTAGCAGGCTTTATTACTACGGGCTTCGGCTGAGTTACCGGGGGTTTCACAGCTGCTGTAGGTTTAGCGTTTCCCGAACTTTGCTTAACAACAGTATCCGTTTTTACAACAGTTGTTTTAGGTTTAGCTGTATTTGCAGCAGCTTGATTTGTCACAGCGGGCTTCACATTATTGCCTGACTTCTTTGCAACAGTATCGGTTTTTACAACAGCAGGCTTTGGCTTGGCTGTGTTTGCATTTGGTTGATTTGTCGCAACAGGTTTTACAACAGTATTTGTTTTTTTAGCAGTGGAATCAACCTTTACCGTATTTGTTTTCGGTTTCGGAGCAGTTGCCGGAGTTTTCACAATATTGCTTTTCGGTTTGGCAACAGTATCCTTTTTTACTTCAGTTACCGGAGCTTTAGTTGTGTTTGTATTCTGTGGCTTTACTGCCTTGACCGGTATTTCAATATATTTATCTGAATTTTCTTTTTTTAATAATTTCGCATTAGGATATGTTTTCTTAATGGATGCATAATCGGCAATGGCTTCTTCTTTTGTAGCATAGCTTTTCGCACTTACCTGCAAATTCCCTGAAGAGTTTTTCCCAATGATCTCCGCTTCAGAATATCCTTTTTCAACAAGTTTCTCCACTGCTTCTTTTGCAAATTTTTTGCCCTGGAATGCGCCTATTATAATATAAAAATTCTTTTCAGTAACAGTTTCGGTTTGGGCTGTATTCTGTTTTGTGGCTTTTTTTTCATCAGGAGCAGAATCATTAACTTTCTTTTCCGGTTCAGCCTTCTGACTGTTCTTATCAGTATTTATAGCAGTTTGCTTTGATGTTGTATTTGTATCAGGAGAAGAAACTTTAGTTGTCTTTTCCGGTTCATTGCTTTTCGCCTGACTGCTTTTATCAGTATTGACAATAGGTTGCTTCGGAGCTTTAATTGTGTCAGGAGCAGGAACATTACTTACTTTTTCCGTTTCATTGTTCTTTGCCTGAGCGCTCTTATCAGCATTGGCTGGAACTTGCCGTACAACAGCAGTTGTATCGGGAGCAGAAACGGTTTTAACCTGTTCCGGCTCCTTACTTTTTACCTCTTTGTTTTCACCAGTATTGGCTGTAGTTTGAATGCCGGTCTTGGTTTCAGCGGGAGAAGCGACAACAGTTGTTTTAGCAGGTTGATCGTTTGGTTCATTGTTTTTGGTTTCATAGCTTTTAGTTTTAGTTGAATCCGTTTTTATTATTTCATTTTTCTTAACAGTCTTTGCTGCCCTTGCATAAGCAGTAGTTGTATCACGTATTGGATTTACCCAATCCACATTTTCTTTTTTATTGCCGATCTTATATGTAAAGCTGATCGCGGCATATCCAAACCTGTCCATAAATAATCCTGACATGTTAGCATCCAGTTTATCAGTATTGGTAAGATGTAAAGTATATTCCAGTCCCAGGTCAATTTTTGGATTAACCTTAAATTTCATTCCCAATCCTAATGGGAAAACAAATTCAGTGCGTGGTTTTGTCTTTGTCAGTCCGAGAGAATCCCAGCCAATGGCATTGACATAGGAATTATCGGAAAAAGTATTTAATTTCGACCGGAAGTTGAGAAAGCCGAACCCTGCATACATATAGACATTTAAACGTTTCTCTCTTTTAGTATATAATGCGAAAAGATCGCCCAGGTTAACAATGCCCGACACTGTATATTCTTTTATATTTGAATGAAAATAAAGGTTAAGATCAGGTGAAGAACCCGATAAGGAGCCAAACAACACATCGGCTCTTGCACCGAATTTTTCATTAAAATTCTTTATTCCTTCGAATGAAACCCCGCCATTGATCGTTTGATTTTTATTATCGGTGTTACTTTTAGATTGCCTCACATCACCGTAAAATGGCAGCATCCCAAACTTTAATCCTGCTGACCATGAATTATAATCGCCGGGATTTACGGACTGGGAAAATGACCATAAAGGAAAAATGGAAAATAGAATTGAAATAATAAGAATGAGTTTGAGCGTTTTTTTCATTCAATTTGTTTTAACTTACGACAAGTATACGATAAATTCACACAAATGGTTTCAGGAATAGACTTATTGGAAAAATAAAATTTTCAAACAGATGTTGCGTAGAAAAACACAGACATTCTGTATTGTTTTTTTTGCTTTTCTGCTTGATGAGATTTATATGTTCTTTTGGCTTGATTAAAAAAATTAAAGCTATTTATTTTTATTGTCCTTTTCTGCTTGATCAGAAAAGGACGAAAAGAATCAAGAAAAAACGAAGCTTCCATACGCTCTATAATTTTTAAGAAATCTATGCAAAGTAACATTACGCTTTCAGCTATCTGCTTTGCAAGATTTCTATTAAAATTTTATTCACTGCCATCCCTGTCCTCGCCGTTTTTTCGGGCCTACGCTCTTTTCCTACTGCGAAGAAATAAAAAGTTATATTTTTTCAGAAAAAGAAAAGTGGCGAAATAGATTTAGAAAATCAATTTGTTTGCCCCGACCCTAAAGGGAGCAAATTGATTTTTAACACTCCCTTTAGGGACAGGGGCAAATGTTGAAAACTACTTATAAATTCAGAAGGGCGGTGTTATGAGAAATTAAAAGGGCGAAGTTTGTAACTTCGCCCAACGGGAAAAGATATTATTATTCTTTCTTTCGTATGCATTGCTCAATATATT
>Ga0224523_1000896_pt1 | contig 13810 bp, 13 predicted proteins | sample CFST50metaG_FD_182732 | JGI IMG/M metagenome (GOLD analysis project Ga0224523, IMG submission 182732) | Peat soil microbial communities from Stordalen Mire, Sweden - C.F.S.T50 | ecosystem: Environmental > Terrestrial > Soil > Wetlands > Peat | place: Sweden: Norrbotten County, Stordalen Mire...
GTAAAAGGTTTGGAAGGATTGTGAGCTATATCGAAAAAAGCTTCACCTGCAAGTGCAACATTTCTGCTGTGTCTGCCGAAATTTGAATGATACGTCAGCTTGCTGTTACGGTTCAGGAATATGCTGCTTCTGTCGGGAAGGGAGACACGGTAATTAACCTGGTTATCGCCGGTTGCGACGACGATCTTTTTGCTCAGCGAATCTGATGAGACAATGTAAAGGACGGCGGCACTGATGCCCACTAATATCAGTGCAACGGCAGCAACACGCATGAAGGTGCTTCTCATGAATATAAACCCTGCCGGCTCTCTGCCTTCAGCTGCTCCGGCAATGTCGATTCTTGAGCTAACTTTATTCCATGCATCATCAACATTAATATCTTTATCCTCATTCATTGTCCTCAACACTTTCCATTTCTTTTCAACTTCGTTATTGTCTTCAGCCATGAACCTGTTCATCAGTTCAGGCCGACCCTCTGTTTCGCCTGACAGGGCGGAAGCAATTTCTTCCCACTCCCTGTCCGTAAATTTGCCCGTGTTAATCATCTCCTTCATTTTTCAATTAATGCTTTTCTGAATTCCTTTAGAGCCCTTCCCATATTGGCTTCCACTGTTTTTACCGATACTGAAAGTTTTTCTGCTATTTCATTGTATTTCAACCCATCGAACCTGCTCATGCAAAAGATCAGGCTGCATCTGTCGGGTAGTCTTTCAAGAATCAGGTTTATCTTTTCCTGAAGCTCATTGTAACGTATTATATCTACAGGATCTTCAGATTTTGATGTCTGTCCTGCAACTGTCTCCTGAGCATGCTGCCCGACAATCTTTAAATGATTGATATAATGCAGGCACTTATTATGTACTGCCCTGAAAAGATAACCGTTCAATGAACTCTCGATGTTAATTTTTTCCCTGTTCTGCCATAATCTGAAAAACAGATCCTGGACTATTTCTTCTGATGAATCGTGATCCTTGATTATTGATTTTGCGTATCGGACAAGGGAAACATAGGAGGATCGGAAAAGCGATTCAAATTCTGCCTTATCGCCCTGCCTGATCCTCCTTATTATTTCAGTGTCCCTGATCATTAATTATTTCTCCAGATCCTGTCTGTCGCTGAATTTCAGCTTTTTGCTCAGCCTGCGTATTGCAGCATCGATGCTCTGGTCAGGTTCAATTACATTGTACTCTCCCCAGAAATCCGGATCGGCGAATGCACTTACCTTGTCAGAGAATATATCTGAGTATTTAATCCTGTCTTTTCCTGCAAATTTAACAACTTCCTGGTCAGTACGATCAGTTACTGCAATTTCCGACATCGTTGTATAATAAGTGTTGAAGAGTTTTCTTTTCCAGTTTACCTTGAATTTTACTTCAGCCCTGGAATATTCAAAATGCCACTTATTGTCCTGTACCCTGTATTTTACCATGTAGGTTACATTTTCAGGAGTTACCTGCATCCCAAGAGGTTTTTTCTTGATAAATATGGATGAGGCTGCAACTTTGTCTGCAAGATTGAATCCGAATTCGGCTTCTGATATTGCAGAGGATTCCGTATCAATGTAAAGATCTCCCATAAAGAGCGGCATTTCAACAGATGGTTTCTGCTTGAAGCTGATAACATAATGAGGCCTGCCATCTATTTCGATAACGCTCGACAGAGAATAATCGTAGTATTTCATTGCATCAATTGTAAGGATCGCTTCAGTGTTTTTGGCGAGATCAAGCTCCAGTGCGCTTAACGGCCCGCCTTCGAGCTTGAAGAGCACAGTATCCATTTTCTGAACATCAGAGCTTTTCCTTCCCTTGTAGATCCTTGCATTGTCGAAGCGAACATCATTGTCGTATGGTGCCTTGAATATCTCTACTACTGCTTCCCCAATTGAAACATAAGTCCGGTTCTTGCGTATTGTCTCCCTATAAAAGGCAGTCATAAGATTAGGAACCGTTTCATAGTTTTTACCGATTTTTGTAATAGCCTTATACACAATATCCACAGGATCGATTGGTCTTACAATGATCTCTTTTATAGGTATAGGAGCAGCATCCATCTTCACCATGTTCTTGAAGCCTTCTTCACGCATTGAACTAATGGGAACTGACTTGTTTTTATAACCCAGGAACGTGAATTCAAGGTTTTTTGAGGTAAGCGATTCCCCAAGCTTGATAGTGAATTCACCATCAATGTTGGTTACAACGGCAACGTTTGTTTCTGATACCGCTACGGTTGCAAAAACAAGCGGAGATCCGGTTTCTGCATCAACGACCTTCCCCCTGATTGTAATGAAAGATTGCTGATCGGCCTTCTTCTTCCCATTTACCCCTCCTGAAATTGCCGACTCAGATGAGTAGGCGAGCAGGAGAGCAAGAAGGATAAGCGAAAATTTCTTAAAAGTTTTCATGGCTCTTTTCATTTTGGTTAATATTTAAAATCTTTTTTATTACCCGGTAATTTTCCTTTTTCAACGCTATGACCATTGAAGAGGCTTGGTACCCTATTTCATTCATGAGAATTATTTTATTATCTTACTTCTCTTTTACCAGGCAATGAGCGGATATCTAACCAGACAACGGAATGCAATCTCAGCAGGATATTCATACGTGGCGAGTTCCCTGACAGGGAAACCTGTGGTAAACGGTATGCCGGTGGCAATAAGCGCGGAACTTACAAATAACTGCAACCTTAAATGCCCTGAATGCAGCACCGGATCAGGAGCGATGACAAGACCAAAAGGATTTATGAGCTCTTTTCTTTTTGATAAGCTTATCTCAGAGCTCGAACCATACCTTTATAATATAAATCTCTATTTCCAGGGCGAACCGATGCTTCATCCCGGGCTATTCCATTTCCTGGCGAGATGTACAGGACTGAACACTATCATTTCGACAAACGGACATTTCATTTCAGAAGAGAATGCAGAAAAGCTGGCTGTTTCAGGGCTTAGGGAGATTATAATATCGCTCGATGGCATGGATCAGCAGACATACTCATCGTACCGGGTGAATGGAGATTTTGAGAAGGTTATTAGCGGAATAAGAAATATTTCTGAAGCTGTAAGGAAGAATTTCTCGCCATTGAATATCGTTATCCAGTTTCTCGTTAACAGGAATAATGAGCATCAGATCAGTGAGGTGCGCAAATTTGCACATAAGGTAAATGCCTCACTAAAGCTAAAATCGATGCAGATCATCAATAAGGTTGATTTCAGTAATTGGCTTCCCATTGACACGAGATTCCGGCGGTACGAGAATAAGTGTAATGTGTACACTTTAAAAAATTCGTATCCCGACAGGTGCGCTCGATTATGGTTTAACCCGGTCCTGACGTGGGATGGTAAAGTATTGCCATGTTGTTTCGACAAGAACGCTGATCATGTTATGGGCGATCTTAACGAGGATTCCTTCAGGGAAATATGGACGGGTCCGAAATACAGGATATTCAGAAAATCTGTTTTGTCGGGAAGACGTATGAATGATATTTGCCTGAATTGTACCTCAGGTCTGAAGGGAGTGATATATTAATAAGGTAACCTATACTGTCATAACGTCCTTCTCTTTCGTGGCCATCACCTTGTCTGCCTTGCCATTGAAATCATGGGTCATTTCCTGCACCTTTTCAGAAGCATCCTTTTCGATATCTTCAGGAAGGCCGTTCTTCAGCAGTTCTTTGAGCTCGTCATTTGCCCATTTTCTGGAATTGCGTACGCTGATCTTGGCTGTCTCTCCTTCATTTCTCACCTGCTTAACCAGCTGATGTCTTCTCTCTTCGGTAAGCGGAGGAATATTGATACGTATAACCTCGCCATTGTTTACAGGCATTAGTCCTATGTTGGCAGCCATAATGGCTTTCTCGATAGTACCCAGCATAGTTTTCTCCCATGGTTGGATCAGGATTGTCTTGGGGTCAGGAGTATTTATATTTGATACCTGTGCGAGAGGTGAATTAACTCCGTAATAGTCAACGGTTATTCCGTCAAGAAGAGCAGGGTTGGACCTTCCTGCTCGGAGCCTCGCAAGCTCATGTTCAAGATGTTCAATAGCTTTTTGCATCCTTTCTCTTGCTTCTTCAATTATCAGTTCAACATCTTCGTTCATGGGGCTGGTTTTTAGCGGTTTTCTTATTCTATCTCGTCAGACGGAACAAATTTAATAAAATAGCTTAAAAAACAATTCGCTGTCAGTTGCAAATGAGCGTTCCGGTTTTTCCTCCTTCAATTAGCTTTATCAGGTTTCCTTTTTTATTCATGTCGAAAACAACAATAGGCATATTATTATCACGGCACATTGTAAAGGCTGTGGAGTCCATTATTTTCAGCCTTCTGACTATCACCTCCTCGAATGAGATGGAATCAAATTTTTCGGCTTTGGGATCCTTCTCCGGATCGGCCGTATATACGCCGTCAACCCGAGTGCCCTTGAGAAGAACGTCAGCTCCGGTTTCGACTGCTCTAAGCGCTGCTGCAGTATCTGTTGTAAAGAAAGGATTACCTGTTCCGCCCGCCAGAATGCAAACTGATCCTTTCTTCATTTCTTCAAGCACCTTATCGCGGTTATAAAGCTCGCCTACAGGCTCCATTCTGATTGAAGTGAAAACGGTTGCCTTACCGCCAAGCCTTCTTATAGCGCTTTCCAGGGCAAGGCTGTTAATGATAGTAGCAAGCATTCCCATCTGGTCGCCCTTAACTCTGTCGAACCCTGATTCAGTCCCGCTTAGTCCGCGGAAGATATTGCCTCCGCCTATAACCACGGCTACCTCGCATTTTTTATTAACGGCTTCTATAACCTGCCTGGCATATTCTTCAAGCACGCTCTCATTTATCCCATGGTTGCCTTTCCCTGCCAGTGATTCACCGCTTAGCTTTAACAATATCCTGGAGTATTTCATTTTACACGAATTATGATCTTCACGAAATTAATAAAAAAAATGGCAAGCTTGGAGTTCCTTTTGCCCTCTATTCCCTATAGTGGTTTTAAGACATTTCAAAAAAAAGTCCCCTTTTAGGGGATTCAGGGGCAAAAAAATGGCGCCCTGGAGCGCCACATTAATTATTGAACTATTAATTTACGTTTATAAATTGAGTGTAAATCTTTTAAAACCTGTCACTGATAAGTCTTTATCGACTGATTTCAGGTACTGGCCAATTGTCTGTTTATTATCCTTAACAAATTCCTGGTTAAGAAGGGTGCTCTCCTTGAAAAACTTACCGAGCTTACCCTGTGCGATCTTATCAAGCATCTCTTCGGGCTTGCCGTCAAGGCGAGCCTGTTCTCTTCCTATCTCAAGTTCCTGGGCAACTACTTTCTCAGGAACGTCAGCCTTATCGACTGCAACGGGATTCATTGCAGCAACCTGCATGGCGACATCCTTATAAACCTGCACATCAAGACCTGCTTTAGTAAAACCCACGAGGGTTGCAAGCCTGTTTCCGGGATGAATGTATGCCTGAACGTGGTCAGCTTCAATTTTCTCAAAATAAGAGAGATCAAGTTTTTCGCCGATGATTCCCACGAATTCAATTATTTTCCCGCCGACAGTACCGCCTTCCAGAGGAAGTGCCTTGAGTGCTTCAAGGTTAGCAGGATTCTTTGCAAGAGCGAAATCAATTATCTTGTTTGCGAGCTCCTGGAATTTTGCATTTTTAGCAACAAAATCAGTTTCGCTATTCAGAACGGTCATTACGCCGAGCTTACCATTTGAGGCAACTTTTGCAAGTACAACACCTTCAGTGGCTTCCCTATCGGCACGCTTATTTGCGACAGCTTGTCCCTTTTCGCGGATTATTTCAATTGCCTTGTCGAAATTGCCGTCGCTTTCTTCAAGAGCTTTTTTGCAGTCCATCATTCCTGCAAGAGTAACCCTTCTCAGTTTTGCAACATCGGCAGCATTTATTGTAGCCATTATTTCAGTATTAAAATCAAATTCTGTTATTTTTCTTTCTCTTCTGATTCTTCAGCAGTTCCTTCAGATTCGTCATCGGAATCATCTTTTTCTGCATCATCCTCATTATCTTCTTCATCTTCTTCGACAAGAGCTTCGATCAAAGCTGCCGATATATCTTTTGACTCAAGATCTTTTCTTAAACTTTTCTTCTCTCCTTTACCCGGTTCCTTGTCTTTTTCAAGTTTCCTTTCATTCAGTCCTTCCTCAATTGCCTGGCAGAGGATATCAATGATAAGCGAAATTGATTTTGAAGCGTCATCATTTGCAGGGATCGGAAAATCAATGTCTGACGGGTCTGAATTGGTATCGACCATTGCAAATACAGGAATGCCGAGACGTTTTGCTTCACTTACAGCAATATGTTCTTTGCAAACATCGACAATAAAGAGAGCAGAAGGGAGGCGTGTAAGGTCGACAATGCTACCGAGGTTCTTTTCAAGTTTGGCTCTCTGACGTGTCACTTGTAGTCTTTCGCGTTTTGATAGGTTCATGAATGTTCCGTCAACAGCCATTTTGTCGATAGATCCCATTTTCTTGACTGCCTTCCTGATTGTCGGGAAGTTAGTAAGCATTCCACCGGGCCACCGCTCAGTAACATAAGGCATGTTTACCTGTTTTACTTTTTCAGCAACAATCTCTTTAGCCTGTTTTTTTGTGGCAACGAATAAGACTTTCTTTCCTGATCTTGCAATTTGCTTCATTGCTGAAGCCGCCTCATCAAGCTTTACGATAGTTTTTTCGAGGTCAATGATATGAATACCGTTACGCTCCATAAAAATATAGGGAGCCATTGCGGGATTCCATTTTCTTTTCAGGTGTCCGAAATGAACACCAGCATCTAGCAATTCTTTAAAATTTGTTCTGGGCATTTTATTTAATTTAAGTTTACATTCATTAAAATCAATTGCAGAGTAGTTCCTTCAGGGAAGTCTTTGCAATTTAGATACTAAACTTGCTCAGTCCGGCAAATACTAACGTTTACTGAACTGGAACCTTTTGCGGGCTTTTGGCCTGCCTGGTTTTTTTCTTTCAACTTCGCGCGGGTCGCGGGTGACGAAACCATTTGCCTTAAGGGCTTTTTTGCTTTCCTCATCAATTTTTATGAGGGCTCTGGTAATGCCAAGACGAAGAGCTTCAGCCTGGCCTTTTACTCCGCCACCGTCAAGATTTACAACGATATCATATTTATCAGCAGCATTCAAAAGAACCAGAGGCTGGGTTACGACATACTGAAGTGTTTCGGCTCCGAAATATTCTTTATAATCCCTTCCGTTAACAGTAATTTTGCCTTTGCCATCACTTAAAAATATCCTGGCAACGGCTGCTTTTCTTCTTCCGATAGCATTGATAGCTTCCATATCTGTTCCTTAGTTGTTTTTGAATTCTACTTTTTTGGGTTTCTGGGCTTCATGTGGGTGCTCGGTTCCGGCATAAACATGCAGGTTTCTGAAAAGTTCGCTTCCAAGACGGTTCTTCGGCAGCATTCCTTTGACAGCCATTTCGACAAGCCCTATCGGGTTCTTTTTAAGAACCTCCTCTGCAGTTGTGAATTTCTGTCCACCAGGATAACCTGTGTACCTTACATATTCCTTATCTGACATTTTCTTGCCTGTCAGGGCAACCTTCTCTGCATTGATTACAACAACATTATCGCCGCAATCAACATGAGGAGTGAAATTTGTCTTGTGCTTTCCCCTCAACATGTTGGCAACCAATGACGCAAGACGGCCAAGAACAGCTCCCTCAGCATCGATTATTACCCACTCCTTGATGACAGTTGCCTTATTTGCCGATACTGTCTTATAACTTAAGGTGTTCACTTCTACTTAATTTTTTAATTGATACACTTATACTTAATGTAAAAACCCTCTGATTTAGGGTCTGCAAAAATACAACATATTTATTAAAAAAAAAGAATATTGACGAGAATTTATTAGCGTTGAAAGAAACTAAGCTTATTTTTACATTCTTTTTTAATTTATATTCAGTTTGAAAATGAAAGATGAATTATCGCTTCTGCACCATGCAATTTCACTTGCAAAAAAAAGCATCAGGGATGGAGGCGGCCCGTTCGGTGCCGTCATCGCCAGGGATGGAAAAATCATTGCGGAGGCAAACAATATGGTCGTACCTTCTCACGACCCCACTGCTCATGCTGAAATACTGGCAATAAGAAAAGCGTCTGCGGCCTTAAAATCCTACGACCTGTCGGATTGTGTCATTTATGCTTCATGCGAACCCTGTCCTATGTGCCTCGGTGCCATATACTGGTCTGGCATTAAAAAAGTCGTGTTTGCCGCCGGCAGGAAAGATGCTGCTGCTGCAGGATTCAACGACAGCCTGATTTATGACGAGATAATCCTGAGCCCTTCGGCAAGAAAAGTGGCTTTTATCGAGCTTTCCAATGCCGGGGGTCAGGAAGTTTTTAAAGAGTGGAATGAATATGAAGGGAAAATCCCATATTGACCCGCTTGAAAGCATCAGGCTCTCGTCAGCATTTTTCACCCGCGATGTTCTTTTTGTGGCTCCCGAACTCGTCGGAAAAAGAATTGCCATCAGCCAGAAAGACGGCGAAATCAGGAGATTCCTGATCACAGAAACAGAAGCTTACCGCGGACCGGAAGATCTTGCATGCCATGCAAGTAAGGGAAGAACTCCCCGGACTGAGGTGATGTTTCACAGCGGAGGGAGGATATATGTATATTTTGTGTACGGGATGTATTGGATGCTTAATTTTGTCGCCGGCGGCGAAAACGATCCCCAGGCTGCATTGATCCGCGGAATTGAAGGATTTAACGGACCGGGTAAACTAACGCGGGCCCTTGGCATTGACAGGTCGTTTTACGGAGTCGATCTGGCCACATCCGACCGTATATGGGTCGAGGATGCCGGGTATTTGCCGATAATAGAAACCGGACCAAGAATCGGGATTAAATATGCCGGAGAACCTTGGATCAGGAAACCCTGGAGATTCCGGATTAATTTGTAGGAAAGGAATATCCTTCGTGTACCTTTGAGATATCCTTTGTGTTCTTTGTGGTAAAAATATTTTAACTACAAAGGCCCACTAAGGGCTCATTAAGGTACACAAAGGTTAACCATTTAAAGATGCATACTTAAACAAGTTAAAATGTTGTTAAATAGTTAACAGCATAAACCCATATTGTAAATTTTTCCGTTCTTTGTTCATTCAATAATCAAAAAAGATCATCTATGGATCCTTTAATGGCCAAATATCGCCGCTGGAATAATATAACCGGAGGGCTGATGTTTCTGATATCTGCTGTTGTATACCTTATGACCGTTGAACCGACAATAAGTTTCTGGGATTGCGGTGAACATATTCTTGCCTCATTCAGGCTACAGGTCGGACATCCTCCGGGGGCTCCATTGTTTCTGATGATAAGCAGAATTGCAGCCTTGTTTGCAGGAGGTGACAATACTAAGGTACCGCTAATGCTTAGCAGGGCTTCGGCTGTTACCAGCGCCTTTGCAATTATGTTCCTTTTCTGGACCATAACGCACCTGGTTCGCAGAGTCATTACTAAAAACAATGTCCTTGAAGCAAAACATATTCCTGTTATAATCGGAAGCGGGATAATAGGTTCCCTGGCATATACTTTCACCGATAGTTTCTGGTTTTCAGCTGTTGAAGCCGAACTGTACGCTCTGTCTTCGCTGATACTCGGATTTGTTTTCTGGGCAATGCTGAAATGGGAGGAGGAAGCAGATGACCCGGCATCTGGAAGATGGATCATTCTTATTGCCTATATAATGGGCATGGGACTTGGAATTCACAGGATGAACCTTCTCGTTATTCCGGTTCTGGTTTTTGTTTATTATTTCAGGAAGTACGAGATTACAGCCATAGGATTAATTAAAACAACTCTTATCGCAATATTAATTCTCTGGATCATGGTCTTTGCCATATTGCCCGGAGTCCCTGCCGTTGCAGGATGGTTTGAGCTGTTTTTTGTAAACTTATTAGGACTGCCGTACAACACCGGATTACTTGTATTTTTAGCATTCTCAATAGCAATTCTTGTTTTAGGGATAAGGTATTCCGTCAAAAGCAAAAGAGTGGTTCTGAATTATGTCGTCACATGCCTGACAGTCATCCTGATCGGGTATTCATCCTATGCAATGATTATGATAAGATCATCTGCACGACCTCCGATGAACCAGAATAATCCTGCCGATGTTTTTTCGCTTTCCTATTATATCAATATGGAGCAATATGGAAGCTCTCCAAAAATCTTCGGGAACTATTATTCTTCACCCGTTACCGGTATGAAGAAAGTAATTGCGGGCTATAACAAATTAGATGGGAAATATAAGCCGTATTACAGGCCTGAATATCAATACGAACAGACCTTCGAGACAGTCTTTCCCCGAATGTTCAGCCAGGATCCCGATCATGAAGCTTCATATAAATACTGGGGGAAAGTCGAAGGCAGAAAATATTCCGTAAGCTCCAACTCCGGAAAGGAAACGATTGTTTGCCCCACTTTTGGCGAAAATCTCCGGTTTTTCTTCAGGTATCAGATCGGATTTATGTATATGAGGTATTTCATGTGGAATTTTGCAGGCAGGCAAAATGATATTGAAGGCGACGGAAACAAAATCCATGGCAACTGGATAAGCGGAATAAATTTCATTGATGAGGCTCGATTGGGCAAGATTGATGAATTCCCATCAGACCTGAAAAAAAATCCTGCCAACAACAAATATTACCTGCTCCCCCTGATTATTGGGCTTGCAGGCATGATGTGGCAATTCAACAAAGACAAAAATGGATTTATCCTGATTATGGTATTTTTTATTATGACCGGATTAGCCATCGTTGTTTTTCTTAATCAGACACCTAACCAGCCAAGAGAACGAGACTATGCCTATGTAGGGTCTTTCTATGCCTTCGCTATCTGGATAGGAATGGGTTTCATGATGATTTATGAAAAACTGCAGAAATATCTTAAGCATAAAATATCCCTGGCAGTGACTTTGCTCGTTCTAATGGCTGCCTGCCCTATTTTGTTGGCTGAACAAAATTGGAACGACCATGACAGATCCGGACGATACACAGCTCGCGATATTGGTGCCAATTACCTGGAATCATGCGCACCTAACAGCATACTTTTCACTTATGGAGATAACGATTCATTTCCTGTCTGGTGTGTGCAGGATGTTCTGGGAATAAGACAGGATGTAAGAGTCGCAAACCTTAGCTATATTCAGGCAGGATGGTACATTGATATGATGAGACAGAAAGCATTCAAATCTGACCCGCTACCTTTTACTCTGCCATCTGAAAAATATGTCGAAGGAACAAGAACTCAGCTTCCTGTAAATAACAGGATAGATAAACCGGTAGACATCAGAGATGTTGTGAAGTTTGCCGGACAGGACGATAAGAAATTCATGATCGATGCAAGTGGGCAGGGTGATTATACTAATTACCTGCCTTCAAACAAGCTTGTGATACCGGTTGATACATCGCTTGTTCTTGCAAACGGAACAATAAGTAGTCGTTTCAGGAACAGGATGGTCTCTCCGATGATATGGGAATATTCCGATAACTACGCTTACAAGGGCGATCTTGCGATCATGGATCTTTTATCGAATAATGGCTGGAAGAGGCCTGTATATATTTCAACTACCGTTCCTGCAGACCAGTACAAGGGTCTGGAAAAATATTTTATCCAGGAGGGGATGGCATACAGATTAGCTCCCGTCAAAACTGAAGGTGCCGAGCAGGGTGAATATGGCTCTATCGATCCAGATATCATGTACGACAATATGATGAATAAGTTCAAATGGGGCAATGCTGCCGATCCTCATGTATATCTCGACGAAAACAACCGAAGGATGTTCGTCAACTTCAGGAGGCTGTTCGGGAATCTGGGTAATGCCCTGCTCCAGTCCGGCGATACCACGAGGGCCATTGAAGCTGTCAGGAAGGGAATAGGAATTATGCCGGCAGAAAAGCTTCCGCACGACTATTTCTCGATTGTGCTTGCAGAGGACCTTATTAAGGCGGGCCACAATGAGGAGGGCATGAGACTGCTTGACGATATCATCAGCTATGCAGATCAGTATCTTTCATATGTGATCAGGCTCAGAAGCAATCAGCGCTTCGGTCTTGATTATTCCACTGGTATCAATATGCAGGCTCTTCTCGATATTTACAACATGTCGGTAAAAATGAAGATGGATTCACTGGCTAAAAGCGTTGAGCCATTAGTCAATAAATATTATACCCAGCTTTATTCGCGAAAATAAATAACCATGAGGCTTTTCAGGCCATGTATCTTTTCTGGCTGGCTTTATCCGGAGGCACTTTTCAGGATAAAGTCAACTGAAAAGATGCTTTGCCTCACCTTTGATGACGGTCCTGATCCCGCCTCAACACCTGGTCTGCTTGATATCCTTGATCACTACCAGGTAAAAGCTGTTTTCTTCTGTTCGGGGCAGGCTGCAGAAAAATTTCCTTCACTTGTAGAAAAAATCAAAGAGAAGGGGCACATTGCTGGCAATCACGGTTTTTCTCATATCGACGGCTGGAAAACAAATACTGAAGATTATTGCGAAAATGCAGATCATGCTTCCCGTTTTCTGCCGGGAAGCTTTTTCCGTCCTCCCTACGGAAGGATCACTATCTCACAGTACAGGAAGCTTAAGAAGAAATACAGGATTATATTCTGGGATCTGATGGCTTATGATTTTGACGCCGGTTTCGGAGCTGCCGGATCATTGTCTGTGCTCAAACGGAAAATAAGACGGGGATCGGTGATCGTATTGCACGATAAACCTCAATCTACGGCAAATTCAATTCTGCCGGAGTTTCTTGACTCAGCAATTTCAAGGGGATACAGGTTTGTGCTCCCATAACAGGTTGATAAACTGGTCAGGTCCGGGTTTTATTTTTCAGATTGAAATATTACATTTGGATACCTTAATAATCTGAAGAATGAACATCCTTATACTTGGTTCCGGAGGCAGGGAACATGCACTCACATGGAAACTATCACAGAGCAAAAAGGTAAGCCGGATTTTTATTGGTCCGGGGAATGCCGGAACTGCAGAGCTCGGAACCAATCTGCCCCTCGATCCTGAAGATTTTGATTCTGTCGGCAGGGTTGTCAGGGATAATGATATTAAGATTGTTATTGTAGGGCCTGAAGCTCCGCTTGTTTCAGGGATTCATGATTATTTCCTTGCCGACGGATTCCTTAAAAGCATACCTGTAATAGGACCATCGAAATCAGCTGCAAGGCTCGAAGGGAGCAAGGATTTTGCCAAGGATTTTCTTACCAGGCATGGTATACCGACTGCTGCATATAAAACTTTTGATAAGTCAAATGCTTCGCTCGCACCGGCGTTTCTGAGAAGCCTTAAGCCTCCTTATGTAATAAAGGCTGACGGACTTGCTGCCGGGAAAGGTGTTCTGATTATCAAAGACATTGCTGAGGCAGAAAGAGAGGTCAATGATATTCTTGGAGGGAAATTCGGATCCGCCGGACAAAAAGTGGTCATTGAACAGTTTCTCAGAGGTATAGAGCTTTCAGTTTTTGTGATAACAGATGGTCATTCCTATGTACTGCTTCCCGAAGCGAAGGATTACAAGAGGGTCGGAGCTGGAGACACGGGGCTGAATACAGGCGGAATGGGGGCGGTTTCACCGGTGTCGTTTGCAGGAAAGGAATTTATGGCCAGAGTGAAGGAGCGGATCATTGATCCCACCATAAAAGGACTGGCAGAAGATGGAATAGAATATAAGGGATTTATTTTCTTCGGTCTTATAAATGTAGACGGAGATCCTTTTGTAATTGAATATAACGCGAGGCTGGGCGATCCGGAATCAGAGGTAGTA
>Ga0224523_1000897_pt1 | contig 13801 bp, 12 predicted proteins | sample CFST50metaG_FD_182732 | JGI IMG/M metagenome (GOLD analysis project Ga0224523, IMG submission 182732) | Peat soil microbial communities from Stordalen Mire, Sweden - C.F.S.T50 | ecosystem: Environmental > Terrestrial > Soil > Wetlands > Peat | place: Sweden: Norrbotten County, Stordalen Mire...
GTATGGATTGTTTCTCCGGTTCCAATAGCCGCCAGATCGCCGTCCCCCTGATACGAGAACACATATTTATCAGGCAGTACTCGTCTGACTCCTGTTGCAACCGCGCTTGCGCGGCCGTGCGCAGCTTCCTGCATATCGATATTCATATAATCGTATGCAAAGACAGCGCAGCCGACAGGTGCGATACCGATCGTTTGGTCCTGAATACCGAGTTCGTCGATCACTTCCATCAAGATCTTATGGACGACACCATGCCCGCAGCCGGGACAATAATGCATCGGAGTATCGGTGATTGTCTTCGGTTTTTTATAAACTATTTCCATTTCATTTTTTGTCACGACATTTTCCATATTGCACCTTATACGAGAACGCGTTCGATAATTGCGCCGACTTTGCGAAGCACTTCTTCCGGCGACGGAATCATTCCGCCGGTCCGTCCATAAAAATGCACCGGCTTCTTTCCGTTGACAGCGAGTCGTACATCTTCCAGCATTTGTCCGGCATTCATTTCGACCGCAAGGAACGCTTCGACGGAATCCGCCATACGATTGAGAATGTCATAGGGGAACGGAAAAAGTGTAATCGGCCGGACCAAACCTATTTTTATGCCTTTTTCGCGTCCTAATTCGATGACTTTTTGACAAATCCGTGCAGTCAATCCGAACGCAACAAGAACGATTTCCGCATCATTGCATTCGATCAGTTCGTACCGAATCTCGCTTTCCATCTTTTTATATTTTTCCTGCAGCCCAAGATTGATCATTTCCATTTTTTCCGGCTGAATAAAAAGCGACGTGATAATGTTGCGCTCGCGCGCAGCAGGTTTGCCGGTCGAGGCCCATGACACGTCGGCTTTCGGGAGCGTGCCGGCCGGCGGAAGAACCACCTTTTCCATCATCTGTCCTAGTGCGCCATCGGCAAGAATCATAACCGGATTGCGGTATTTTTCCGATAAACGGAATCCTTCAAAAACGAAATCGACCATTTCCTGCACTGAAGCAGGTGCAAGAACGAGTAAATGATAATCTCCATGTCCCCCGCCTTTGACCGCCTGGAAATAATCGCTCTGGGACGGCTGGATAGTGCCGAGACCCGGCCCTCCGCGCTGTACATTGACGATCAATGCCGGCAAATGCGCTGAGGTCATATATGACAATCCCTCCTGCATAAGACTGATCCCGGGACTTGAAGAAGAAGTCATGACGCGGGCGCCGGCACCGGATGCACCATAGACCATATTAATTGCGGCAAGCTCGCTTTCTGCTTGTAAGACAACCACATCCGGATGCTCCGGGGCATGGAAAGCCAGATATTCCAAAATTTCCGACTGCGGTGTGATGGGATAACCGAAGTACGCTTTCATACCTGCACGAAAAGCCGCTTCGGCAAGCGCTTCGTTCCCTTTCATCAGTCGCGTTTCTTTTCCGTTTTCTATCGCCATATCCATACTTTCTTGTTTTCGTGCAATTAAGCTGCGTTCCTTTTTTTTGATTCCCGATAGACCGTGATAGCGCTGTCAGGACAGACAATTGCACAATTGATGCATCCGGTGCAGGTATCGTTCTTTAATTGAGCGTAGCGGTATCCTTTTTCATTGAGATGCGGCGAAAGTTCGAGACATTCCTGCGGACAGGCAGTGATACAAAGTTCACACGCTTTACAAATATCCTTGGCAACAACAATGGTTCCATGGATCATAAATTTTCTCTTTCGGTGTTCTTCGGATTGTTTTTCAATGTTTTTTCCATACTTTTAAGTTTCAATTTGTATGCCATACTATAGTATAAGACAGAATTTATTAAAATGGTAGACATTATCCTGTCTTTAGCAGTTTTAAGAAGAAACGCGGGAAAATTTCCCGAATACTGTAAGTTTTTTTATTTATCTGCTACAGCCTCGTATTCTACCCGATGAAAAAGGACGATAAAGAAATTTACCTGAGCCTGTAGCTTCCCTTTTAAAAGAAAATTTTTGAAATATGACACTCTCAAAACTTGACAAAAGAATGGAATTATTGCAACTTTGAAAATGAGTTTTAACTGAACGCGATCAGATGTTACGCTCTACAATTTCCTTCCAGATTTTAAATTATCGGACAGCCATGAGTATGAGAGAGAGCAGCGGCTACAAGGTAAAAACCGGAAGAAAACGACGATGAAGAGGCGCATATGAGCGACAAACAGTTTTTCATCTCTATCGGAATGAAGGGAAACGATAAGAAAGTAATAATCTTAAAGAATCCTCAAAGGCTCGATCATTTTACGGGAAAAGGACATATTTCAACAGAAAGAATGACATGAGAAAACAAATTATAAAAATCAATTCATTTATAAAAGGAATTGTCCTTTTCTTGCGACCGGGGGCATTTCTTAACTTCCTCAGCAATCCGTTTATTTTCTTCGCCAACACGTTGCGGCTTACGAAGTGGATTTATCAACAACCTCGTGAAAACATCTTAAATGATTTTTACAACCCATTTCGGGATCATAATAAGCGTTACAAACTTTACGATTATGTATCACAAAAAGAGAACGTCCAGTTTGAACCGATTATCTACTTGGAATTTGGAGTAAGCAGCGGTCTCTCCTTTTCATGGTGGTTGAATGCAAACAAGAACAGTGATTCACGATTTTATGGTTTCGACACTTTTGAAGGACTGCCGGAAGATTGGGGATTTTTTAAAAAGGGAGAAATGCACTCTTCAGTCCCGATTTCGAAGGATCCAAGGGCAGAGTTTATCAAAGGACTTTTCCAGGAAACGCTCTTTGGATTCCTTAAAAAACATGACCTTGATGACGGCAAGAGATTGGTTGTCCATATCGATGCGGATTTGTTTTCTTCAGCGCTGTTCGTTCTCACATCAATTGCAAAATATTTAAAAGAAGGGGATATTATTATTTTTGACGAGTTCAATGTCCCCAACCACGAGTTTTATGCCTACAAGTGTTTTTCGGATTCATTCTACATCAAGACCATGTTAATAGGTTCGGTAAACAACTATTTACAGGTAGCCTTGAAGGTCATAAAATAAAATGCCATGCCTGCCGCAGATAGTGCTAGATGTTCGAATCAGGAAGGCTTCTGAAACAGCAGGAAATTTTCATTTGAAACATTCGTCAATCTCGATCTGTAAAAGCTTGTTCGTGAAGGAAACTTTGAAGTCGCGCATGAAGAACAAAGCCTGGTCTGCACGTACGTATAATCTTTCAAGGAGTTTATTCTTTTTTATTTGCTTCTTCCTGCACATGTGGTAACTGCTCTCAGCATCTTTTTTTTATCAATGCAAACGCTTTTTCTGTTATAATCTCAGGATTGTTTTTTGTTTTGAAATTTGGTTCTGTCAATATGCATGGAATATATCATTTTCGTATATTGGTGTATCTCGTTACATAAAACTTCTAAGCCACTTCAGTGAAAGTATTCGCTTCATGGTAAGAGAAAAAAAGGTCGTCGTGGTTTTGCCTGCTTATAACGCTGCAAAGACACTCGTTAATACGTACAGGGAAATTCCCCTTGATCTGGTGGACGAGGTTATACTTGTGGATGATGCAAGCACCGATCACACTGCAGAAATTTCTCAAGAATTGAAAATTAAAACTATTATCCATAAAAAAAATTCAGGTTATGGCGCCAACCAGAAAAGTTGTTACACCGCAGCCCTCGATTCAAAAGCCGACATAATCATTATGCTCCATCCGGATTATCAATACACGCCGAAACTTATCGGAGCCATGATCTACCTCCTTTTATCCGGCGAATACGACCTCGTACTCGGATCGCGTATTCTTGGAGGAAAAGCAAGACAGGGAGGGATGCCGCTCTATAAATATATCAGCAATCGCTTCCTTACCCTGGCACAAAATATTTTAATGGGAGCAAAGTTGTCCGAATATCATACCGGATACCGTGCTTATACTCGCAAGGTTATGGAAAGCATTCCATGGAAGGATAACTCCAATGATTTTGTGTTCGACAATCAATTTTTAGCTCAAGCAATTTATGGAGAGTTTCGGATTGGTGAGATTTCATGTCCCACAAAGTATTTTGCTGAGGCTTCCTCCATCGATTTTATGGGCAGTATAAAATATGGAATCGGCTGTCTAATCACGGCCGCTCTTTTCCGTCTTCAAAAATGGAATGTGCTGCATTCCAGGCAATTTATTTCGTCAAAACAATAAACACAAAACTTATGGAAGGTATTATTCTATAATATCGATTATGAGAGAGTGAGATTATCCCATGGCAAACACCCCCATCAAGCAAGTACGTTCTGCAAAACAAACGCCGTCCGGACGGTCCATTATTCCAAGTAAATACCAGCATGCGGCTGCGATAGCAATTATTTATCTCAGCATACTGATTTTTTTCCATGCACTGGTATTCGATGGAAAAGTCTATCAATCATCGGATTCTCTTCCCGTATGGAAAACTTTTCTCGAGGAAGCGCAGCATGAGGGAATCGTGCCGCTTTGGAATCCATATCTCTTTTGCGGTATGCCGGGATATGCCGCACTTTCGTACCCGGTTACGCAGTCATTTGATATAACAACCAGTGCATGGGAATGGGTTGGACGCAATAAATTGTCGTTCCTTTTTCTCAACGAGCGCAATTCGGGTTCAAGTCTCATCTTTTATCTTGTCTATGGAATCGGCATGTATCTTCTGACGTACAGGTTTTTTAAAAGGAAACCTCTTGCAGTGCTTATTGCCCTCATGGCGATGTATGGAACCTATACAGCATTGTATATTATGATAGGACACACAACCAAGCTTGCTGTGCTTTCATGGTTTCCCTATGTTTTTCTCATTGTGGACAAACTCCGGGAAAAATTTAATATCTTTTTAGCCTTTTTACTCCCTGTGTTTATCCGATTAATGCTGCAATGTTCACACATGCAATTCTTATTTTATATTTACCTTGCATTAGGCGCATACTTTCTTTTCTATATTGTTCGGGCATTGAGGAAAAAAGAAAATTGGAAAAACCTCCTTGCAAGCGGAGCGGTCTTTTTGCTTGCCACAGGGCTTGCTTTTCTTATGGGATCCGCACAGAATTTTTCGACACTCGAGTACAGTCCCTATTCTATTCGCGGATCAAATCCTATTCAAACTACAGCGGAAACTTCGCCCGCAAAAACCATAGGAGGAGGACTCGATTATGATTATGCAACGAATTGGTCGTTCAGTCCGGGAGAAATAATGACGTTTTTCATCCCGTCGTGGTACGGTTTTGGGCCTCTTCCTTATCAAGGACCGTTGACTCAAAACCAGCAAGTCAAAATTAATCTCTACTGGGGACAGCAGCCATCAGTGGATGGGCCACAATACATGGGTATCATCGTTCTTGTTTTTGGCATTATCGGCTTTTACCGTAAAAGACATGAGCCTCTGGTTCAATACATGGGAATAATGATTGTTTTTTCATTGTTGGTCTCGTTTGGAAAAGAATTCTCATTGGTATACGACCTGATGTATCACTATTGCCCTATCTTCAACAAGTTTCGCGTGCCATCCATGATATTGATGCTTGTGCAATTTTTTACACCGATCCTTGCCGGATACGGCATATTATCTTTCCTGCCTGAAGGAAAGAATATCATGACTGCGATGCAGTCGAAACAGTGGAAGTATATTTTTGGAAGCATTGCCGGGATGTTTCTTCTCGTTCTTCTCGGAAGAGATATTTTCAAAGACGTGTACCAATCGTTTTTCCCGCTACAGGAAGTCGGCAAAGCTCTTTCGCATTCTGACGGCCAGTTGAATTCGGAAGTGGTCGGAATAATGTTCGATTTCGTTTTTTCATCGGTCGTTACAGATGTTATGATTGCTCTCGCTTTGCTGGGAATTACTTTTAGTGCATTCTACTATTATCAAAAGGGTAAAATACAATCAGTGTCGGTATATGGAATATTAATTGTCGTCGTCCTGTTCGATCTTTGGCGGGTAGCATCAAAACCACATGATCCTATAAGTCCGCAAGAAGCACATCAGGCCATAGAAACGCCCAATTATGCTCACTTCCTGCAAAAGGATACGACAAAGTATCGGGTATTAGGGATATACGATAATACGCTGGCGTACTGGGGCATTTATAATGCTTATGGTTATCATCCAGCCAAAATGAGAATTTTTCAAGATATGGTTGATGTTGCCGGCATGGGAAATCCGCATGTTTGGCAGTTGATGAATATCAAATATATTGTTTCCACTACTCCGCAAAACAGCCCGCTTCTGCAGCAGGTATATTCGGATAAAGAAGAACAGGTGTACGCATTTCGCTATAATCTGCCGCATGTCTTTTTTGTGAACGGATATGAAGTAAAAGACGGATTGGAAATATTGAACCGGATCAAAGAAGTCTCATTCGATGCGCGGAATCTTGCATATCTTCAGGAAAAGCCAAAGATTGAAATCGATGTGCCGAAACCGGAAGCCGAAGCGGCCCTTATACATTATGGCACACAGGAAATGGAAATCAAGGCAACTGCTACGGGAAACAATCTTTTGTTTTTAAGCGATGCATATTATCCCAAAGGATGGAAAGCATATATTGACGGCAAAGAAACGGAAATCCTTCGGTTGGATTATATGTTCCGCGGTGTTGTCGTGCCGGCAGGCCTTCATATGGTAACGATGAAATTTGAGCCGGAGATGTTCTATATAGGTAAACAAATAAGTTTTTGGATATCTCTTATTGTCTATGGAATGCTGATATTGATGGGCATATCGTATTGGATTAAAAAAGGAAGAGCAAAGAAAATATTAAATCCTTTATAATAAAGGTCATAATTTTTCATTTGCCGCCCGATTCCGCAACCGGTATTTTTAGTATAGACCATTATAAAGGAGTCGAAAAAATCGCTCCTTTTATATCGTATCTTGAAATATTCATGCAGCATCAGCAATTATGGGTGCTCACATTTTTAATGGGAAGCAGAATTTATTGTCCGCAGCAGAGGCTTGAAATCGATATGAATCCAATCATGTTCTCTCCGTCAACACCGCGTATTTTTCAGTGAAGATTAATTATATTGAATAATTTCATGATAAATCAACTTTTTCAACTTTTCGGCAAGAGAACTCAACGCATTTACGTATGGTTCAAACCAATCATTGAGCCTATTTTCTTTTTCGGTAATGCACGGACGGTAAGGGCAAGAAAAAATATTTTTGCATTGCTCATCCTGAGGGGCATCAGTCTCCTGACCGGTTTTTTGATTGTTCCGCTGACGCTTCATTATTTAACACCGACAAAATACGGCATTTGGCTGACTATCAGTTCAATCGTCGGATGGTTTACGTTCTTCGATATTGGCTTGGGAAATGGATTTCGGAATAAATTTGCCGAGGCGAAAGCAAAGAATGACTTCGAACTTGCCCGTATGTATGTTAGTACGACGTACGCTATTCTTACGCTGGTCATGATTGTCTTGTTTTTGGTCTTTGTCCTTATTAACCCGCTTTTAAACTGGTCATCGCTGCTTAATGCACCTCGCGATATATCAGCCGAGTTAAGCATGGTTGTTGGAGTTACGTTCTTTTTCTTCTGCTTCCGTTTTATTTTTGGACTTATCGGAACAGTTCTCGTCGCAGATCAACAACCGGCGTCCAATAGTGTCATAGACGTTTGTGGAAACATTCTTTCACTTGCCATTATTTGGCTCTTGATACATACGACGCAAAGCTCATTACTCAGCCTCAGCATAGGACTCGGAGCCTGCACCGGACTCGTTCCCGTTGGTGCTTCGATTATTTTATTTTCGTCAAAATACCGGCATCTTCGGCCATCAATGCGCTATGTTCAATTTTCCCATGCTAAAGAACTTATGAATTTAGGCGTAAAGTTTTTTATTTTGCAAATAAGTGCGTTGATCATTTTTTCAAGTTCAAATATTATTATCATCCAATTATTTTCGCCGGCGGAAGTTATTCCCTATAACATTGCATTTAAATATTTTAACATCGTTTCTATGGTCTTCTATCTTGTTCTCCTGCCGTTTTGGTCTGCTTATACGGAAGCGTTTACACGGGGAGACATTCCATGGATACAAAGAACACTCGGCGTCTTAAGGCGATTATGGTTTTTGAGCGTTGTAATCGTCATTCTTATGTCTTTTTTTGCAAATACTTTTTACAGGATATGGGTTGGCAGGGAAATTCATATTCCCATTGCTATTTCTATTGCAATGGGAATTTATGTGCTTATCATTGCATGGTCCAGTATCTATTCAAATTTTATTAACGGTACGGGGATCATACGCATGGAACTCGTTTTTTCAATTATTGCCGGCATTGTAAATATTCCGCTTGCAATTGTTTTTTCCAAATATATGCATATGGGTATACCCGGCATCATCCTTGCACCATGCATCTGCTTGCTTCCAGGATGTATTGTATGGCCTATGCAAGTTAAAAAGATTCTTTCTGGTAAGGCAACAGGTATTTGGGGAATGAAATAAAAGATATTTTTGGGTAGAATCATTTTGTTATGGCCCAATCTTGATCTTATCATAACTGTATCATTCTCGTAGGAATGCATTCAGTAAAAAATGCCCTCATAACCGAATTTTGCGGGCTTCTGTTTAGTTTGAAAATTGAATCGAATTTGGTTATTATTAAACTGAACAGAAGAATGTAGCAGGGTATTTACTTAAAGCACAGAGTTACAGGCTATGGTAAATAATTCCAGGCAAAATCTTTTTACGACGGATCCGAATATCCGGCCAGTAAAGGAACAGAATAAGGCGATGTTTTGCTAGCTGTAGTTGTTTTTCTGGGCATATTTTCCATATTCTTTTTTTTCTTAAAAGGTTTTTTATGGCAGAAACGCTTGGTTCATTATGTGATAAACTAACGATCGTAAAGCTCAAGCAGTTCCATTCGGATAGCAAGGAGAAACTTATAAGTCTTTCCGAACAAGAAAACCAATTGCAATCCGAAATCGATGATTTTATTTCCGCTGCTATTGAGGGCAGGATATCAACAGACCGACTAACGTTTGCAGCCAACAAAGTGTATAAGCAAGAAGGAAATACCGTCGCCAATATTGGGGGAACCATTGGAGAAATATTTTCAAAACTTGCCGAAGTCAACTGTAAGCTATGGCATGAACAAGAATTAGTCTATGAATTTGATAAAGTTCCCGTGACCAAAAAAAACGAGGTTGTAAAAAAACTTGCTTTGCTCAATCTAGAACGCAATAAATGTATTGATCAAATTGATAAACACTTTCGTTTAAGCATCGAACAAAAACGGAATCTTTCATAGGAGCATTTCATGCATCTCATTCACAGAAAAACATGTCGAGTGTGTGGCTCTCATTCACTGACAAAAGTTATTGATCTTGGTGAGCAATACCTTCAGGGATCGTTTGTCAAGCTTGGCAAGGAATTACCCCCCATGCGTAAGATACCAAATACACTTCTCCGCTGTGATCCGACAAAAGATGAACATGCCTGTGGGCTTCTTCAGATGGAGCATACCGTGCCTCCTGAAATACTCTATTCTGCATATTGGTATCGTTCCGGAACAAACAACACAATGCGTCATCATTTAAAGGGTATCGTTGAAGAAGCTATCACGATAGTTAAAAAATCAAAAGCTCGAGTGCTTGATATAGGCTGTAATGATGGAACACTTCTCGATTATTATCCGAGCACCTTTGAAAAATACGGTATTGATCCTTCGGATATTGCTCAAGAGATTAATCTGCCGGTTTCCGTTGTACAGGATATCTTTCCTTCGAACGAATTGATTGCCCGTTTACACGACAAGCAAATTGATATCATTACTTCGATTGCAATGTTTTATGATCTTGAGGACCCAATAACGTTCACCAAAGGAATTAAGCACATCCTATCACCGGAAGGCATTTGGATATTTGAAATGTCGTATATGCCAACCATGTTAAAAACGACATCGTACGACACGATATGTCATGAACATCTTGAATATTATAGTTTAGCAGTTATAGAATTTATTCTGAAGCAAGCTGGGATGAAAATATTTAATGCATCGCTTAATAATATCAATGGCGGCAGTATCCGTTGTTTTGCTACACATATAGATAATTTTTTTTATAAAAACGAGGTCTTTACACAGAACATCAAAATTCTTCACCAGGAGGAATTTGATCTTGAGCTCGATACGGATAAGCCATATAAGAATTTTCAAGATCGTGTAAATGTTCACAAAGAAGAACTCATTTCCCTTCTCAAAAGACTTAAAAAAGAGGGGAATAGGATTCACATTTATGGCGCGTCAACCAAAGGCAATACAATTTTGCAGTGGTGCGGCATCGACAACCGTATTATTGATTTCGCAGCAGAACGAAATCCCGATAAATATGGAGCACGCACTCTTGGTACGGATATCCCGATTGTAAGCGAAGCTGAATCACGGTCGATGAATCCAAATTATTATCTGGTTCTCCCTTGGCACTTCAAAGAGGAGATTGTCCTGCGGGAAAAAGAAACGCTGGAGCAAGGAATTGGCTTATTATTTCCTTTGCCTACGATTCACATCATAAGAAAATAATTGGAGTTATTCATGAGTTACTTAAGCCGCAAATATTATCAATTGATAAGCTTGGCAAAGTATCCATCATATGAACGGATCAATAAATCCTTGTGTAAAATATTAAAGACTCAAGAAGAGATCGAAGAATGTTCGCGATTTCTCCATCAGAGAGGATTTGAATCTCATGGACTAAAATGTAAGGATTGGGATTTAGCGACGATCATTCCTGAAATCAACGAGGGTAATTTCCTGGATATGGGGAGTTCTGATTCATTCATTTTGAAAAATCTTGTAATCAAAAAGATACCGGGTGAATTACACGGGATTGATTTGCGAGAACCCATGAACCCCCTCCGAGGCGTAAAGTATTCTATTGGCGATTTGCTCGACACAAAATTCCCCGACAATTATTTTAAAAATATAACCTGCCTGTCGGTTATCGAGCATGAAGTTGACTTTCATCGATTCGCCACAGAAGCATCCCGACTCCTTCAAACTGGGGGTAAATTGTTTGTTACTTTTGATTATTGGAATCCCAAAGTCAGTTCGCACGTCAAGCTGTATAACTTAGCTTGGCAACCCCTCGACAAACAATTAGTTATTGATCTTATAACAGAATGCAAATGCCAGAACCTTTATCCTGTTCAAGACATAGATTGGACAATGGGGGACGCAGTTATCGACAAACACAACTATTCACCCGATCCTTCTATAAATTATACATTTGGCATTGTGACATTTGAAAAACGATCTCTGAATTCAGAGGAATGTAATGAGTAAGGCGTTGATATTCGGTGCAAACGGTCAGGACGGATATTATATCTCTCGATCATGCAAACTCAAGGGAATTGAACCAATTGGAATATCTCGATCAGGTCAATGGATCCATGGCGACGTTTCCCAATACTCCCAGGTAGAACAATTGGTCAAACAGTATTTGCCGGCATTCGTATTCCATATTGCTGCGAATTCAACAACCCAGCACAAAACTTTGTTTGAAAACCATGAAACCATTTCTACGGGGACACTCAACATTTTAGAAGCAGTAAAACGATATTGTCCCTCTTCTAAAGTATTTATTACCGGTAGCGGTGTGCAATTTAAAAATACTGGAAACCCAATCTCAGAGTCAGATGAATTTGAAGCAACCAGTCCATATGCCATAGCGCGCATTCAATCTGTTTTTGCAGCACGTTACTATCGTTCTATAGGAATTCGCACATATGTTGGTTATCTTTTCCACCATGAAAGCCCGTTGCGAAAGTCCAATCATGTGAGCAAAAAAATCGCCTCTGCTGTTCAGCGAATCGCAGCTGGAAGTCATGAGTTTATCGATTTAGGCGACATTTCTGTAAAAAAGGAATGGACATATGCAGGCGATGTAGCAGAAGCCATAATGATTCTCATACAACAGGAAAATATATTTGAGGCCGTTATTGGATCAGGAAGACCATACGATATTGAGTATTGGCTCAAATGCTGCTTTGACATTATTGACAAGGATTGGCGAGACTATACAAATCTTCAAGAAGGATTCCATGCTGAATATTCTTTGTTGTATTCGAACCCGGCACTCATAAAACGCTTGGGATGGGATCCTAAAATAGATATAAAAGAATTAGCGAGAATAATGATATTACCGGAGACTGAACAAACCATTTAAAATGGTTTTTCCAAGAGGATCTATTCGTTCGGCAGTGAAAAATAAATATAATATTTTGTTAGGACAATTAGGAAGAAGGGGCGATTGTCTCTATGCAACTACAATTGCACGCCAAATTAAACAGGATTATCCTGGCTGCCGCCTGACCTGGGCAATTAGCTCGCTCTATCGAACAATTATAGATGGTAATCCTTTTGTGGATGAAATCTGGGAAATAGAACAATGCACTGCTGAAAGCGCTGATGAGACATGGAATAAATTCTATTTAGTGGCAATGGCAAAAAAAAAATCCGGGCAATATGATGATGTGTTTTTTACTCAAGTTCCTCCTTCGAACTTTCAAAATTATGACGGCACAAGCCGATCATCCATCTTCCGCGGTTATCCGCATTCCATTACGGTACCAATTCAACCGGTCATTCGATTATTCGATACCGAGGTTCAAAATGTAAAAACTTTTATCGCTAACAATCACATCCTGCCTCACGACATTGTTGTTCTTTTTGAATGTGCCTCAACAAGCGGACAATCACATGTTACTCCCGAGTTTGCCTTTCAAACAGCTCAAATGGTGACACAAAGAAATAATCGCATAAAGTTCATTCTTACTTCAGATAAAAGTATTTCTCAACAATTGCCTAACATTATTGATGGAAGCACGTTGACTTTTCGGGAAAATGCGGAATTGACGCATTCTTGTGCACTGCTTGTCGGTTGTTCAAGCGGAATATCTTGGCTTGCGACATCCGATTGGGCAAAACCCATACCGCAAGTACAGCTGCTCAAAAAGACCACTCGTATGTATGCATCGATGCTCAGCGATGCCGAGTATTTTCATTTGCCAACCGATCACATTCTTGAAATTGTTGATGCCTCTTCGGAATATGTTGCCAAAATATTATTACACATCCTTGAACAAGGGTTTGATGCGGCAAGAAATAAGTATCAACAAATAAATCCTTTAATATTTGATTTTTACTTAACGCAAATAAACCATGAATTACTCTCAAAAAAAATGTACTTGAAGGCAGCGCAAGCAATCGGAACTGCATTCGTTCGCTACCAATATGATAAAAATGGAATTGAAGAATTAAATAAGACGATAAAAAAAATTCTTACTCCATATGTAAAAGCACATTGGAACAAGATGAGCGAGGAAGAAAAAATCGCATTTAATGATATAGGCGTCATAATTAGTATTCACAATTATGCATCTGCATGGTGTATAAGTGTTTTTCAATTGTTTGTGTACTCGATTTTTGGAAGCAGGACCCGAATTGCTCGGCATTTGTTCCTGACAACGCTACAACATCTAAAACGAGGGCAGAGTGAATAACATCGCCATTTGTACGGTTTCATCCGTTAATTACTATTCGCTCGGAATAACCCTGCTTCAATCCGTTGCTGCCCAGCATGCCGAATGCGACCTCTTCTACCTTTTTGTCGACAAAGATGTAAAGGATATTCCTGTAGAAAATTGGTTTTCTGCTTTAACATTGGATGAATTGCACATTCCCAGTATTGAACAAATGGCATTTGTCTATGAAATTACAGAACTCAATACTGCCGTAAAACCCTTTTTCTTTTCTTTCTTGCTCAATAAGGGCTATAATAAAATAC
>Ga0224523_1000899_pt1 | contig 13776 bp, 16 predicted proteins | sample CFST50metaG_FD_182732 | JGI IMG/M metagenome (GOLD analysis project Ga0224523, IMG submission 182732) | Peat soil microbial communities from Stordalen Mire, Sweden - C.F.S.T50 | ecosystem: Environmental > Terrestrial > Soil > Wetlands > Peat | place: Sweden: Norrbotten County, Stordalen Mire...
TAACGAGCAGGAAACTAAAATAAAATTAGATTTTTCACTTATCCGCGGACAAGAAAAAGCCAAAAGAGCTCTAGAAATAGCGGCGGCCGGAGGACATAATATTTTACTTATCGGTCCGCCTGGTTCCGGAAAAACATTGTTAGCTAAAACATTGCCAGGGATTTTGCCGCCTTTGTCTAGTGAGGAAATACTAGAGGTAACTAATATTTACAGTATTGCCGGACAATTAAATAATAATTTATCACTAATTAGGGAGAGACCATTTAGGTCGCCTCATCATAGCGCCTCTGGCATTTCTTTGATTGGCGGTGGTACCTGGCCCAGACCCGGGGAAATATCATTAGCTCATCGCGGTGTTTTATTTCTTGATGAATTTCCGGAGTTTGTCCGTCCCGCTCTTGAAAATCTAAGGCAACCAATAGAAGAAGGCTTTATTAACATCAGTCGCATCAATGGCTCCTTAAAATTTCCCAGCCGCTTTATTTTAATTGCCGCCATGAATCCATGCCCTTGCGGTTACCATGGCGATAAAAAAATTACCTGTCATTGTCTAGATTCTCAAATCTTCAATTATCGCCGGCGCATTTCTGGTCCAATTATCGACCGTATCGATCTTCATATTAACGTTCCGAGGATTAATTTTGAAAAATTAAATAGTAATGAGTTAAGCGAGAACTCTGAAATAATTAAAACTCGGGTAGAAAAAGCGCGCAACATTCAAAGCCAAAGATTTGAACGCTTCCCGTTTTTAACAAACGCTGAAATGACTAGCGAAGCAACAAGGCGTTTTTGTATGCTCGATGGAGTTGGTCAAGAACTAATAAAAATGGCTGTTTCTCGGCTAAATCTCTCATCGCGTTCATATTTCCGTGTACTCAAAATTGCCCGAACAATTGCCGATTTGGCCGCTTCTTCTCAAATTTTGCCAGAGCATCTAGCCGAAGCTCTTCAGTATAGACCAAAAATAGAATAATAATTGGAATAATCGGACTGTTTTTGATATAATAAAAACAAATACAATAACCAATAATATGTACAAAAAAATAACGATTTTATTTTTATTAATGATTTTTATTTTGGGTTCCGGCTTCGGCTGTAAATCATCGCAACAAGCTACTCAGGCACAGCAAAAACCAATAACTTTAACTTACTGGCGTGTTTTTGACGATCAAGATGCTTTTGATGAAATAATTGCTAAATATAAAGTTCTGCATCCTAATATTACAATAAACTATCGTAAATTACGCCTAAGCGAATATGAGTCAGAACTTGTTAATGCTTTAGCAGAAGATCGCGGACCAGATATCTTTTCTATTCACAATACCTGGGTAAAGAAATATCAGCCTAAGCTAGCACCAATGCCTGATACTATTACTATGACTTATCCAGTTACCCAAGGCACAATTCAAAAAACAGTTGTTATGCAAGAACAAACAACTAAAAGTTTAACCGTAAAAGAGTTAAAAGATAATTTTGTCGATGTTGTTAGCCAGGATGTCGTTCTTGACGATGGTAAAATATACGGCTTACCACTTTCCGTTGATACTCTCGCTATGTATTATAATCGAGATTTATTTAATAATGCCGGAATTAGCCAAATCCCTACTTATTGGAATAAAGAATTTCTCCAAGATGTTAAAAAATTAACTAAACAAGATTCAAAGACTGGTCTAATTCAATCAGGGGTCGCTCTTGGCGGCAGCAAAAATATTAATCGTTATAGTGATATTTTAGCAGTCTTAATGATGCAAACTGGCGCGACAATGATGAGCGATAGTGGCCAAGTTCTATTTCAAACCACTCCTAACTCAACCACTAATTCATCTTATAGTCCTGGCGCCGATGCCTTACGTTTTTATACCGACTTCGCCAAATCAGGTATGGAAACATATTCCTGGAATAGTGATATGCAAAATTCTTTAGACATGTTTATTAGCGGTAATTTGGCAATTATGTTTGATTATGACTATGATTATGCAACTATAAAAACACAAGCGCCAAAACTGAATTTTTCTGTCGCCAAATTACCCCAAATAGAAGGCAATCCGCCAACTAATATAAATTTTGCCAATTATTGGGTAGAAGTTGTTTCTAAAAAAAGCTCATCGACAAACGAAGCCTGGGATTTTGTTCAATTTATCACCAAGGAAGAGCAGGCCAAAGTTTATCTAGAAAAAACTAAAAGACCGACCGCCCTGCGTTCACTAGTCGATACTCAAAAACAAGATGACCAAGTCGGCGTTTTTGCTGATCAAGTCTTAACTGCTAAAAGTTGGTATCGCGGTAAAAATGTGCAAGCGGCCGAAGATGCGATTGCAGAAATGATAGATTCAACTATAAAAAATGCCGATCAAAATATTCAAGAAATTATCAATATTGCCGCGGCTAAAGTTCAACAAACTGTTTATTAATTAATTTATATGTTTAAAAAGATTGTCTTAGCTACTGCCTTTTTATCTCTAATTTTATTTGTTCTGAGCATACCTCTAATTACTAGTGCTGCTGTCCCGACCTCAATTATTAATAATGGCAGCGATAGCACGGCTTATGCAACGGGAAATTATTCACTGAATGCCATCCTCTCAATAGTAATTGGTGCCTCTCGCTGGATTCTTGGCATCGTCGGATCGCTTGCTCTAGTCATGTTTATTTATGGCGGTTTTACTTTTTTAATTTCTGCTGGTAGCAGTGAAAAAATTGGACAAGCCAGAAAAATTATTATTGCGGCCGTAATTGGTTTAATTATTGTTTTTACTAGCTTTTTAATTATTAAGTTTGTCCTTTCTTCATTGGGTCTTAACTGGAGTGGACAGGCGACCACAATGACTCCAATAAACTACTTTACTGGTGAACGCCTGCTTTAATAATTTATGACTGCTTTTATTCCAAAAAAATTAAATCGCTCGGAAAGTTTAGGCGAAAAGCTTCGCCAAACCCGCCTCCTTAAAAAATTAGATATTAATCAAATTGCCAAGAAAATAAATATTCGAACGGAATATTTGTTAGCCCTAGAAGAAAACCGTTATGATAAATTGCCGGCCGGTTTATACGGAAAAAATTTTATCAAAGAATACGCAAGTTTTCTTGGTTTAAATATTAAAGAAATCCTGACTGATTGGGATAAACAAATTTTAAGTAGCTCTCCCGACAACCCTTTCTCAAGAAAAATATTAGCGCGCAATAAATTTATAATATTCCCTAGAATAATTCGTAATCTCCTAATTATTGGTGCCATTGCTTTTTGTTTTCTTTACTTAATAGTCTATTTTAAAAAAATTATTCTTGCTCCCGAGTTAATTATCACCCAACCGGCAAACAATCTTGCTCTTACCAGTACAAATATCACCATCAGCGGACAAACCGAAAAAGAAGCCGAAGTGACGATTAACGGAGAAATAGTTTTAAATAATAATGCCGGCAACTTCAGCCAAGAGGTTAATCTTAAAAAAGGTTTAAATAATATAATAATTAAAGCAAAAAAGAAATATAGCCGCGAACAAACGGTTACTCGGCAAATTTTGGTCGAATAATATTAATCATATGCAAGAGAATAAAAAAACAGTTTTATTTGACATCGATAGTATTTTGCGTAAAATAACATTAGAGGAGGGACAAAGAGTCGCCGAGCTCGGTTGCGGAAATTTCGGTTTCTTTGTCTGGCCTTTAGCTAAACTTGTGGGACGGCGAGGACAAGTATTTGCCGTCGATATCATTAAAAGCACGCTTGAAGAAATTAAGCGTCAAGCCTTAAAGGAAAATCTTCCTCAAATCAAAACTGTTTGGAGCAATTTAGAGATTTTTAAAGCGACCAATATTGAAACCAGCAGTCTCGATTGTGCTCTTTTAGTTAATATTCTCCATCAGTCGGATAAACGGACTGACATTTTACGAGAGTCTATCCGCCTTTTAAAAAGAGGGGCAAAATTATTAATTGTTGAATGGGAGAATTCTGACTCGCCTCTAGGGCCGAGTCTGGAAAAACGTGTAAAACTCGAATCCTTAAAATCAGCCGCTCCAAAAATTGGCCTCGATGTCAGGGAAGAATTTACCGCCGGACCATATCATTATGGATTAATTCTAACTAAACTCTAATATAAATAATATGACAAATTTACTGACTTGGCGTTATTGGTTCACCTTACGCCCGGAACCTCTAAACACCTTAGCCCAAAATTGTTTCGTCACCTTTCTAATTATTCTTGTTCTAATTGCAATTTTTGTTGCTTTAGCAAAAAGAAAAAGTGGCATTTACCGCGGTTTTTTTCGCCGGGCTTATAATTTCTGCCTAAGTAACGCTGTTATCGGCCTAGTTTTTCTCTTTTTTAACTATGAAATGGTTCCCTTTTTCGCCGCTCGTTTTTGGCTCGCTCTTTGGGTAATTGTTATGGCCGTCTGGTTTGTTTTTATTATCAAGAAGTTAAAAACAATTCCTGAACAAAAAAAGATCCGCGAGCAAGAAAAAGAATTAAAAAAATATCTTCCTTAAAAATAAATACTAAATTTATTATTTATTTAAAATCCCTCTTAAATAAGGGGGATTTTATTTTATATGACCGATAAAAAACAATTAGGAAACTGGGGTGAAAATATAGCCAAAGAATACCTGTTAAAAAATGGCTATCATTATCTAAATCAAAATTACAAGGAAGGCCATTTAGAAATAGATTTAATATTTCGACAAAAGAATAAAACTGTTTTCGTTGAAGTTAAAACCAGAACAAAGACTCAGACTAGCTATTTTGAAGAACCATTAAATAAAAGACAAATAAACACTTTAAAAAGAGCAATCATATATTATTGTCTAAAAAATCGACTCAGTTTTGAGTCGACTCGCTTGGATCTTATAATAATTTTGATAAATAAAGAAAAAAGAATAGCGGAGTTAAAGCACTACCAGAATATCCTTTAATTTTTTGGTACAAAAAATAGCCGCAACCACAGACAAAAAAGACCTTTAAGAAATTTCCCTAAGTCATTAACTATTTTTACTTTGCTTTGTCTCTTGGCGTAGCGATTTTCATCCCAATTAACGGGAATTTCTTTAATTCGATAAGAGAAATGTTGACAGAGTAATATTATCTCTGAATCAAACAACCAATAATCATCTTTTAGAAATGGGGATATTTTTTTATAGGGAGTTGCTTTTATGGCCTTAAAACCGCATTGTAAATCCGCTACTTTATTAGGCAAAATAAGATTGACTAAAAAATTAAAAGAACGAGAAGTTATTTCTCTTAACCGAGAGCGATTTGTTCTTGAATCACTGAGCAAGCGGGAACCAATAACCAAATCAACATTTTCTAACAAAAGAGGTTTAATTAATAGCGGCAATTGCTCTAAAGAAACCGCCAAATCAATATCAAAGTAACTCAAAATATCTGCTTGGCTTTGATTCCAATATGTTCTTAGCGCTCTGCCTTTTCCCGGCGAACTAATTTCAATATACTCAATTTTATTTGGATATTTATTTTTAAATTCCCAAAAAATATCAGCCGTTTTATCGGTTGAAGCATTAATGATTCCAATTATTTTCCAATCAAACTGAAAATTTGCCTGATCGCAAAAGTCTAATACTCGCTGCAAATTAGCGGCGAGAATATTTTCCTCATCTTTTACCGGTAAACAAAATTCAACCAACATATTACTTAATTAATCTTGATATATATTGACGCCTCGGCGTCTGTATAAATTCTTTGCCAGTTTTTTGAATTATCCAAATATCTTCTTAAATAATTCGGCTGGCTTAAATCATTATCCCTTATCATGAACAATATTTTTTCCCAATTTTTTACCACCAGTTTATAATCGGTACTTCTAATAAGTACCAATTTAATATTATACTGCTCCAGCTTTTTTGCAATATTTGTTTCCGGCTTTAAAAAATCAGAATATTCCTCCAAAAATGTATGCCCAGCATATTTTTCCTGCGGCAGGCGACCGTCAATGAACAATTTCTTTTCCGGATATGTCCAAATTAAATAGCCACCCCAGTTATAATCATTAAATATATTTAAATTTTCATATTGATTATTATTTTTTAAAAAACCGACTGCCCCACACGGATAATCTGAACAATAAGAATTAAAAGGGTCAAATTTAATTTTAAGAAGATTGACCTGACCTAAAATTGCCAATCCTAAACAAACAAGCAGCAGCCACCTCAATTCCTTTCTTAATTTAAATGATTTAAAGTTTTCTAAATCAAATATCAAATATATTAACTGGGCTAAAAATAAAAAAGTACTAATAAACATTAAGGGGAAATGCCGGCGGGCTTGAAATCCTAAAATAATAAAAAATCCGCTTAAACAAATTTGCCAAATTTCCACCTTTAATTCTCTTTTTCTGGTAAGTTCATAAATATATAAAGCAATAAGCGAAGTTATTAAAGCCAAATAACCCAACTGCCAATAATTAAAAGGAAAAATATATTCCGGCCGCCATTCCTGGATAGCGCTCTGATAAAAAGAATCCGTATACCCGCCCAGAAATGAATAAAGCTCCGTACTATAAGGTGTAAAAAATGTTAAGGCAATTGAACCTAAAAAGAATAAAATAAATACTTTAAGTTCGGAAATCTTAACTACGTTTGTTTCAATAAAATATTTTTTTAGCTTAGTGGACAATACTTTCCTTTCTATTAGCTTAACCACTGGCCAGGCGAACAAGAGACAAAGACCAACTAAGAAGCTGCCGTGCATGTTTGACCAAAGATAAAAAAGCGGCAATAACCAAATTAATACCTTAGTCTTTTTTGTTTCATTAAATTCGGCAATAATCCATAATTCTAAAAGTAAAAATAAAAATCCCCATTCCTGCATTCTAATGCCAAAACTAGACATACAGCCAAGAAGTCCAAATAATTGCAGGGAAGCTACTAGCCAATCAGGAATTTTTGGCAGAAATCTTTTAACAAATGTCTTCAAGAGAATTAAAGATAAAACAATTATTAAAGTAAAAAAAATACTTAAGCCCAGATAACCAAAATAATTATATATTTCAAAAGAAATGTAGTTAATTAGCCATTCATGGTCAACCCAATTACCGGTATAAGTATAATTATAGACATTTACGTGCGGTACCCCCCCAGTCATGGCGATTTCTTGTCCAACTTTAAGGTGCCAGCCTAAATCAGGATCCAAATAGCTAAAAGAATTTCTAAAAAGCAGGACAAAAATAAGAAAATAAAATAAAATCCAAAATATTGCCAAATAATTAATTTTTTTACCTAATTTTAACATAAAAAAACAATAATAATTCCTTCTTTATCTTATTTTAACATGGACTGACTTATTTGTCTTGTTTTAAATAATGTGCTAAAATTAGAGATGTAAAATACAAATTATTTTTAAAATGAAGGGGGGTGAAACATGAAAAAATACTCAAAACATTTAATCGCTTTCGCTATTGTTTCTTTATTAGTTCTACCTGTCTTTGCTATGAAGGCATCGGCACAACAAGCTGACTCTAATAATCTATTTGGCGTAAGTATTGTCAATAATGGTTTAGGTAATTCCCTTGCACAAGGTGATCCAAGAACTATTGTTGCTAAAATTATCAATTTCGCTTTAGGTTTCTTGGGCGTAATTGCCGTAGGTCTTATTCTATACGGTGGTTTCAAATGGATGACTGCAGCCGGAAATGAAGAAAAGGTAAGCGAAGCAAAAAAATTGCTTGGCGCCGGAGTAATCGGTTTAATCATTATTCTAGCGGCATGGGCGATTGCAACCTTTATCATTGGTTCAATCTACAATGCAACCAACACTCAATAACTATATAAGTGATTCTCATGTGTATGGGAATCACTGCTCTAGCCGTAAGATTTTCTTATGACCAGAGCAGTGAATAATCTTATTTTTATGTTTAAGAAAATTATTGTTTCTTCTTTATTTTTATATTTATTTTCCTTTTTATTTATTTTTAGCATAGCTTCTCCCGTATTCGCGGATGATACCTTAAACGGACTAAATTTAACCGCTAATAAAATAAACGCCTTTTCGGGACAAACAAGTAATAGTAATGTTTACTATCAAAACTTTATCCAAACTAAGGCCGGTACCATTATCGGTTCCGTTTTGTCATTAGTTGGCGTTCTCTTTTTAATAATGATGATTTATGCAGGTATTATGTGGATGACTGCCCAAGGAAATGACCAACAGGTTACTAAAGCTAAGGATTTGTTAATAAATTCAATCATCGGCATAATTATCGTTTTTGCCGCATATGCAATTACAGCTCTAGTCGGTAATTTTGTTACCAATCAACTTCTCCAATGAAAATAAAATATTTTTCCAAATTAACCATCAAACACTCAATTATTATTGGCCTATTTTTAATTTTGGGCTTTTTTCCTCTTGCTCTGTTTGCTCAATCTAGCGGCTACACTTTTGTTGATAATAGCGGACTTAACACTACCGGATCAAACGCCGGCTATACTTTAACTGTTCCTCAACCTGAATTAATTGTCGGCCGCGTTATTCAATTTATTTTAGGTCTGCTAGGTATAGCATTCCTTGGTTTTATGATTTATGCCGGTATTACCTGGATGACAGCGCAAGGAAATGATACTAAGGTTCAAAGGGCAAAAGACATGATAACAGAGGCAATCGTCGGTTTAATAATTGTTGTGGCTGCGTACGCGATTGCGTATTTTGTTATTAATTTTTTCGGTGCCAATGCTATTAAATAAGATTTGTTTATGAAAAATATTTGGCTTAAATTTATATCATTTTTTTTCATTGCTTCTTATGCGATAAGTGCAAAAATAGCAAATGCCGGTTTAAACCAAGCCTTTGATGTTGTCAAAAACACTGCCGGCGGTTCATATAATACAGACCTAGGCTTTAATACAACCCTAGGCAATATCGTTTCTCTTATATTATCAATTATCGGCGTTCTCTTTATAATATTCATGATTTATGCCGGCTATTTGTGGATGACTGCCTTTGGTAATGACACTAAACTAGAAAAATCTAAAGAAATCTTAAAACAATCAATTATCGGTTTAATAGTGGTCATAGCCGCGTATGCTATTTCATATTTCATTGTTATTATATTCGGCAAACAAATTAACCTTCAATAATTATGCGTAAACATCTTAAATTGCTTTTACTATTGTTAACCCTGACCGCTCTTTTAATTATCCCCTATTTAGTTTTTGCGGCGGATGTTCCCGCTCAAGCTAATTCTAATTCCATGCTAAAAAGTCTAACGGCTGTCGCTGGCGGCGGCGGTTATATAACAGACCAAAGTCAAAGTGACTTAATGACGGTTGTCGGTTTAATTATTAATGCCGCACTTGGACTTCTCGGCGCTATATTTATTATTATCATGGTTATTGCCGGTTATAATTGGATGACTGCTTCAGGCAATGAGCAAAAAGTTGAAAAAGCCCAAGCCAAAATCCGCCAAGCCATTATCGGACTTATTATTACTCTTTCTTCTTGGGCAATCTGGCAATTTATTCTGCAATATTTTATTAGCAAATAATTAATATGAAAAAAATTATTAATATATTAGGTTTTTCTGCAATATTTGTTTCTATTACTAATTCCTGTTCGGCCGCCCTAATATCCAATACTACTGCCATTAAAGCAAATGCCGATAAGATAAATACGGCCGCCGGTTTAGGCGCAGCTACTATTGGAGATATAATCGCCGCGATTATTCAAGCTGGCTTAGGTTTATTGGCCGCTATCTTTGTTGTTTTAATGATTATGGCTGGTTTTCAATGGATGACGGCGGGCGGCAATGAACAGCAGACAAAAAAGGCTCAGGACACAATAAAAACCGCTGTTATTGGACTTGTCATTGTCCTAGCGGCTTATGCTATAACTTATTTTGTATTTAAATATATTCCTTTTAATGGCGCCGGTCCTCAGGGCGTGGGAAGTGGAGTAAATTAAAATTTAATAAAAATATTTTTTTAAAAAAAGCGGAGCGACCTTGTTAGGCGCTCCTTTTTGATATTTACTTTTCTTACTAATTTAAGAATCTAGGCATATAAGCATACCAATGACAATCAATTCCTTTAAACGATGTGACAACAGCGTTAACTGTTATTTTAATTGGACAGCCTATTTCATGTCCTCCGTCGAAGAAAGAAACCATATAAGTGCCTGGGACTAACTTTTCCTGTAATACTTGTCCCGAGGCGACTAAAGGCGCTTTGCTTTCACCACCATCGAGCGGTGTAATTTTAAATACCAATGGAACATAATAGTCATTAGCCATAACTCCCATTAAGCTTGTATGATCACCATACATTGGGTTTGATTTTAATTTTTCAAAAACCAAATCTTCTCTCTTATTATAATGCCCAAAGATGCGCCTTTTTAATTCGAGTCGAGTCAATTCGTCTGGAGTGGCATTACTCGTAACCTGTTTTTCGAACATTTGATTGTCCTTGTTATCAAAACGGGCTACCCTGGCCAATAAAGAATCTCGCTCCACTCTCTTCCACGAAGCTGAAGTATAGTCAGCTTGTTTTTTGAGAATAGTTTTTAATTCTTTTTGTTTTTCTTTGATGGCCCTTGCTTTTAATTCGCGGCCGAAATCAGTTGATGGAGAAGTGGCATTTAGAGTATCCAACTCACGTTGCAAACTCTTAACCTCGCCTGAATAGTCGATCAACTTCTCCAATTGTTTGTTTAGACTGGAGATTTTGTCCCTGTATTCGCTGATTTTGTTTTCAAGCGCAACGTCTTTTCTGCGCTCGGAAATTGTTTGGGAATAAGCTGTGGCAACCATCATTATAATGATAGTCATCGCCAAAAAAAATTTTGTCCTCATGATTGGGTTTTTGTTTTTATATTTTTTGTTTGTTTTTACATTGTTAAAGAGCGGTTTCCTGCTCTATTTATTTGTAATAATCAAGTTTTGATTATGAAATTATTATATCATAAATTAGTATTTATGTCAATGACTTATCAACACGTTAAGATTGACATTTACAAAAGCGCATGCTAAGATAATCAGTCAAGAAAATCCCTGCTTTTATATCATCTAGTGTGATAAGGTAGGGATTTTTTATTTGGCTAACATTAAATAAATATGAAAATACTTCAATTAATCAAAGAAGAAATAGTGCCTCTCAGTAGAAAGCAGCACATTGTTTTGTTTACTATTATTGCTTGTATCTTCCAGTTCACTTTATTCTACGCCCCAGCTTTGGCCGACGCGGCTGTCCAAGACGCTAATGTCCAAGGAAATGTCCAAGAAATGACCGTATCTAACGATTCCATGGTTAAAACCGCGACAATGGACCCTGCGGCCGCTAATTTAAGCATTCAAAATAAGGCGACAAGTACAGCAACCAGTACGGTTGTAAAAACTGAAGTTGTTAAAGAAAGTACTCATACTATAACTGCTTACAACTCAGACGTGGCTCAAACCGATGACACTCCTTGCATTACTGCTAATGGTTTTGATGTTTGCAAGAACGGAGTTGAGGATACAATTGCGACTAATTTTCTTCCCTTTGGTACAAAAGTAAAAATTCCTGAATTATTCGGTGATCGTATTTTCACTGTTCGCGATCGTATGAATAAAAAACATGCCACCCGCGTTGACGTCTGGATGAAGAATAGGACTGAAGCAGTTAATTTCGGTGTTAAAGTTGCCAAAATTCAAGTAATTAAATAATTTTTAAATTGACATACAAAAAAACATCCTGCTTAAAAACAGGATGTTTTTTATTTTTATTTTAGGAGAACTAAAAGAAGAGACTAAGAATACCACGACTACGTTTGATTTGTTTTTCTTTTTGCAGTATTGCCATGGTTGTCGAAATTACTGTATCTGGATTTAGAGAAATACTATCAATACCCTGTTCGACGAGGAACTCGGCGAAATCAGGGAAGTCGCTTGGACCTTGTCCGCAAATGCCTACCTTACGACGATATTTTTTGGCAGTCTTAATTAAAGTCTTAATTAATTCTTTAACCGCCTCATTTTTTTCATTAGAAACACCAGCTACGTTTAAAGAACCGCCAGAATCACGATCAATACCAAGGGTTAATTGAGTTAAATCGTTTGAGCCAATTGAAAAACCGTCAAAAATATGACAAAATTTTTCCGCCAAAATAATATTTGAGGGTATTTCGGCCATCACATAGATTTCCAAGCCATCAACGCCGCGCTTTAATCCGTTTTCCGCCATAATTTCCTGAACCTTTTTACCTTCTTCAATAGTTCGACAGAACGGAATCATAACTTTAAGATTTTTCAAGCCCATTTCTTCACGCACTTTTTTAACCGCCTGACATTCTAGTTTAAAGCCAGGTAAATATTCCGGAGAATAATAACGGCAAGCACCACGGAAACCAATCATTGGGTTAGATTCAATTGGCTCATACTCTTTGCCACCGATTAAATTTGCATATTCGTTAGTTTTGAAATCACTCAAACGAAAAATTACGTCTTTTGGATAAAAAGCAGCGGAAATTCTTGCCATACCTTGTGCCAAACGATCAACAAAATATTGTGATTTATCCTTATAACCAACCGTTAATTTATCAATTGTTTTTTTAACAGCCGCATCCTTAATTTTACTATAATTAACTAGAGCCAGAGGATGAATCTTAATGTAGTTATTAATAATAAATTCCATACGCGCCAAACCGACGCCATCATTAGGAATAAATGAAGTTGAAAAAGCTAAATCCGGTTCACCAATATTCATCATAATCTTAGTTTTTGGCTTCTTTAAATTCTTAATATCAGTTTTTTCAACCTTAAAAGGTAATTTTTCTTCATAAACATAACCTTCTTCGCCATCAGCACAATCAACTGTAACTATGCGTCCACTTTTAATAATACTTGATCCTTTCTCTGTTCCAACCACACAAGGAATACCGAGTTCACGAGAAACAATAGCTGCATGGCAAGTTCTCCCGCCCTTATCAGTAACAATAGCGGAAGCAATTTTCATAATCGGTTCCCAATCCGGATCGGTCATGTCAGTAACTAAGACTTGGCCCGGCTTAAAAGAGTTTATATCCTTAACGCTCATCATTCTATTTACAATACCAGCGCCAATTTTATTACCAACGCTTTGGCCAGAAATAATGAGTTTTCCTTTTTTCTCTAATTTATAATTTTCAATCACGTTCCAATCTTTAACGCTTTGTACTGTTTCCGGACGCGCCTGAATAATAAATAATTCGTTCGTGCGACCATCTAAAGCAAACTCAATATCCATTGGACGCTTATAATGCTCCTCAATAATCATGGCCCATTTAGCTAATTGAATTACCTGTTTATCATTTAAAGATGGTTTAATTTGATCGGCGGCGGCAATAGCAACATTTTTAACTGGAGTTTTCCCTTTTAAGTCATAAATCATCTTAACGTCCTTCTTGCTTAGATTTCTGGAAATAATTGCCTTGGTTGGCTTAAAAACATAAAATTCATCCGGATTTACGCGACCCTGAACAATGTTTTCACCAAGACCAAAAATAGAATTTATTAAAACTGCATTTTTAAAACCTGATTCTGTATCAATAGTAAAAATAACTCCAGATGAGCCAAGATCAGAGCGAACCATTTTCTGGATGCCAACAGAAAGAGCAATAGAAAAATGATCAAATTTCTTATCAACACGATAGGAAATGGCGCGATTAGTAAATAATGAGGCAATACATTTTTTAACTGCCAATAATAAATCTTTTTCACCAGTTATATTTAAATAGGTTTCCTGCTGACCGGCGAAAGAAGCATCGGGTAAATCTTCAGCCGTAGCACTTGAGCGCACAGCCACATCAACATTTTTTGTTT
>Ga0224523_1000900_pt1 | contig 13762 bp, 7 predicted proteins | sample CFST50metaG_FD_182732 | JGI IMG/M metagenome (GOLD analysis project Ga0224523, IMG submission 182732) | Peat soil microbial communities from Stordalen Mire, Sweden - C.F.S.T50 | ecosystem: Environmental > Terrestrial > Soil > Wetlands > Peat | place: Sweden: Norrbotten County, Stordalen Mire...
GAAATGGGCAGAGACCGTACCCTACACTTTGCGCAATCCTTTGTATCATTGGACACATCTCGAACTGAAAAGATATTTTGGAATTGATGCTATTTTAAATCCACAATCTGCACAAAAGATTTACGATGAGACTTCTGAAAAGCTGCGCAGTAAAGAATATTCGGTGCGCAACCTGTTAATGAAAATGAATATCTCTACGATCTGCACCACTGATGATCCCATTGATACTTTGGAATATCATCAGAAACTCAAGGCCGATAACTTTGCAATCAACATCCTACCTGCATGGCGCCCCGATAAAGCCATGGCTGTTGAAAATGTGGAGAGTTTCAATGAATACATTGATAAACTTGGGGCAGCTTCAAATATTTCTATCGACTCATTCAATAAGTTATTGGATGCCTTGAAGAACAGACACGATTTCTTCCATGCTAATGGAAGCCGTGTTTCGGATCATGGTTTGGATACTTTCTTTGCCGAAGATTACACCGATTCAGAAATTGTAACGATTTTCAATAAAATCCGTGGAGGTAAACAACTCGAAGCCGTTGAGATCCTGAAATTTAAATCGGCTATGCTTTATCATTTTGCTTTGCTCGATCACGAGAAAGACTGGGTACAACAATTCCATATTGGTGCACAACGTAACAACAGTTCACGCATGATGAAAAAGTTGGGAGCCGATACCGGTTTCGATTCTATTGGAGACCTCCCCATTGCACAGAGTATGTCTAAATTCCTCAACAAACTGGATACCGAAAATCTGTTGGCCAAGACGATTCTCTATAACCTGAATCCTGCCGATAACGAAGTGTATGCCACTATGTTGGGTAACTTCCAGGATGGTACAATCCCGGGTAAAATCCAGTGGGGTGCTGCCTGGTGGTTTCTGGATCAGAAATTCGGTATGGAAAAACATCTTGATTCACTTTCATCATTGGGTCTGTTGAGCAGGTTTGTAGGTATGCTCACCGATTCAAGGAGCTTCCTTTCTTATCCTCGTCACGAATATTTCAGAAGAATCCTCTGTAATTGCATTGGAACTGATATCGAAAACGGAGAGATGCCGGCCGATTTTGACCTCGTGGGCAAAATGGTGCAGGACATCAGTTACAACAACGCAAAAAACTATTTCAAAATCTAAATAAATAGTGCCATTTATCTCCCTTAAAATTTCCGGATAAAGGATACTTAAAGGATACTTAATGGATACTTGAAGGATACTTAATGGATACTCTAAAAGCATCAATTAAGTGTCTTTCAAGTATAAAGGAACAATTCATCAAGTGTTCCTGAACCAGGCTGTTTATGGACCTATTTAAGAGGTAATATTTTCAGTTTGACTAATAAAAAAGCGAATGAAGTCGTAGGGACCTCATCCGCTTTTTATTTTCAATAAATGTATAAGCTGCTTTTCGACTTATTTTGTGATTCCCAGTTTCTGGGCTTCAACGGCAGCCATGATAAATGGTCCTATACCCTTTAAGTCGTTGCTGACAATCGGTTCACTCATGTAGTAGTCGTAAGAGCCATCGCGATAGGGTTCGCCTCCCAGGCCTGCGCTACGGCATGTACCTGTAAGGGTAACGATGCCATCAGGAGCAACGGTAATGAAGGTCTTCAACAATCCGTTCCAACCTTTTGTAATGACAGGCAGATAAGTTTTTGGTAAGTAACCTTTGTTAACTGCCTTGGACATGGCATATACAAACATGCAGGAGGCTGAGGATTCGAGATAATTCTTTGGCTGATTTGCCTTATCAACTATCTGGTACCATACGCCGCTTTTGGGATCCTGAACTTTTATCAAAGCATCCATCGTTTGTTTAAATATCTGGAGGATCTGTTCTCTTTTGGGGTGATCTTTGGGTAGAAAATCGAGTACATCCACAATAGCCATAGTATACCAGCCAATAGCGCGGGCCCAGCATTCGGGTGCACATCCGGTTTCTTTATTGGCCCATTTCTGTTCCTTGCTTTCGTCCCAGGCATGATAAAGCAATCCTGTTTTCTTATTAAGGGTATGGGTACCCACCAGGATGATCTGGTTGGCTACATCATTAAAATTCTTAGGTTCATTGAACAGAGATGAATACTGTGCATAGAAAGGATCGCCCATGTACAAACCATCGAGCCACATCTGATAAGGATATCTTTTCTTGTGCCAAAAACCACCTTCATGATTTCTGGGTTGACCTTCGAGTTGTTTACTGAGCAGGGCTGCAGCCTTTTTATATTTTTCCTCTTTGGTCTCTTTCCAGATAGTCAGTATCAATTTCCCGCTACATACCTGATCGAGATTATATTCGTCCATTTTGTAAGTCAATATTGATCCGTCTGGTTCTATAAATGAGCCAATAGTTTTCTTAATGTAGTCGAAATATTTTTTATTCCCTGTCTTAAGCCAAACCTGTTCTACCCCTTTTAAATAGGTTCCTTTATCATAATTCCAGGTAGATCTGATCTTTGGATTATAAGCCAGAGAATCTTTATTTCGAAACATTTGCGAAATCGCCATTCTCTCTCCCCATGAGAGTGTTGGGTCAACGATGTAATTCTTTTTATTGGCTTGACCCTTGCAAGGATCAAGATTTGTAATCGAAATGATGATTAACAATAGTAAAGCACAAACTTTTAAAAAGTTGCCGGATAAATACTTGCTTCTTGACATGGTTGCTCTTATTATTTTGAAGTAACTAATTTGCCGTTGATATAGAAATCTTTGAATGTGAGGTCTTTGGTGTAGTCTATCAAATTATTACTGGCGACACCATTAAACTTACAGTTCTCTATAACAACATTGGTAACAGGACTTCTTTCATAGGTTTCAAATAGTAAGCCATATTTACTCTTACCACTGATGACATTTGAGACGAACACATTTCTGACGATCGGGGTAAATTTTCCAGTATCACCTTCCTGATATTTGAATGAAACAAGTATTACGGCTTCTTTGACCTGGCCCACTTTTACATTTCTCATGTAAATATTTTCAATAATTCCCCCGCGAACTGAATTGGTCTTAATGCGTAAGGCTCTGTCGAGATTTGGACTGTCCATGACACAGTTTTCGGCATAAACATTGCGCACCGAACCGGATACTTCACTGCCGATAACCACACCTCCATGACCATCATTCATTCTGCAGTCCTGTATAACGATATTCTCGCTAGGTACATTCACTCTGCGACCATCATCATTCCTGCCTGATTTAATGGCAATACAATCGTCACCGGTGCTGAAGTCACAGTTTTTAATCAAGACATTTTTACAACATTCAGGGTCACAACCATCATTATTAGGGCCTAAGCTGTTTATTTTCACGTTTTGAACGGTTATGCTCTCCGACAATACAGGATTGATTTCCCACATAGGAGAACGGACAATTGTGAGGCCATCAATTAAGATGCGTTTACATTTTATTAACTGGATAAAGTTGGGTCGCATATAATGGCCATCGCCAAACACTCTTTGTGCAACCGGAACGCCATCATCACCCATTTTGTTCAACGCTTTTACACTTTCTGTCTGGGTTTTAGCGTTGGGATCTCTGGATCCTTTCCATTTCCACCAGCTGGTGTCATCGGCCTGACCATCGAGTTTCCCTTTTCCTGTAATAGCAATGTTTTCCTGTCCGAATGCATAAATCAACGGAGAGTAGTTATAACATTCTGTGCTCTCAAAACGGGTAAAGACCACAGGTAAATATTTATTGGGATCGGTGGAGAATTTAATTATTGCGTTATCAGATACATAGAGATTGATGTTGCTCTTCAGATGTATTGAGCCTGTGAGGAAAACACCCTCCGGGACAATTACTCGTCCACCACCTGCCTGATTACATGCTTCGATTGCTTTTTTAAAGGCTTCTGTGCAATCAGTTGTTCCGTCACCTTTGGCTCCATAATTTAAAATCGAAAAATCTTTAGCAGGAAATTCCGGCAATTTGATTTCAGCTAATACAGTTTTTAACTGTGCCCAACCCTTTTCAGCAGTAGCAGGATTTTGTTGTGTCTTGCCTGTCGAGAAGAAAAATAAAACCAGAACAAGTAAAGCCGTAATTCTAAGTGTGTTTGTATGATTCATATTTAGATTTTTATTGTTGCTAAATTATCACTAACTATTGAAGGTTATTATTCTGAAATTGCTAAATACTATTCCTGTTGTATTTTTGTTTTAGTATCCTTTTCTCTTTTCCTTTGCCCTCAAAAAAAATATATCTTTCGCATTACTGGTCTTTGTATGTACTTTTGGCTGAAAACTTAAAGCCTCTTTTGGTGTGATGACATTTTGGATGTGTCTGATATAAACTATTTTATTTGAAAAACAGAAATCTTGCTACCCGATTATAATAAGCGATATAAAGCGACAAAATACACCTTATCAATATCTAATGGGGTCAGTGAGTTTTTTTATTTGATAACAATGAATTTTTAAATAAACAATTCGGTATAGTAAAGAGCAAATTTGGAATATCAATTTAGTATAGCACAATATACATTTGTTAACTTCAACTAAAATTAAAAAGTAATAGCAAAGAAATTAAAAGCTGTTTTTTGTTTCGTTCTTTGGCAATATTATACTTGAGATCAATTTGAAGGAATACCATATAATAGGATCATTTAATGGAAAGATAGCCATGGTTTCCTTCCATTCTCAAGATAATCATGAAAAATGAATCGATCATTTTTTTATTTTTTAAAAACGCTTTTCCGCATGTGAAAATATTCCATAGTCAATAAATTAATTAAATTTTAACTAAACAATAAAAAATGACAACACATTTACAATCAAAAATTAAATTAACCAGTAGTATTTACTTTCGAATAGGTATTCTGTTAACGTTCTTGTTAGCATTTAATACAAACATATTCGCTCAGAAAGTAATTGTCAAAGGTACAATAACCGATGCCACCAGTGGTGAACCGCTCATTGGTACATCGATTTTTATTAAAGGCCAAAAATCCGGAACAGTTTCGGATGTTAATGGCAAATTCCAATTAACAGTATCAGATCCAAATACTGTAATTGTTTGTACTTATATTGGTTATAACAGGATGGAGATACCATTGAATGGTAAAACCGAATTGACTTTCCAGCTAACTCAGGTTCAAAACTCAATGGAGGAAGTAGTGGTCATTGGTTACGGGTCAAAAAAGAAACGTGATCTGACAGGGTCTATCTCTTCTGTTCAGGGTTCCGTCTTAGCGATGGCCCCGGTTACCAGTGTCGGTGAAGCATTAACAGGCCGACTTACCGGAGTTCAGATTACTACTGCCGACGGTTCTCCAGATGCACAATTAATTGTACGTGTACGTGGGGGTGGTTCAATCACCGGTGATAATACACCACTTTACATTGTAGATGGCTTTCCGGTAAGTAATTTGAATGCTATTTCTCCCCAGGATATTCAGAGTATTGATGTGCTAAAAGATGCCTCTTCGACAGCTATTTATGGTTCTCAGGGTGCAAATGGGGTAGTCCTTATTACGACTAAAAGCGCTAAAGGAGGGAAAACGCAAGTATCCTATAATGCCTTTTTGCAGACAAAGACATTATCAAAACGGTTGGCTGTTTTGGATCCTTACCAATATGTCAGACTCAACTATGAATTAGCCGCTTTAAATGGGAGTACCGGAATTGCAAGTTTTAATAGCCAATTTGGCGTTTATGGTGACATGGACCTGTATAAATATCAGACAGGGCATGATTGGCAAAGTGATATGTTCGGCTCAAATGTGATTTCTGATCAGCACAATCTTTCGATAACCGGAGGGGATGAGAAAACAAAATTTTCTCTGAGTACAACTTACAATAAGGATGGTGGATTAATGGTGGGTAGCAATTACAACAGATTCAATACCTATTTTAAGATTTCTCATGAGCTTTCCAAAAATCTGCTGGTCAATTTTAATACAAGAATATCAAATACAGTGGTAAATGGTTCCGGGTCGTCGGGTGGCACTTACAAGATTCGTACTTCTCAGGCTGTTACTTCTCCTGCTGTAAATGGTTTAAGCGACTTTACTACGGTTGATCTCAGCACCATGACCGATGACGAACTGGCCCAATATAACCAGGCCCATATGACATTGGCTCAGCAAGCAGCGCAATATTGGAAACAAACGATTACCCGAACATTCAATTTCACAGGTAGCGTGGACTGGAAAATTCTTCCAAATTTAACCTACCGGGTTGAAGGAGGTTATGAATTTGGTTTCAATGAAATTAAAAATTATTGGGGGGCAACTACTCAAACCGCTTCTTATGTAGATGGTAACCCTTTGGTCGACTGGACAAAAGTGAACACTACTGTAATGCGTTTGGCAAATACGCTGACTTATAATCTTAAGATCGGTACAGCTCATAACATTAATATTTTGGCAGGTCAGGAATTCAACTCGGCATTAAGCAATCAAAACTACATCTATGCAACAGGTTTTGGTACAGACCTTACTCCTGAAAAGATTTTTGCTAACCTGGGCCTTGGAGGAGCGACAAAAAATATTTCCAGTAATGTAGCTATCCCAAATAATCTTTCATCCTATTTTGGCCGCATTGATTACAATTATAAAGATAAATATTTGTTGAGCGGAACGTTTCGCGCTGATGGTTCATCTAAATTCGCTCCGGAAAATCAATGGGGTTATTTCCCTTCAGCAGCTGCCGCATGGAGAATCAATCAAGAGCCATTTTTAAGTAATACCAAAGAATGGTTGTCCAACCTTAAGTTGAGAGCAAGTTATGGCGTAGCTGGAAATAATAAAATAGGATCGGGTCAGTTTCAACAGTCCTATAGCATTCAATCTACGAAAACTTATGGTTTAGGAGATGTCCAGAATAACTACTGGGCAACATCCAACACTCAATTGCCGAACAGAAATCTGAAATGGGAGACAACGAACACGGAAAATGCCGGATTAGATTTTGGGTTCTTTAATGAAAGAATAAGTGGTACTCTTGAAGTTTATAAGAATACGACTAAAGATCTTCTGATCGAAATTCCTATTGTAGCTCCCGGTTATAGTACGGAGATGATGAATGTCGGACAAACATCAAATAAAGGAATCGAACTGACCTTAAATGCATCTATTATTCAGAAAAAAGATTTTACTTTAGGATTCAACTTTAATATTGCATTTAATAAATCTAATGTTGATAAATTAGCCAATGGCATTACAACACAGCAATATTCTTCTGGATGGGCTGGCACGGATGCCAAAGGTGTCAATGATTACATTGTTACCGTGGGTCAATCTGTTGGACTTATGTATGGCTGGGTAAGCAATGGTTACTATACTACCAGTGATTTTTCTTCTTATGATCCTTCAACCGGAAAATATATTCTAAAACCCGGCGTGCCAACTATCGGTATGTTAGGCGGTAAAATTGGAGTACGCCCCGGCACTGCAAAATATAAAGATTTAAATGGTGATGGAGTGATTGATGACAATGACCGAACTATCATCGGCCATGCTGCACCAAAGTATTTAGGAGGATTTGGATTAAATAGCACATTCCATGGCTTCGATGCAACATTGCTCTTTAATTATGTTTATGGAAACAATATCTATAATGCCAATAGAATAGCGTCTTCACAACAATATAGGACAACCAATGGGAATCTGCTGGGCTATATGAATGAAAACAATCGCTATTCATATCTGGATGCGAATGGAAATATTGTAACCGATCTGGCAACTTTAGCACAAATGAATGAAGGGGCTAATGCAAAACAATACTGGTCTCCATGGTCATTTGGCAGTGCTGTAGTAGTACCAGCTTCCTGGGCTATTGAAGACGGATCCTATCTGCGTTTGCAAAACGTAACACTTGGATACACCATTCCAAAAAATGTGATCCAGAAAGTCAAAATTGAGCAATTCAGAATCTTCTGCACCTTGAATAATGTATGGATCTTAACCAAGTATTCAGGCTATGACCCCGAAGTCAGCACTCCGATCAGAGGTAGTTCAACATCAGGTTTAACTCCTGGTGTAGACTATTCAGCTTATCCGAAAAGTTTTTCCTGGACATTCGGCATAAATGTGACATTTTAATCACCCCATTAAAAAATATTTAATATAAGACTCATGAAAATGAAAAAATATTATTCCATATTAATTATCACAATTACAGTTGTGATGTTAATCTCATCCTGTAAAAAGTTTCTGGCACCTGATTCAATGTCTTCCTTCGATGGAAGCTACGTGTTCGCAAGTGTAGGGGATGCTAAAAAAATGGTCTTGGGCGCCTATGCATTATTTGCTCAGGATTCATATACATCCCGCATGTCAAATGTTTTCATGCAGAATACTGATGTTGAAGCATCGCAACCGGCAGCGTCTCCGGATGGTTCCCGTCGTGACGTTTGGGCTCTACAGGGCGGCCTGCTTTCTTCTTTTGGCGACATTTATACCATGTGGCAGCACAATTATCTTGCTATTGACCGTGCAAATCAATGTATAGAAGGCATACAGAAAAGCGCACTCGCAAATAATGCAGATATGAAGATGATGCTTGGCGAAAGTTATTGTCTGAGGGCTTACAGATATTTCTTGTTGTGTAATATTTGGGGCGACGTGCCTTATTTCAGGAAAGCAGCTACGGCAGGTATGCAACTTGATGTTCCCAAAACAGATAAAAATATTATCTATTCAGGGATGATTCAGGATCTTGTAAATTGTGAACCGGATATGTATTTTGCAAATGAGTATCCCGATGGTATCGAGAGAATGAACCGAGAATTTGCAATTGGTATGATTTCACGGCTAGCATTGTTTCGTGCAGGATATGGCACGACACAAAGCGGAGTTATGAAACTTGCCGATGATTATCTGAATGTCTCGGCAAATGATAGTTTAGCCGTTAAATACACGATTAATGGTGTGGCTAAAGTTGCCCGCACTTCGGCTGATTATTATCAGTTAGCAGAAGATTATGCTCAAAAATTAATGAGTTTGAGAGATCGTCCTTTAAATCCAAGCTTTGCTACTGTTTTTATGAATGAGAACCTATGGATAAAACCAATAAATGACGATGTTTTATATGAAGTAGCATTTGGAGCAACCAACGGAGGCGGAGATGTTGGCTGGTGTATCGGCGTTCCTGTATATTCGAGCTCAAAAGGTACGACAACCATTCAGGTCGGTTTAACACCCAATTATTATTATTCTTTTGATCAAAGTGATACGCGTCGTGATGCGACCATTTCAAAAATCGCTTATAATTCAGAAACAGATCAGGCTGCTACACCCATTACTGCTTTGTATTGCAACAAATGGTGCAGGCTTTATTTACCCAATTCTCCTGGTAGTGCATCTTCAAAGGGCACTGGTATTAACTGGCCGCTTATGCGTTACTCGGATATTCTGTTGATGCTTGCTGAAGCAGAAAATCAACTTCATGGACCTACTCAATTGGCTAAAGATATGCTGACAAGGGTAAGAACACGTGCATTTAGCAGTGCCGATTATCCAGTAAAAGTTGTTGGATATGTTAATGGCTTAACTACAAAAGATGCCTTTTTCACTGCAATTGTAAATGAACGTGCCTGGGAATTTGGCGGAGAGTGCATGCGCAAGTTTGACCTTGGACGTTGGAATATTTATGGCAAAAAAATTATCGAAACCAAGACTATTCTGGATAATATGGGTAAAGCGGCGTTAGGCCTGGACCAGGCTAACCCCGATGTGATAAAATATGCTAATTATGCAGATGTACTCTATTACCAAAAACCAAATGGTGTAGTTACTTTTCTCAACACCTACTATAAACCAACTACTGTTCCGACGGTTGTTGCTTTAGCAGATCTGGGTAAACCGGGTAACGAAAAATCGTACGCAACTATAGGCTGGAATAACCAGCTTTATGCTTCAGTCACAACCAATGGTGTAACGACCTATCAATCTGCTAATTTTACCACATATTGCTGGAGAGGGTACAAAGACCCCACTGGTGTAGCTGCTGTTCCTTTTTTGTTGCCCATCCCAAGTCAGACAGTAGCAACAAGTAAGTATTTGAACAATAATGGATATGGTTTAGTATCAAGTTCAATTTAATTAAATCAAAAAAAAATGAAAAGAATATATAATTTCATAAAACTGTTAACAGGAATCGTGCTTTTCTCATGCATCTATGTGAGTTGTAAAGTTGAGCCGAATTCACTTACTGCGGGTCGTTTGTTCCGACCGATTGTTACTACTTCCTTTTATTCCGGTACGACTATTAACCTCTCGTGGGATCGTTATACAGGTGCAAAGACCTATCAGTTGGAGATTTCAGTCGACTCTTTTAAAACTATCCTGCGAAGTGTCAGGACAGATACAACCATCTACACCTTTACAAATCTTAATTACGATACCAAATACCAAATACATGTTCGTTCAATTGGGGGTGTAATATCAGCAGCTACGGGTGATACCATTAGATCCCTGTACTATACCCTTCCTGATGTCCATACTTTGTATTATCCTACTTATCTGATAGCTCCAACATCTTCAGATGTCATCGACAATGCCATCCGCGTAAATTGGACCTTATCTTCAAACACGTATACCCGGATTGATGTTTTACAAGGAACCACAGTGGTTACCAGTGCAAATCTGACTTCTGCTGATAACACAGCCGGTCAGAAAATCATTGCCGGTCTTACCCCAAATACAACTTATGTAGTGATGATTTACAATGGCACTGCGTATATGGGGAAGAAAACATTTACTACGGCTGCTGCTCAGATATTTACAGGTGATGTAGTTGACCTTCGCGGATTTACTGATGCTAAAGCACTGAATATATTGACTCAGGCATATGTGGATAGTTTAAGTGCAGCACATACAGCTGGTTTCAACCTTGTACTTTCCGGCGGAACAACTTATGCGGTGAGTGCTACTATTTCTATCACAGTTCCAATGAACATTGTTACCGGATTAAGTTTCAAAGGAAAATCAATAATGGCTTTGGATGCCAACTTCGTAGTACCTGCGAAAACCGTAGATGCGATCAGATTTGAGAAGATATATTTCTCCGAAGGGTTAACAAAAAACAGAACAACAAGTTATGGGGCGAATTATCTCTTTAATTTTAATGTAGCCGGAGCTGTTTTAAATAACCTGACACTGGAGAATTGTGACCTTAAATACAAAAGGGGAGGGATTCGCTTACAAACAACCGCAACAATTAATAATATCACCATCGATAAATGTCTTATGGATTCCATAAATGATTATGGCGTAATCAATAATGGTAATGCTGCTTCATATATTGGAAACATTATTGTTACGAACAGTACCTTTTCCCATTGCACAAAGTTGTTTGTCGGTGGCCAGACATTAGGAATCAAATCTCTTGATATGGAGTTTTGCACTACTTATTTCGTTCCTCAGTCTGTAAGTAACTACCTTTTTGATTACAACAACAATGTAGTTCCCGGTGGGATTACCGTTAAGAGTTGTTTATTTGGTGCATCCCAATCAGCAACAGCTAACGGTTTACGGAGTTCATGTCAAAACATAAGTATAACCAATTGTTATAAAGCCAGTGATTTGGTGTGGACATTAAACACTGCGGGTACCGCTCCTAATGCACCAATTAATGATTTTATTAATATGACCAAAACAACACTCCAGATTTTTACCGATCCTGTTAATGCGAATCTACATGTTACCGATGCACTGCTCGACAACAAAGTAGGTGACCCAAGATGGTGGTAAAAAAATGGAAAAAAGAAGAGTGTAATGAAACGCCACTTCGGTGTTCATAATTGATCCGATATTAAAGAATGTTGAAATTCTTTAAATAACTTTATTACTTTTACATAATGAGCCGCGTATCACTACGCGGCTCATTAAAGTTATTTTACATAAACAATTATTTTTCAAAAACATGAGGTTATGAAAAAGATCTTTTTTATACTGTTGGGTATAACATTACTTTCGTTTACAACGATACAGAAAGAGCATATTTGTATCTACATGATCGGAGATTCCACTATGGCTAATAAGCCGGTGAACGATAACCCTGAAAGGGGTTGGGGGATGCTATTTAACCGATTCTTTAACGATCAGGTTAAAGTTGAAAACCATGCTATGAACGGAAGGAGCACCAAAAGCTTTATCGATGAAGGCAGGTGGGATTCTGTCATGGTAAAACTCAAAAAAGGGGATTATGTCTTTATAGAGTTTGGTCACAATGATGAAAAGAAGGAAAGTCCCAAAGTATATGCAGAAGCTCATACAGCCTATAAGCAGAATCTTGCCCGTTTTGTAAGCGATTGCAGACAAAAGGGAGCTATCCCTATCCTGATGACACCTGTGATGAGACGTCGTTTTGATGACAAGGGAAACTTTTTTGATACCCATGGAGAATATCCTGATGTAGTAAGGGAACTAGCTAAAGAACAGAACGTCCTTTTTATAGACATGCACAAGAAAACTGAGAAATTAATTAAAGAATATGGTCCAGAAGGTTCCAAAAAACTCTTCTTATATATTAAACCGGGAGAATATAAATCTTTACCTAACGGAAGAATTGACGACACGCATTCTTCAGAGTTGGGTGCAATCAAGAATTGCCAGCTGGCTGTCGAAGGAATAAAAGAACTGGGGATTGATCTTAAAAATTATCTGAAAAATGAATAAATATCTGTCTGGAATCGGGTTGCTTTTGTTGTTAGGATTATATCCTTCTAAGATAGATGCACAAAAGCAGGAGACATACATTTCCAAAGTGTGGGTAGCCGATAATGGTGATGGTACCTATAGGAACCCCATCCTGTATGCCGATTATTCTGATCCCGATATAGAAAGAGTGGGTGACGATTATTATATGGTTGCCTCCAGCTTTAATTGCGCACCCGGACTGCCTATCTTACATTCAAAGGATCTGGTGAATTGGAAAGTGATCGGATATGGCTTTAAACAGCAGCCGCCACTGGATGTCTATGACAAACCCCAACATGGAAATGGCGTATGGGCTCCGGCAATCCGTTTTCACAATGGAGAATTTTATATTTATTATCCCGATCCCGACCTTGGCATTTATATGATTAAGACCAAGAACCCCGCAGGACTATGGTCTGATCCTATATTGATCAAAGCCGCAAAAGGGTGGATCGATCCCTGTCCTTTGTGGGATGAAGATGGAAAAGCCTGGTTGGTTTCTGCATTGGCAGGCAGCAGGGCAGGGGCAAAGAGTGTTGTCGTTCTGAGCAGGATGAACAGTGAAGGCACTAAATTGATAGATGATGGCGTCATTGTCTTCGACGGTCATGCTAAAAATCCTACCATTGAAGGACCAAAAATCTATAAGCGAAACAACTATTATTACATCTCTGCTCCGGCGGGAGGTGTCCCTACAGGTTGGCAACTGATATTGCGTTCAAAGAATATTTACGGACCCTATGAAGAGAAGATCGTCCTTGATCAGGGCAAAACGAATATCAATGGACCTCATCAGGGGGGATGGGTTCAGACACAAAGCGGCGAGTATTGGTTTATTCATTTTCAGGATAAAGACGCCTATGGGCGAATCCTATGTCTGGAACCGATGAAATGGGTCAACGACTGGCCTGTCATAGGTATCGATAAAGATGGTGACGGCAAGGGCGAACCGGTAATGACCTATAAGAAACCTAATATTGGGAAGAGCTATCCCATCTGTACTCCCCTTGAGTCGGATGAATTTAACACCCCCGGATTGGGATTACAATGGCAATGGCATGCTAATCCACAACCCAATTGGGCCTTTTCCACTGGAGGCCTTG
>Ga0224523_1000902_pt1 | contig 13748 bp, 10 predicted proteins | sample CFST50metaG_FD_182732 | JGI IMG/M metagenome (GOLD analysis project Ga0224523, IMG submission 182732) | Peat soil microbial communities from Stordalen Mire, Sweden - C.F.S.T50 | ecosystem: Environmental > Terrestrial > Soil > Wetlands > Peat | place: Sweden: Norrbotten County, Stordalen Mire...
GACCACAACCGAGGTGCTGGGCACCAGCGAGCGGGTTTCGCACACCTATCTGCCCCTGGCGCGTGACGTGAAACCCGGCGATCCCATCCTGCTCGACGACGGCCTCTTGCAGCTGCGCGTGGAATCCATCAAGGGCGACGACGTCATCTGCCGCGTGGTCGACGGCGGCCTGCTCAAGGACAAGAAGGGCATGAACCTGCCGGGTTCGGCCTTGTCAGTGCCGGCGTTGACCGAAAAGGACAAGAAGGACATCGTGTTCGGCCGTGAACTGGGCGTGGATTGGTTCGCCTTGTCCTTTGTGCGGACCCCGCAGGATGTGACCGAGGCCAAAGAGCTGGCCGGCGGGATCCCCATCATAGCCAAGATCGAAAAGCCGGAGGCAGTCACGCGGCTGGACGAAATCTTGGACGTTAGCGACGCGGTCATGGTGGCGCGGGGCGATTTGGGTGTGGAAGCGGGCAACGAAAAGGTGCCGCTGATTCAGAAGCAAATTCTGCATGACATAAAGTTTCGCGCCAAACCCGCCATCACCGCCACCCAGATGCTCGATTCCATGATCAAGAATCCACGGCCTACGCGCGCCGAGGTTTCCGACGTGGCCAACGCTGTTCTCGACGGCACCGACGCGGTCATGCTCTCAGCCGAGACCTCGGTGGGCGACTATCCAGTCGAAGCGGTCAAGACCCTGGCGCGCATCATCGACGAGATCGAAGGCAGCGAGTACTACCACAAGCTATGGAAGGAACGGCCTGACGTGACCGAGCGGACCTACTCCAGCTCGATAGCCGACGCGGCCGCGGAGATCGCCGAGGACCTCAATCTGGCGGCCATTGCCGTGTACACCGAGAGCGGACATTCGGCGGCCGTGCTCTCTGCGCAGCGCCCGCTGGCCAATATCGTGGCGTTTTCACGACACGAGGCCGTCCTGAACCAACTGGGCCTGTACTGGGGCGTGCGCCCGCTTTTTGGTGCCTGGGTCAAGGGTGTCCCCGGCGTGGTCGAACAGGCCGAACACGAGCTGTGCACCCACGACCTGGCCAAGCCCGGGGACGACATCATTGTCACCTACGGCGTGGTGTTGAAGGACGAGCCATTCCAGACCAACATGCTCACCCTGCACCGGATTCGCGGCGGCTGAGTCAGCCCCGGAGTTTCACCACAGAGATCACAGAGATCACAGAGACGGATGGGAAAGAAGGGTTCGGACCGGATCCGGAACCCTTTCCTTCCGGCCTCTGTGGCCTCTGTGCACTCTGTGGTGAAACTCCGGATCGCGCCGATGATCGCTAGCCACACGTGCTCGCGCGTACGAAGCCACGCGCCAGCTTGGGACGCGGGACAGGAAAATCGAACCAGCTGCGCACGTCAGCGCGCAGGCCCTCGCCGTGCATGAAGTTGTAGACCGCGCGGCGCAGGCCGGGGGCGAAAGGCGTCGGATCTTCGCCGCCGGGCTCGCAGAACGGGATCTCATTCTGGGCAAAGGTCGTGGGCGGTGTATCGAGGATGCGAATTCCAAGCTGGTCCGCTGCGCGAAAAGCCGGGCTGTGCACGGTCAGGGCAAAACGGTGCCAGTAGGCTGAATCAAGAAAGCCGGCCGCAAAGAGCTGGCGAACCAGGTCCAGCGCGTCCACGGTTTCCTGTGCGGTCTGCGTGGGATAGCCGTACATCAGATAGGCGTGGACCAACACCCCAGCGCGCGCAAAAGCGGCCATCACGCGCGTGGCTTGCGCCAAGTCGAAGCCCTTGCGTAGCAGCGCCAGCAAGCGATCCGTGGCGCACTCCAGCCCGCCGGTGACCGCCAGGCAACCCGAGCGCGCCAGCAGGTCGGCGAGCGCGGGCGTGAAGTGTCGCTCGAAGCGGATGTTGGTCCACCAGTCGACTTCGAGGCCGCGGTCGAGAATGCGGCGGGCAACCGCCGCGAGCAGGGCAGGAGGCGCCGCCTCGTCGACGAAGTGAAAGCTGCGCTCTCCGGTCTGCGCCATGGCCGCCTCCATCCAGCCGACGACGGTCTTGGCGTCGGCTGGATCGAAACGGGCGATGGCGTCGAGACGGGTGTCGCAGAACGTGCAGCGGTGCCAGTAGCATCCATGAGCCAGGGCCAGCTTGAGCCAGCGTCGTTCTGACCACAGCCGGTGCATGGGGTTGGGGCTCTCGGCCATGGCCAGGTAGCCGTGCGTGAGAAGCGGCGCAAAGTCAGGCGCAGGCCGGTCGCGATGGCGCAGCACCGGCGCCGTCGTGTCATCCACCCGGACCACGCGTCCGCGTCGGCGTACGCGCGTGCGCACCAGCGGAGCCTCTTGAAGTATGCGAAGCAGAGGCATTTCCCCGTCGTCGTAGGTCACATAGTCAAAGTGGTCGAACAGGCGCGGATCGGAAAGCGCGCGCAGCTCGGTGTTGACAAAGCCGCCGCCCAGGACCGTGGCGATGCGCGGGTCGAGCGCCTTCATCCGGCGGGCAATGCGAAGCGCGCCGTAGAGCGCGCCCGGGAAAGGCACAGTGACGCCCACCACGCGGGGCCGGTGGCGGCGCCAGGCGGCTTCTGCCAGTTGATCGATCCAGCGATCGGTGAGGCGGCGGCGCCCGTAGAGTGCCCGACGCAGCGACTCGAAGTCGCCCGTTGTTGCCAGGCTCTCGGCGTAGCGGGCCATCTCGAAACGATCATCCAAACCGTCGTGAACAGCGTCGGCGATCTCGTCGAGAAAGAGGCTCCCGCGATGGCGCGCAAGCGCGGCCTGGTCGTCGCTGGCGAAAAGCCCACGCAGGGATGCGAAGCGCGGGCCTTCCGGCAGGCCACCCGGCTGTTCCAGCTGCTCCTGCAGTGTCGGCGCGTTTCCCTGCAGAAAGGCGACGACACCCGCGACGGCGGAATGGATGGCTAGTACGTGCACCAGAAAATGCCGCACCGACGCCGGGCCGCGCTGGCGGGCAAAGCGTCGGCGCAGAGCGCGTTCGACATCCTTCACGCCTTGAGGCGAGAACAATCGCAGAATCAACCCCAGCGAAAGATCCTCTTGTGCCACCGGGTATCCGTGGCGCTGCAGAAATGCGGCCAGCATGGGTACCGCGGGATATGCCGTGTTGAATTGCACCAAGGGCGGCGTGATGAGAAGCACCGGTCTCAATCGACGTGCCCTGCCATGCAAACGAGTGTACATATGTTGCTCAAGCAACGCCATGCGGGTGGAAGAGTCAGAACCATGCCAAACACCCTGCCCAGATGGGAGCATTTCGATCACGAATCCGACATCGGCGTGCGCGGGATAGGGCGTTCGCGCGACGAGGCCTTTGCGCAAGTTGCGCAGGCATTGACCGCAGTCGTGACGGATCCTGCGTGCGTGCTGGCGCACGAGAGCGTACGTGTTTCGTGCCAGGCAGCGGACGACGAGATGCTGCTGGTCGAGTGGCTGAACGCGATCATCTTTCAAATGGCCACGCGTGGGATGATTTTCGGCCGCTTCGCGGTAGCCTGTCAGGGCATGCACCTCGATGGGGAAATGGCAGGGGAGCGCATCGATCGCGATCGTCATCAGCCAGCGGTCGAAGTGAAGGCCGCCACCATGAGTTGCCTGCGCGTCGTTTGTGATGCGACAGGAGTTTGGACGGCTGAGTGTGTGGTGGACGTCTAGCAGGAGCGACGCGGAAACATGGATCTGAATCGCCTGTCGAAGAAATCCAGCATCGAGTGGTGGCTGGCGCCCACAGGGCGCATGCGCGTGCCGGGCATCCTTTTCGCCAGCGAGGATCTCGTGCGCGCGATGGATGAGAAGGTGCTGCAGCAGGTGGCCAACGTGGCGGGCTTGCCTGGGATCGTGCGTGCCTCTTTCGCGATGCCCGACGCACACTGGGGCTACGGTTTTCCCATCGGCGGCGTGGCGGCGTTCTCGGCGGAGGCGGGCGGCGTGATTTCGGCGGGCGGCGTGGGCTTCGATATTTCGTGCGGCGTGCGTACCCTGCGCACTGGCCTTTCCATCGACGAGGTCGAGCCCCGGCGCGCAGCCTTGGCCGACGCGCTCTTTCGCGCAGTTCCCTGCGGGGTTGGCAGCACGGGCCCTGTGCGATTGTCTGCCTCCGAACTCGACGACCTCATGCTGGGCGGGGCGTGCTGGGCGGTGAAGCGCGGCTTTGGGCGCGCGGCCGATCTGGAAACCATCGAGGAAGATGGTGTGATGGCAGGCGCGGATCCTGATGCAGTTTCCCCGGAGGCGAAGCAACGGCAACGCGATCAGCTTGGCACCCTGGGCTCGGGCAACCACTACCTGGAGGTACAGGAGGTGGTTGAGATCTTCGCGCCCGACATCGCGTCCGCCTACCAGCTTCGCGCCGGTGAAGTGGTCGTGAGCATCCACTGCGGCTCGCGCGGTCTGGGCCACCAGATCGGCACCGACTATCTCAAGTCCATGCTGACCGAGGCTGGCCGCCACGGGATTGCACTGCCCGAGCGCGAGCTGGCTTGCGCCCCCATCGACTCAGCGCTGGGCCGGCGCTACCTGGGAGCCATGCGTGCGGCCATGAACTGCGCCATGGCCAACCGCCAGGTCATTGCGCACCTAGTGCGAGAGACCTTGTTCGAGATCTTTCCCTCAGCCGACGTGACATTGCTCTACGACGTTTCTCACAACACGTGCAAAGAGGAAGAGCATGAGGTCGACGGCCAGCCACAGCGGCTCTTCGTTCATCGCAAGGGTGCTACGCGCGCATTCGGGCCAGGCCATCCCGCGGTCCCGGCAGTCTATCGTTCGGTCGGCCAGCCCGTACTCATCGGCGGGAGCATGGGGACCGCGTCCTACATTCTCGCGGGCACGACCGAGGGCATGGGCCGTGCCTTTGGTTCCGCGGTTCACGGCGCGGGTCGCAGCCTGAGCCGCCACGAGGCAATGAGACGTTGGAAGGGCCGCGCCGTGGTCGACACTCTGGCTGGTCACGGCATTTTGATCCGCAGCCCATCTCTGCGCGGCGTGGCCGAGGAGGCGCCGGGCGCGTACAAGGACGTTGGCGCGGTCGTGGATGCCGCGGAACAGGCGGGACTGGCGCGCAAGGTGGCTCGCGTGCGGCCTCTGGTCTGCATTAAAGGATAAGGAGAAGTCTGGCGGAGAGGGCCGATCGGTCTCAGATTTCTGAGGGAGAGGCGGGCAATTCCAGCGTCCTCGCGGCAGAATTACCTCCGAGGGTGGCGGCATCGAGTTTGCAGAGACAGGATTCAGTTGAAGTAACCGTCCCAAAGGAGCACTAGCCATGTTGAGCCACGCCTCGCGATCTTCGCGCCATGCTTTTCTGATTTCAGCCGCCGTGGCTCTATTGGTTGGCGGGCTGGCCCGGACGGCCACAGCCAAGACCTGCACGACGGATTTGGATTGCGACACCGGGTACCGGTGCGCCATTCAGGCGTACGCCCCAACTGGCGGGGCGACGAGCGTCGGGTCTGGGGCGGCCACAGGGAGCCTCGACAACGGGACGGGTGGCGCAGGAGGAAGCGTGGCAAGCGCCGGGGGAGTTGTTGGGAGTTCCTGTCCCAAGGGAAGCAACTGTGTGGAGGTCCCCCCTCCGCCGACCGAGCTGCCTATGCCTGTAGACGCAGGCTTTGCGTTCACACCTGACGCTGGGGTGTTGCCTCCCGAGCCCGTGCCCACGCCGGTCACCGGCATCTGCGAGCCCAAGCCCATTATCTGCACCACGGCGGCTGACTGTCCCAGCACGGATTTCGATTGCGTACCGAGCATGGTGCCGGCCATTGCCTGTCCGGAGAACACAATGTGTCCAGATCTGTCGTACACGACCGGAATCTGCGTGGCCAAGTTGCACGCGTGCAGCACGGCTGCGGATTGCCCGGCGCCACTCGACTGCCAGGCTCAGTACACGACATGCTCGGGCGGTGGGGCCGTGGCGCCCGACGGGACTGTAACCAAGATGCCAGAAACCTGCACGCCTGGACCGTCAGTCTGCTTTTGGAATCCGGTGACCTGTACGATTGACACCGGCTGCGCGGACCCGCTCTACCAGTGTGTGAAGGTCGGCGAGTCGAGTTGCGACTCAAGCGGAGCCTGCGCAGCGGGCGAGACCTGCCCGCAGCAGCCAACCTGCGACACCACACCGACTATGTTGTGCCTGCCCAAACTCGTCGATTGTGCCTGTGGTCCATGTCCTGCGGGCGTGACCTGTGGAGCGTGCGCGACCTGCCTTCCGGGGTGGAGCTGCTTCGATTTTTCGAGCATAGGCGGCGTCCCGTCAGCCTGGGGTGCCGTCGCGTCCAACAACGCCTGCCTGCCCGACGGGATTATCATGGCGGCGCAGGGGCACGCTACGGTCAACGGCGAGTTCGGGGGGACTTCGAGTTCGAGCGGTGGTGGTACGCCGGCTCTGAGCGCGGGGGATGCTGGCGTGCCCACCAACGCGAGCCCGTCTCCGGTGATCCCGGTGCCGCCCACTCAGTCTGCTGGCGACGCCGCCAAGGACACCGTGACCCACTCGAGCGGTTGTGCCTACGGCGGCAGCGACGCCAGCAGCCTATGGCTGGCTCTGGCCATGATCGGGCTGGTCGCTCGGCTGGCTCGCCGATGTCGCGAAGATCGCTGACACGTTTGCGCTGACCCCAACCCTTCCCCTTCTCATCCGGCTCTGTGGCCTCTGCGCTCTCTGTGAGAAACAGCTAACTTGATCCGAAGTTCGCTCGATGTTGGTCAGCGTCGCTCGACCGCCAAGAGAACCGCGCGCAGCTTGGGGATCTCCTCGGTCTGCGCACCCACGATCACATCCACGTCGCGACTACGGCGCTCGATGTGCAGGAGATCTCCCTGAGGCCGAATCAGGAGCCAGGCGTCCGGGCCGCCGCGCGCGATGCCTGCCCCCGGAAAACGTGGTTCCAGGGTGTCGAGATAGGCGGCCAGAAATCTCTTTGCGTCGTTCTCGCTGTCCCAACGTGTGGCCCATAGAACCAGGAATTGTCGCGTGGGGAGCCCGCCGGCTTTGCCGGCGGCGCACCTTCGCGGGAGGGTTTGGGAACCCTTTGAGGGTTCCCATGTAAATCGACTAGCCCGTGTCCACACCCAGAATCGATCGCCGCCCCAGCCGGCCGCCGCTGCGTCGCCCGAGGGAAAATCCCAGGTCTTGAAATAGGCGCGCATGCCCAACTCGCCCAGCACGTCGGTGGCCGCGGGCGTCTCGTTCAGGGCTGGCCGCCCGGCTGGCAGATTTATCGCGATGGGCGGATCGCGACCGTCGAGAAACTTTTCGCGCGCGTGCAGGATCTGCTCGGTCGAGGCTGGCGGGTGTCGGTAGAGATCGTTGACCGCGGCCCAGCCGCCCCGTCCCCACACCTGGGAAACCAGGGCCGCGCCTTTGAAGTAGGGCTCGATGAGCGGCATGCTGATGAAGGGCGGCAGCCTGGTCATTTGATCGAGCTCGCGTCGCTCTTCCGGGCTCAACTCGGCGGCGCTGCGGCCCCGGCGCGTGGCCGCCAGCAGCTCGATCGGATCGGCCGCGCCCAACAGCGCCAACGCCATGCGCACCCCCGCGACTCCGAGGGGACCAAGCTGCTTGGCCGCTCCTTCGCCGCTGGCAGTTCGCCAGGCCAACATCATGAAGGTGGCCTCGCCTTCGGTCACGAACTGGCGGGCGGTGCGCTCATCTTCCGACAGGCCCAGCCGGTTGCCTTCACCGCCGTCGAAGGTCTCCAGGTCGAAATGCTGGTCATCGAGCGCGTGGGTCAGCTCGTGCGCGACGATGATCTGGTCCACGTCCTTTCCCCGCGCCTCGCCCACTACGCGAAACGCCTTGCTGCTCGGATCGTAGTAGGCCGCCACCTGGGTCGTGAAAGCCTCCTCCAGCGTGGTCATCAGGTCGAAGCCCTGTGGGGCCAGGCCCAGGTCAGCGTAGGCGTGCGACAGCGCCTGGTTCTTCTCCGGCGGCAGTTCGCGGCCCAGTTCCCCGTGAACCCATGCGCGGAAGTCCGCGCGGCTCTGCGTGGACGAGGGGACCGAATGCTTGAACTGCAGGGCGCGCAGCGCGGATAGCTCGGTCTCGATGCGCGAGAAGTCCGCCACGGGGGACGCCGCATCGGGCGAGGCCGCGGCTGGCGTCGGCGCCACAGGATGGACCTGGGCGGGTGTGTGACAGCCCAGGCACAGGAGCACGAGGAGGTAGGTGCGGGACATCGCTGGGGCCATTAGCACATCTTGCCCGTGCTGTCTCAAGGCGAGACCGGATATAATCGCCGACGAGGCAAACTTGATCGGTCGCAGCATCGGCAACTACAAGATCGTCCGCGTAATCGGCGAAGGCGGCATGGGCACCGTGTACCTGGCCGAACACCCCATGATCGGAAAGCGGGTGGCGGTCAAGATGCTGCGCCCCGATCTGGGCACTGATCCCGGTCTGGTCTCGCGCTTTTTTCAAGAAGCCCGCTCGGTCAACGAGATCCGTCACCCCAACATCGTGGACATCTCGGACTTCGGCAAGACCGAGGACGGCATTGTGTATCTGGTCATGGAACTGCTCGAGGGGCGCAGCCTTCGCGACCGCCTCAATGCCGAGGGTGCGCTGCCTATCGAAGACGTCGTCATCATTTGTCGGCAGGTGTGCGACGCGCTGGCCGCGGCCCATCGGGTCGGCATCGTGCACCGCGATCTCAAGCCCGACAACATCTTCCTGCTTGCCGATCCCGCGCAGCCAGGCGCGCTGCGCAGCAAGCTGTTCGACTTCGGCGTGGCCAAGCTGCTGGGCGAGCAGGAAAAGCAGGTCGGCCACAAGACCATTGCCGGCTCGGTGGTGGGCACGCCTTTCTACATGTCGCCGGAGCAGGCGCTGTGCCAGGAGGTCGGCGCGGCCGCCGACATCTACGCCATGGGCGTGGTGATGTTCGAAATGGTGACGGGCCGGGTGCCCTTTGCCGCCGAACAACTCGTGCTCCTGCTCAACGCCATTTTGAAAGAGCCGGCGCCGCCAGCCAGTCAGTTCCGGCCCGATGTGCCAGCCTTCCTGGACCGCCTGATCCTGCGCTGTCTGGAAAAGGATCCCGGCGGCCGGCCCCAGACCATGGAGGAGGTCGTGGCCCTGCTGGGCGCGGGTGCCGCCGACTTGGCTGGGCAATCCATCGCGTTCGGCCAGACCATGGCCATCGGCCCTGGCTTGGCCAACCTCACCGCTTCCGGTCTTGCGGCGGCCAGGCCGTCGGCCATGACGGCGCGAACCAGCGCGCCTGGCAGCCGGTCCACCCTCAAGCCCCAGACGATTTCGGCGCGGACGACAGAGACGGCTCCGGCCACGCAGGCGGCTAGCGATGGCACGAGCGCAGGCGCAGCGATCGCGCGTCGGGGAAGTGCGCGACAGGGAGGTGCCGGACTGCTGGGTTTGGCGCGCGGTTGGCTGAACTCTCCTCGTGTGGCCCGGGCTGCCATTCCCGCGGTCATCGTCGCAGCGGTCATCATCGTCGCCAGCGTGTTCGTGTCCACGGCATCGGCCCCCCCGGTCACGCAGGAAATCGTGGCCGCGCAGCCGCCCCCTCCGCCTGCGCCCACGCACGCGGCCATCACTCTCAACTCCGAGCCCGTGGGCGCGGAGGTGACGCGTCTCAACGATGGGCGGTTGCTGGGCACCACCCCGCTGGTCGACATCCGCCCGGTCGACGGGCAACAGATGAACTACCGTTTTCGCTTGGCCGGGTACACCGAGGTGCAGATGCCTTTCCAGATCACCACGGGCGGCAGTTTCGAAGTCAAGGCCAACCTCGAAGCCAAGACACGCGAGCCAGGCCGTTCGGTCTCGTCGGGTTCGTCGCGGAAGACGGCTCGGGGCAAGGTCAAGAAGGGCGGCCCCACGGCTGCGACCTCGCCCGCGACGCCGGCTCCGGCACCGGTGGCGCAGCCGCACGATGATGCGTCATCATCCTCCACCCTGCCGCCGCTCAACCCGTCGGTCCGGGTGCGCCGGATCGGCGGGCGCTGAACCTTGACGGTCACCTGGGGGCGCGGTAGTAACGCTCGCTTCCTGCCGGCCTAGCTCAGTGGTAGAGCATCGCTTTCGTAAAGCCTCGGGCAATATCACTGAGCATTGCTAGCAATTGTGTAGCCCTATGAAACAAGGGGTTTCAGATTGTAGCGCATAGCTCGGTATGGCAATGAAAAGTACCTATTTCGGTACAATTGGGCACAGAATGGGCGGCAAGGCTTTCGCAATTGATTGGTAGCTTACAAACCGTGGGCAGTCGGGTGGCCCGATCACCGAATTGCGGGCAGGCTCGCTCTTCCGCGCCGAGAACATCGCCACGATACCCCGCCAGGCTGCGCAGGCTCGACCTGGCGGGGTGTGTGGCGAGCCTGTGGGCAGAGAGGCCCTGGCCAGAAAACCGCGGTGGCAAGTCCAGGGGTCGTCTGGCCGTGAGCCGGGCTGGCGCCCTATGCTTCGCCCGCCAAGGTCAGGATGTGCTCGCGAAGTGCTGCGGACACTCGGAACCGCAGTTCTTGCAACCGATCCAAGATGGGGCGCACGGCCTGCACGTGGCCGAGTTGCTTGGCCACCAAAATCACGTTCAGGGTTCCCGTGACGTTGACTCCCAGTCGTGCCGCCACCCTTCGGGCCGGGAGTTCGTCGATGATGGCCACCGAGCCAGGAAGGGCCAGCGCCAGCGTCAAGGCCGCGCGCTCGCCAGCCCCGAGGAAACCGAACGGCTCCAATTGTGGAGAAAGCGGCGCGACCGTCCGCACGTCTGCCCAAGGCAACACGAGCGGATCGGGAAGGTCATAGCCGCGCGCGCGGCCGGCGCTTAGCTCGGCCACGACCTGGCCGGGCACGATCACGCGGCCGAGGATTGCAGGCAACACGTGCAGAATGCCCGCACGGTGCAGGTAGCAGAGCGGCGATGTGTTGGCGATGTAGTCAGCCAAGCGACCGGCGCAGTGTATCCTGGTCTAGGTCGAATTGCTCCGCCGTCGTGCGAAACGCCTCGACCCCGAAATCCGCAAGCTTGTGCAGAAACTCGACCTTGGGGATCCCCGCCAGGTCAGCCGCAGCGCCAGCCGACAAGTGCCCCAGTTCGTGGAGCTTCATAGCCGCCGCCAGACGCACCTTGCCCTCTGCCTCCGAAGGGGAAGGCCCCAGCGCCCGAAGCGTCGCCTCTGGTATCTCGATAGACAGGGTCACAGCGTAAGTGTACCAGGTTTCGCGGCAAGGGATGCCTGACCCCGTCAGGCCGCGTCCAAGGCGTCAACTCTGCCCGGCTCGGTGCCCACTTGGGTCTTCAGTGCTTGGCTTACGGGGGCAGGATCTGGCGCGGCTGCACCTTGAACGCCTTGGCCAGTTTCCAAACGGTGCGAAGGGTGACGGAGCGGCCGGCTTCGATGCGTTGATAGTGCCGGAGGCTGAAGCCAAGGTCCATCATGTCCTCCTGTGTGAGGGCGCGAGCCTCCCGAAGCGCGCGAACATAGTTCCGTTGGCTGCGACTCAAGAGGTGGTAGTTGACCTCTTATGTGAAAGGCGTAGCGGTAGAGATTCTGGGCAGTCTTGACCGCCTGCAAGCTCCCTCGCATCACGTGGTGCCAGGCCACGCGCCACACGTTCGCATCGCAGTTTGTCCTTGGTGGCGGCGGGATCGAACTGCTGTCCAAAGTCATGGGGCACGCCAGCATCACCACGACGGAAATCTACAGCCATCTTCGCCACGACCTGTTCGCGGAGAAAGCCTTCGATGCGGTGACGGTCGACCTTGCCCGACCCAAGGGGGATGTGGTACCCATTCGCGACGTTTCCGGTCCAAATGGGCACACTATGGGTACGTCACAGGAAGATAACGCAGTAAGAAGATCAGCATAACTTAGCGATATAACAGACATTTCGCCGGCCTAGCTCAGTGGTAGAGCATCGCTTTCGTAAAGCGAGGGTCCCCGGTTCAATCCCGGGGGCCGGCTCCAACGACTTTCACATCCCCGCGATCAATTGCATCGCAACCGCGGCCGTGACCCCGGCGATGCGCACCGTCTTTCGCTTGCCGGTTTCGCCGCGAAGAATGGTCACCGCCGAGCGGGGCACGCCGAAGGTTGCGGCCAGGACCCGCTGCACGGCTTCGTTGGCCTTGCCCTCAACAGGCGCGGCGTTCACCGACACCTTGAGCCTGTCACCCTTGACCGGTCCCACGCCTTCGCGCGGACAGCGCGGCTGGACCACAATGTCGAGCGTGGCCGCGCCGTCTTTCTCGCCTACTCTCAGTTCGGCCATGGTCGATCAGGGACTATTTTTCAGCTTACAACGATATTGACGATCTTGCCTGCGACCACGATGACCTTGCGCACGGTCTTGCCTTCCAGGTGCTTGGCTACATTGGGCACGGCCATCGCCTTGGCGCGCACCTCGGCCTCGGGCGCGTCGCGCGCGATCTGGACATCGCCGCGCAACTTGCCGTTCACCTGCACACCCAAGGTCACCACCGCGTCGATGGTCAGCGCCTCGTCGTAGCTGGGCCACGCGGCTTGCAGCAGGAAGCCCCGCTGGCCGAGTTTCTCCCAGGCCTCGTCGCCCAGGTGGGGCGCAAAGGGCCCAAGCAGCTTGATGAGCGTCAGCATATCCTCGCGCGTGGCACCGCTGCTGGTGAGTTCGTTCAAATACTCCATCATCGCGGCCACCGCCGTGTTGAAGGCCATGCGATCCAGATCGCCGGTTACCTTCTTGATGGTCTTGTGGCGCAGGCGCAGGTGCGCATCAGTGGCCGGCGCTGGCTTCTCGTTCAATTCTTCCACCAGACGCCACACGCGTTTCAAAAAACGCGCGCAGCCTTCGATGGCGCGTGCGTCCCAGGGTTTGGGCAGCTCGAACTCGCCCATGAACATCTCGTACAGGCGCAACACATCCGCGCCGTACTCGGCCACCACGTCGTCGGGGTTGATGCCGTTGAGCTTGGTTTTGGCCATCTTGTCCACAGCTGCCTTGAGCTTCTCGCCTGTGGCCTTGAGAATGACGTCGTCGCCGCGCAGCTCGATCTCGCTGCGGTCGTGGTAGCGGCCCAGGGCATCCTGGTACGAATAGGCGAGCACCGTGCCCTGGTGGCGCAGTTTCTTGAAAGGCTCTTTGGTCGACACATATCCCAGGTCGAAGAGCACCTTGTGCCAGAAGCGCGAATAGAGCAGGTGCAGGACCGCGTGCTCGGCACCGCCCACGTAGAGATCGACCGGCTGCCACTGCTTCTCGGCCTGCTTCGACCAGGCCTCGTGGTCGGCCTTGGGGTCGAGGTAGCGCAGGTAGTACCAGCAGGATCCCGCCCACTGAGGCATGGTGTTGGTTTCGCGTCGGGCCGGGCCGCCACAGGTCGGGCAGGTAGTCTTGACCCAGGATTCGATCCCGGCCAAAGGCGATTCGCCGGTGCCGGTGGGCTGGTAGCGCTCGACCTCGGGCAGGGTCACGGGCAGTGCCGATTCGGGCACCGGCACTGTGCCGTGCGTGGGACAGTGAACGATGGGGATGGGCTCGCCCCAGTAGCGTTGCCGGGAAAACACCCAGTCGCGCAACCGGTAGTTGACCATGGCGCGACCCAGGCCGCTGGCTTCCAACTGCGCCGTGACTTTGGTCTTGGCCTCGGGCGTGGGCAGACCATCGAGATCGCCTGAATTGATCGCGATGCCCTCGTCGAGGAACGCTTGACATGGGAACCCTGGGAGGGTTCGCTCCGCCCTTCGGCCCCCCACCTGCCACCGCCCCCCGCTCGCTTCGCTCGGCCTCGCCAAACACTCCCGCGATGGTGCGCCGCCGGCACAGCCGGCGGGCTCCCCACG
>Ga0224523_1000903_pt1 | contig 13730 bp, 7 predicted proteins | sample CFST50metaG_FD_182732 | JGI IMG/M metagenome (GOLD analysis project Ga0224523, IMG submission 182732) | Peat soil microbial communities from Stordalen Mire, Sweden - C.F.S.T50 | ecosystem: Environmental > Terrestrial > Soil > Wetlands > Peat | place: Sweden: Norrbotten County, Stordalen Mire...
TGGTGATGCTACATATTGGGCCAGTGGTGCATACTTCTGAATAAAATAACCGGTATTCATATAACCTTTCACATAACTTCTACCGGGTACAGCATTAACAATGCTATCGATATTAGCTATAGTGTATTTATACCTTGGATCTGTTTTCATGGCAGCGGCGAAAGCAGGAATGATGGGATTAAAACTCCAGCCGGTCGAAGCATAAGTAGGACCGTTATAACTTCGTGGACCGATCTCGTTGACATACAAATTGCCCAGAAATGCATTCCAAAATCCCCAATCTGCTTTTTGCGTTTCGGTATGATAGATTTCAAAGATAGACTCTTTATTAAATTTATTATCCGGACTGAAAATAGCACCAAAATCGGATAACAAACCATAATTTGGAGAAGTATTTACTTGTTCAAAATAATTAGCAGCTTCTGTCATGCGAGCAGTATTATTCTGATACAAAATAGCTTTTCCCATTAAAGCCAGTGCCGCCCCCTTGGTTACTCTTCCGTTATCGGTAGTTGGAACTACACTAGGCAAACCAGCAATCGCGTCGGTTAAATCCTTTTCTACCTGAGCCCAAACAGCTTCGGGTTTTGCTTGTGTGACGGTGTAAATATCACTGGTAGGAACTGGAGTAGTAAATAAAGGAACGTTTTTAAACAAGCGTACCAGACCAAAATAATAATATGCTCTTAAAAACTTAACCTCAGCAATATATCTGGTCTTTACAGCGTCCGTCAATCCCGGAATTCCACCATTTATTTTCTGAAGAAGCAAGTTAGCACGATTAACACCAGTATAGTATTTACTCCAGAATCCTGCTTGTGGACCCGTAGTAGCATTGACAGTATAGTTATTCATCACCTGCCAGAAGACCATATCTGTCGCACCGCCACCACCTGCATAACATTCGTCGGAAGCAGCATTCAAAGCTCCCAGATCATCAATATAGGTATTGTCTCCTCCACCTGTTTCCCATCCTAACGGGTTGTAGACTGAAACCAAACCAGCATATGCCTCATCAGCATTCTGATAATAATTGGATTCCAGAACAATTCCTTTGGGTGTAACTTCCAGAAAACTTTTTTTACAGGAGGTATTCAATTGAATAACACCTATAACCATTATCAAGTATAAAAATTTATTTTTCATTGTTTCAATTTTTATTTATTAAAAAGTAACGTTAACACCCACCATGAAAGAACGAGCCTGTGGATAAATACCACGGTCAATTCCATAGCTACTTCCCCCGATTTCAGGATCATAACCTGTATATTTTGTAAATGTCAACAGGTTGTTTCCACTTACATAAATACGAGCTTTTTGCAAGCCTACTTTTTTAATAATAGTGTTTGAGAATGTATACCCAATTTGTAATGTCTTAATTCTGAAATATGCTCCATCTTCCAGATAGAAAGAAGAAGGATTAGTGAAATTACCATTAGGATCATTATCACAGAGTCTTGGATAGGTATTAGATGTACCTGGACCTGTCCAACGAGCCAGAGCTGAAGTTTGATAATTGGCTGTTAAGATATCCAAACGTCTGAGTCCCTGGAAAATCTTATTTCCTGAAACACCCTGTCCAAATAAGACCAAATCAAAATTTCTCCAACTGGCATTTGCGGTAAATCCGTATGTGAAATCGGGAGTAGGATCGCCTAGATAGGTTCTGTCGGCTGATGTAATAGCGCCATCACCATCTAAATCTGCCCATTTGAAATCACCGGGTTTAGCATTGGGCTGAATAGGTTTACCATCTTTACCCACATAGCTGTTTACTTGTGCCTGAGTCTGGAAAATACCTAAAGTTTCAAAGCCATAGAAAGAACCGATTGGTTGACCCACTGCAGTACGACTGATTTCATACGAACTGGCCTGGAAGGTTGCACCCGTTAAGAATTGTTTATCGGCACCTAGATAGGTTACATTGTTTTTCAGATATGAAGCATTGGCCTTCACATCAAATTTAAATTCATTGACTTGTCCATGATAACCTAACTCAAGTTCAATACCCTTATTGGTCATATCTGCGATATTTCCAATGGGAGAGCCTGCAGCACCAACATACATTGGTAATTGGACAGATAACAACATACCCGTTGTTTTCTTCTCATAAATATCGAAGGTCATGCTAAAATTTTTCAAAAGAATGGCATCAAATCCAATATTTGATTGTGTCGTTTGTTCCCATTTCAAATCAGGATTAGCAGGTGCATTAGGGCTATAACCAATTACGATGCCATTGTTTCCAAGCACATAATTTCTTCCTCCACCAATAGTAGAAACATATGAAAAAGCACCTATGTTGTCATTACCATTAACACCATAAGATCCACGTATTTTCAATGTATTAACGATCTCGTTTTTAGGCCAGAAATCTTCCAGATAAGGATTCCATCCAACAGAAACGGAAGGGAATTTACCATATTTGTTATTGCTTCCGAAATTTGAAGAACCATCAATACGTAAAATACCTGTAAATAAATATTTACCAGCATAATCATAGGTTAAACGTCCAAAATATGAACTGAGCGTATAAGGTTGATTTTCCCAGCCACCACCAATTTTATTGGCATTAGACAAACTATAGTTCATGGAGGCATCGCCAAAAGTATTAACAGGTAATCCTAAATAATTTGCACTCACACCTGTTGCAGAATTACTTTGAGCACCGGTTCCCAATAATCCAGTAAAGTTATGTTTACCTATTGAGCGTGTATAAGAAAGTGTATTGTCCCAGTTCCAGATTAAGCCATAATTAGTATTTCTTGAGTAAGTGGTATTCAACAGATTTGAATTATTAGCACTTAAATAATAAATAGGAGTGAAAGATTCACCACCATAAAATGCAAGTTTTGCTCCAAGGCTTGATTTAAAAGTTAACCCTTTGATTGGTGAAAGTTCAGCATAAACATTACCCACAAAATTATGTGACCAGCCATAGTTACCATTCTGAGTCTGCTCTTGTGCCAATGGGTTTGTCATTTCCTGTCCAACATATTTTGAGATGGCATAAGGATTACCCTTTGCATCGCGATAAACAGGGTTAGTACTGTATGGAGCAGCACCAGCTACTGCAGGATCTGTAATAACTATCGGAGTGATAGGATCAAGATTAATAGCAGAACTTAATGGACCGCCAAACTCAGTATTGGTACTTACTCCACCCTGACTCTTTATATAAGAGTATGCAAGATTATTACCAAACGACAACCAGCTTTTAATTTTATGAGTGGTGTTAAGACGAATTGTATATCGTTTATAATTGGAGATCGATGGTGCAATTATTCCTTCCTGATTGAAATACCCAAAAGAAGTATAATACGTTGACTTATCAGTACCTCCACTAATGCTTAATTCATGATTCTGAATGGTGGCATTATTATTAAAGATAGCACCTTGCCAATCTGTACCAACACCCAAAGATTGAGGATTAGGGAATAGAATTGGTCCACCGGCAGCAACAGAAGATTCATTTCTTAATGTTGCATACTGTGTTGCGTTTAATAAGTCAAGTTTACGAGCAGGGGCTTGTGTGCCATAATAAGCATTATAGTCAACCTTCATTCCACCGCTTGTACCCTTTTTAGTTGTAATCAGAATAACACCACTGGCTGCTTTTGTACCATAAATAGCTGCAGAAGCAGCATCTTTTAATACATCAACTGAGGCAATATCTGATTGATTCAGAAAATCTATTCCACCTACATCGACAGGCACACCATCAACTACATAAAGTGGATCACTGCCATTAATTGATGTAGTTCCTCTCACCCTTACTGTTGAACTTGCTCCGGGAGCTCCTGAACTGGCTGCAATGGTTAAGCCTGAAGTTCTCCCCTGTAAAGCTTGCTCAATGCGGTTAACCGGCATTGATTCCAAATCAACAGCTTTTACAGTTGTAATAGCCCCGGAAACAACGCTCTTTTTCTGAGTACCGTAACCTACAACGACTATTTCGTCCAGACTGCTTACACTTTCTACAAGTTTAATATTAACCACTTTCTGGCTACTGGATACGACAATGGATTGAGGTTCCATGCCGATAAAAGAATAAGACACGGTTTCACCATTTTTTACTGAAATGGTATAATTTCCTTGTCCATCGGTGATTGCACCACGATTAGAAGTGCCCTTAACAACAACAGTAACACCCGTTAAAGTCTGACCATCTTTTGCAGAGGTCACTTTACCTTTAAGAGAAAAAGTCTGTGCGAAGGACCCTGTTGTTAGTAAAATGAAAAATAGTAAAAGTAATCTTTTCATAAGAAATTAACTTTTGGTTTAAATTAAGTTTTGCGTGCATAATTATTCGGCTAAAGTAATTCACTAAAGTATATTCCGGCTATTTTTTAATCCATCAAAAATACTTCATATACTACTTATACGATACAACATAAATACATCATTTTTAAGCAATCATATTGTATGACAATATTTTAATAAGATATTAATTTAGTATAATACTACATCACTAATATTTAATGCTACATCAGTAAAGGGATATAATAAGCTTTGTTTTGTAGTATTCCTGTTAACTGAAATTTAAAATGCACTTAGCCAAAATCAATGAAATCGATTGTCCTAAAAATCCAAATTAATAGAAGTACAAGCCAGATTATTTTATAGACATAAAAATCGTTATCTGAACAAATAAAATAAACTGTTTGGAATACGCTTGCTTACATTGTCAACATAAATTCGGTAAGATTTGCATTCCTGTCAAGACCTAGCTTTTTTCGGATCCTGTAGCGGCTTATCTCCACCCCCCTGGTACTTATATTCATCAAAGTAGCGATTTCCTTACTGGATATGTTCATACGCAGGTAAGCACACAATTTCAATTCTCGTGGTGATAACTCAGGGTATTTATCTTTAAGTTTTATAAATAATTCTTCATGGACCTGTTCTACATAAGTATCAAAGACCTGCCATTGCTTTTCATTATCTATCTCTTTGTTTATACGCTTGATAGATGAATTTATCCTGCTTTTTAGAAGGTCGTCTTCAGTGATAGTGATTAGATTCTTAAGGTCGTTAATGATCTTATTCAGGATATTGTTCTTTTGAATTATATACATCGTAGAATTGGCTAACTCTTTTTCCTTATGAATCATCTCTGCATTGAGTTTTTCGTTACGAAGAAGTACCATCTCTTTATCAGCTATCAAAGCTTCTTCTTTAAGTATGTATTCGCGTTCCTTGAATTTTTCTTTCTGCCGTTGTTTTTCTTTCAGCATGGATTTGTGCATGCTCTTTTCAAAGAACCTGATGGCGGCTAAAACCGCTGCAATAATCATCAAGGTATAAATGATCCAGGCAATAGTTGAACGATACCACGGAGGTAATATTTCGAATTCATAACTCAGTTCGGGTGAAACAGTGCCGTACACATTTTTTGCTCTTAACATAAAGCTATAAGTTCCTTCATGAAGATTCGTATATTCTTTAAAACTCATATTAGTCCATTCGGACCAACTATTACTAAAGCCCTTTAATTTATATTGAAAAAACACCGACTGATCTTCAAAGAAACTAGCTGCATAGGTAATCGATATAGTATTGTTACGAAAACGGAATTCGGGCATGAAAGATTGCTTGATGTCTGTGCTACTGATCCTGAAAGTTCCTTCTGAAATATCACTGGAATGTAAATCCGTAATTTGGATCGGAAAACTTTTAAGGTAATCCTTATAAAATTCAGCGTTATAATGAGCAAATCCTCCTTCGATACCAATAATTACATTTTTCTGGTCAAGTACATCGATATTTTCAAATCCTATCACTCTGCCACTGAGTTGAGAAAAAGGTGCAGTTATATTTTTGTAGGTTCCGTCTTCCTGGGTACGAAATACTCCAGCCTTTTGGTTTCCATAATACCATATATTTTCTTCCTCATCTTCATTAAGACCATCAATCCTTCGTTTCTCAGCAAACAGGTTTAAATATTTTTGATCTGTTTCAAACGAATGTCTGAGGTAATTGTATTTATAAATTCCGCTATCGGTTGTAAAGACGATATCATTTTTAAGCTTAAATAAGTTTACTCCATTGTCGGAGGGGAAACCATCTTTGCGTCCAAATGACTTGAAATCTGTCAATTTCATAAAGTTAGCATCGAGTTTTATCCTGAATATTCCTTTCGACCAATGACTGATCCAGATATAACCATCTTTATCAAGTTGCATATTCCGTGTAGAGATATTAAATCCGGCAACATCATTTTTAAACACCCACTGACTCCCAGCTCTTCCATAAACTGATAACCCATTATAAGTACCGGCAAGCATTATTCGGTCATTTATCTTCAGATAAGTCCACACCCCTTCACGGGGAGAAATTTTAACAGCCTTGTCATCCGTGACCTGAAATGCACCATTGTTATGACCACATAATAATGTATTGTCAATGACCGACAAGTTCCATACCTGTCCTTCGGTACCTTCAATCATTTTAAAAGATTCTTTCCTTTTCAAAGGATTTAAAAATTCCTCCCAGTTAATCACAAAAAGTCCCTGGTTAGTGCCCATATAAAATTTATTATTAAACTTTAATGAAGCATACCCGGTACCCAGGTCAAAATAATTTTGAATAAAAGTGACCGGGCTATTAAAGTCTATCATCGAAATACCATTATCCAACCCGAGCCATAAGCTGCCTTCATTATCCGAGCACATACTAAGTATGGTATTATTCTGAAGCCCCCTCACCTTATTCATCTCCATGATGGGCTTACCGGATCTGTCCGAAATTATCAATCCATTTTGAATAGTCCCAAAAGCATAGTATTTATCCTGTATCAATGCTCCTGAAAAAATCTGATTCTGCTTTAATAAAGCGTTTACCGGTGTATTCCAGGGAACAACTTTAACGCCATCATAAAAGAACAGACCTTTCTTAGCGGTGCCTATAATGATCTGATCATCATTAACAGGTAATATGGTCCACACCTCCGTTCCGGCAAAGAAATGACCATCAGGAATCCGTTTCAATTTCCCTTCCCGATATTGCATCAATCCTTCATCTTGATCGTAAACCCAAAGAATACCATTCACATAATATGAAAAATGAAATTTTGATCGGGGAAGCACTGTTTGAATGGTATGTCCGTCATAAATAAACAGACCTTTGAACGACTGAAATACGATTCCATAACTGGTTTTATGAATACGCCAGATCTCGTCAATATCAGATAGATTGTTCTTTACAAGTTTCCGTAAGGAATGATATTTTAGTTGCCCGGTTTCATTTGCTTCGTAATAACCTATCTCATTAAATGAACCGATATAGATTCTTTTATTGTCAATACACAGAGAACGATAAAAAAGTGAGAGATCATGATAAGCTTTCCAATGTTGACCATCAAATTCTAAAAGACCTTCATTGTTAGCAAAATAGATCATCCCATTTGGCGCCTGTGCTACAGCCCAATTCTGAGTCCCGCAATTGTATTCGGACCTCTGAAAATTACGCATACCCGGTAAGCCATATCTGGAGAATTGACCCTTAACCAGATTAACCTGCAATAAAATAATCAACAGCAATGAAATAATGATCCTGAAACGCATAGTTCACATTTAAAAAGTGTACTAAAGTATTGCATAAAAACAAACAATACAAGAAAGGATTGAACAAGGTTTTAAATTACCAAACGACTTCTCTCCCGGGCAGTACTGATCAGACTATAAGTATAAATAATCAGTCCAATCCAGACCAGGCAAAAGCTAATCAGAAAAGAAGAGGAAAATGTTTCTTTATAAAGGAAAAGACCTAAAGCTAATTGAAATGTAGGTGATAAATACTGAACAAACCCCAGTGTAGAAAGTGGAATCCGGGTTGCAGCCATCCCGAACATAAACAAAGGAACAGCGGTAATCAATCCTCCAAGAATGAGGAGAAAATCAATCATATGAGAATGATGTAAAAACACACCTGTCTGATTATGATCAACATACCACAAATAAAACAGTGCAAAGGGAGCAAGTATCATCGTCTCGATCAGTAAACCAGGCATAGATTCCAGGTTTATTTTTTTACGTAAAAACCCATAAAAAGAAAACGTCAAAGCCAGTGTTAATGAGATCCAAGGAATACGCCCCAAATGAACGGTCAACCAGACTACTCCGGCAAAAGCAAATAAAACAGCTATCTTCTGTAGTCGGGTGAGTCGTTCTTTCAGAAATAACATTCCAAGAATCACACTGAGCAGAGGGTTGATATAATACCCCAGACTCGATTCTACAATGTGTTCATGATTGACAGCATAGATATATACACCCCAGTTTAGACCAATGAGGAAACTGGTAATAACCAATATTCCCATAATCCTGGGTTGTCTGAGATAAGACAAGAGAGCTGTCTTACGCATTAAAAGAATAGTGATTGCCAGAAACGCCAGTGACCAGATTACACGATGTGCCAATATCTGTTCCGCAGGTACAATAAGTAACATTTTCCAGTAAAGCGGGAATACCCCCCAGGCCGAATAACAGAATATTGCATAGAATAAGCCTTTGATGTAGGTCTCTTTGTTCTGAATCATAATCTGGCAATGCTAAATAGTGTGCGAAGATACATTTGATTTTGAAAACTTACCGTCTAAAATTTCACAGGTTGAACAAAGTAGTGTATTTTTACAACGATTTTAAAACCCTTCAATCAAACATCAACCAATCCTATCGCAACATGAAAAAGATCACAGAAAGAATAAAGGCAAAAGAAATACTGGTTTCCGATGGTGCATGGGGCACTTTTTTACAACAAAAAGGGCTTCAACCTGGTGAATGTCCTGAATTATGGAATATTACTCATCGTGATGAAGTGTTTGCTATAGCCCAAAGTTACGTGGATGCAGGATCGGATATGATTGAAACAAATAGTTTTGGTGGAAGCAGGATCAAACTCAACCATTTTGATCTTGGAGATAATGTCTTTGAAATCAATAAAGCAGCAGCTGCAATTTCAAGAGAAGCGGCTGGTGAGAATGTATATGTATTGGGTTCTATCGGACCCACCGGAAAATTCCTAATCATGGAAGAGGTCACGGTTGATGAGTTGACAAGGGTCTTCAGAGAACAGGCTGTCGGATTGGAAGCTGGAGGTGCCGACGCCATCATCATTGAAACATTTACAGACCTTGAAGAAGCTAAATGTGCCATCAGAGCTGCAAAAGAAAACACATCGCTTGAAGTCATCTGTACGATGACATTTGAAAAAACTGTTGATGGAACGTATCGTTCAATGATGGGTGTCAGCCCGTCCGAAATGGCAACCGAGTTGACCGAAGCCGGAGTAGATATTATTGGTGCCAATTGCGGAAACGGAATGAAGGGTATGATAGCCATCACCAAAGAAATCAGGTCTGTGAATGCGGATATCCCTATTCTGATTCATGCCAATGCTGGTGCTCCGATATTTAAAGATGGAATCACGACCTTTCCCGAAACTCCTGAATATATGGCCGGGCTGGTACATGAACTTATCCTGGAAGGTGCCAATATTATAGGAGGTTGTTGTGGTACAACCCCGGAACATATTTCCAGAATTGCAGCAACAGTTAAAAAATAAACGATTCTATCTACACTTTTTAATGAATAAATATCTGAGCCCACTCATACATCATCCTTTACTCGTCAAGCTGAAAAATTGTGTATTGGCGGCTTTACCCAAAGGGATGAAAACATCCTGGTGGCTGATAAAAATCACCATTCCTGTTTCATTGGGAGTACTCCTTCTTGATTATTATGGCATTCTTGATATTTTAGCCAGCTATACTGAACCTCTTTTTAAACACATGGGATTACCCGGAGTATCAGCAATCGTGCTGATCACCAGTATTTTCACAAACGTATATTCCGTTGTTGCTGTGTTGACCACGCTCAATCTGCCTGTTCGGGAAGGGATGATCATTGCCATCATGTGTCTGGTTTCGCATGGTTTCATTATTGAAACAGCCGTATTGAAAAAGACAGGTTCGTCGCCAGTCAGGATGCTCCTGTTGCGATTAACAGGTAGTTTTGTGATCGGATGGTTTATGAATCTGATTCTTCCCGGTGTAACAGCTACAGCGTTTATTTCCAGGAGTAGAGAACATGGAGAATTTACTGCAGTACTGATCAACTGGTGTTACCTTATCACAGCAACTACCATCAAGATCATAATACTGGTCAATGTATTGCTTATCTTTCAGAAGATTCTGGAAGCTTTCGGACTCATGCGATTACTCGAACGCCCTTTATCGCCATTGCTGAAGTTAATGGGATTACCTGAAAAGACAACACTCTCATGGATTGTAGCCAACCTGATCGGGCTAGCCTATGGATCTGCTATAATGATCAGTCTGGTTGAAGAGGGGAAATTAAATAAGACAGATGCCGATCTGTTGAATCATCATATTGCCATTTCACACTCTCAACTGGAAGACCCTTTGTTGTTTCTTACACTGGGATATCCTATTATCTGGTTGATGTGGCCCAGGGTATTGCTTGCCATTATAGTAGTATGGCTGCATAAAGCAGAGCTTTATTACAGATCATCTTACAGAGCCAAGAAAATGATTGTTTCAGAATAATATTTATTATAGCTTTATTTCACAAAAGAATAAAGCAATTTAATCTCTTCAGCCCAAAGCTCTTCGTTAGGTGTCTCCAAAATCAACGGCATATTGTCAAATCGCGGATCACTCATGATGCGTTGAAAAGGAGCTACCCCCAGGAAGCCAAGATTGATGTTATCGTGTCTGTCGACCCGTGTTCCAAAATCTTTCTTGGAATCGTTCAGATGCATCCCCTTTAAATATTTAAACCCTACGATGTCATCAAACTTCTTAAAGGATGCCACGAATCCCTCGGGGGATAACAAATCATAACCCGAAGTAAAAGCATGACAGGTATCAATACAAACCCCTACTCTGCTTTTGTCTTCCACATGATTGATGATAAACCTCAGATGTTCGAACTTGTAACCCATATTAGTACCTTGACCTGCCGTATTTTCTATAACCGCTATTACTCCATGCGTTTTATCTAAAGCATAATTAACTGATCCTGCAATATTTAAGAGACAAGTCTCTTCATCTATTAGTCCCAAATGACTACCCGGATGGAAATTCAAACGATCAAGCCCAAGCTGCTCACACCTTGTCATTTCATCCAGAAAGGCCTCTCTCGATTTCTCCAGATTCTCTTTTTCAGGATGTCCCAGATTAATCAGATATCCATCATGTGGCAAGATCTGGAAAGGCAGAAATCCCAGTTTTTCACAGTTATCTCTGAATTTAGTGATGCTCTCTTTCGACAAAGGAGCCACTTTCCATTGCCTTTGATTCTTGGTAAACAATGCAAATGCCTTTGCACCTATGGCTTGGGCATTGATAGGGGCATTCTCTACACCTCCTGCTGCACTAACGTGAGCGCCTACATACTTCATAGTTGTAAATTTTAAACAAAACTAACAATAAAGTGGCGCTTTTGTCGCTTGCCATGTTACATTTTTTCCGGTACTTCTACACCCAGCAGCTTCATCCCGTTTCGGATCACATTCGCGGTAAAGAAGGAGAGATCCAGTCTGAACTGACGGATGGCTTCATTTTCTTCCCGCATGATATGATGGTCATGATAGAACTGGTTGTATTCTTTGGCTAGTTCAAATATATAATTGGCTACCAGAGCAGGGCTAAAGTTCTTCCCGGCCTCTTCGACAGCCCCAGGAAAGTCATGCAATAAACGGACAAGATCTTTCTCTTTCTCGCCAAGCATTTCCGATACATATTCAGGATGAACACTTACATATATATTGCGTTCGGCAGCTTTACGAAGAATGGAGCAAATCCTTGCATGGGTGTATTGAATAAACGGACCCGTGTTTCCGTTGAAGTCTATAGATTCTTCAGGGTTAAAGAGCATGGTCTTCTTTGGATCAACTTTCAGAATATAATATTTGAGTGCCCCCATACCTATAATGTTATACAAACGGCTGGCTTCTTCGCTGCCAAAATCATCCAGTTTACCCAGTTGTTCCGTCATCTCACGGGCAGTCTGTTTCATCCCTTCGATCAGGTCGTCGGCATCCACTACCGTTCCTTCACGACTCTTCATCTTCCCGTGGGGCAGTTCAACCATTCCATAAGAGAGATGATAAATACCATCGGCCCAGGCATATCCCATCTTCTTTAAGATCAAACGCAAAACGTTAAAATGATAATCCTGTTCATTACCCACCACGTAGACCATGCGATTGGGTTTGAACTCTTCATACCGCATCCGGGCTGTTCCCAGATCTTGTGTCATATAGACAGAAGTACCGTCAGAACGCAACAACAGTTTTTCATCAAGACCATCACCGGTCAGATCACACCAAACCGAACCATCTTCCTTTTTAAACAATACACCATTATCGACACCTTGCTGAACAATATCTTTACCTAACAGATAAGTTTCAGATTCATGATAAATCTTGTCAAAAGTGACACCCATACTTTTATAAGTCTCATCGAAACCTGCATAGGCCCAACTGTTCATTGTCTTCCAAAGAGAAATTGTTTCAGCGTCTCCCTGTTCCCATTTCCGCAACATCTCCTGTGCCTCCAGCATCAAAGGAGCCGTTTTTTCAGCTTCCTCTTTCTTGACACCGGCTTCAACCAGTTGTGCTATCTCTTCCTTATAGTATTTATCAAACAGTACATAATATTTACCAATCAGATGATCACCCTTAAGGCCCGAAGAAGCAGGGGTCTCCCCTTTCCCCCATTTCATCCATGCCAGCATAGATTTGCAGATATGCACTCCGCGGTCGTTGACCAGGTTAACCATAACTACTTTTTTCCCGGTGGCTTTCAGAATCTGAGCTACCGAAAAGCCAAGCAGGTTATTGCGCACATGACCAAGATGAAGTGGTTTATTGGTGTTGGGTGATGAATATTCAACGACAATAGTTTCACCTGAATTGGCTTCGGCATAACCATATAAAGGTTTATTGTATTCCTGACTGAAAAACGACAACCATTCATTGTTGCGGATGACGATATTCAGGAAACCCTGGATAACGTTGAACGACTCAACTGAAGAATATTTAGCCATAAGGGTTTCTCCAACTTCGGTAGCACATTGAACAGGTGACTTCCGGGCAGCTTTCACAAAAGGGAACACAACTACGGTGTAATCACCCACAAATTCCTTACGGGTTTTCTGTAGAGAGATGTCTGCGGTTGTCAAAGTAAGGTTGTAGAGTTCGTTTACAGTTGCTACAACCTGTTCAGCAAGAATCGTATTAATCATTTTTCGTCTTTTGAATTCGGGATGCAAAGTTACACGTTTTCGTCTTTTCTTTTTTTTTCCTGATGGTATTATCCAAATTTGCATATTGTTAACTAAATGTTAATAATTTATAGCAAAAGTTTGATGAATTGAAAAGCTTAAACACGTATCTTTGCAGCAATTTATCACTCACTCAATCCTAATATATTACCCTTAATTCATTCGTATGAAACAAAACGTAGTGATTATCGGGGCTGCTGGCAGAGACTTCCACAACTTTAATACCTTTTTCCGTGGAAAAGCAGAATACAACGTTGTTGCGTTTACCGCTGCACAGATCCCCGACATTGATGGTAGAGCTTATCCGAAAGAACTGGCCGGAGAAGATCTATACCCCAATGGTATTCCAATTATAGCTGAACAAGATCTTGTCCAGCTGATTAAAACCAAAAACGTTGATGTCTGTATTTTCTCTTACAG
>Ga0224523_1000906_pt1 | contig 13690 bp, 8 predicted proteins | sample CFST50metaG_FD_182732 | JGI IMG/M metagenome (GOLD analysis project Ga0224523, IMG submission 182732) | Peat soil microbial communities from Stordalen Mire, Sweden - C.F.S.T50 | ecosystem: Environmental > Terrestrial > Soil > Wetlands > Peat | place: Sweden: Norrbotten County, Stordalen Mire...
ATCTCTCTTCTCGATGCCGACAAGAAGAATTACAGTTTTACCTCAGCTATCGTGATCAATTCTGCAGGGCTCACCTCCGATAAGATATCAGAGATGGCGGGAATGAAGGATGAGAAACTCAAAATAAGTTTTTGCAAGGGTGAATACTTCCGGGTCAGGCCTCCGAAGAACAGGCTTATAAGCCGGCTTGTTTATCCGGTCCCCCACACCAATATGGAAGGAATAGGGATACATGTCACAACTGATATTGGCGGAGGTGTAATACTGGGACCTGACGTAACTTACCTTGAATCTAACGTTTACGATTATCATGTCGATCCGTCCAAGCAGGAGGCATTCTGGATGTCAGCAAAAAAATTCCTGCCTTTTCTTGAATACGACGATATCATTCCTGAAATGGCTGGAATAAGACCGAAAACACAGAAGAAGGGAGAGCCGATACATGATTTTTATATAATGGAAGAGAGCGCCAGGGGAAACCCGGGATTTATAAATCTCATTGGTATGGAATCGCCCGGGATGACATCATGCCTGTCAATCGCAAATTATGTAAATAGGCTTATCAAATTTTAAAAACAGATCGTCACCAGAACCAGAAAAATGCAACCCTGATTCACACTGACAGACTATTCCTTTGGTTTATTTCTCAGCAGCTTCTGAAGGTCAGCCATCTCATCCCTGAACCTTGCAGCTTCGACAAAGTCAAGCTCTGATGCAGCCTTCTCCATGCTTTTTCTTGATTTCTCGATTGCCTTTTCAAGGGCTGTCCGGTTCATATATTTAATTACCGGATCAGCAGCTATATCGGGACGATCAGGCTCTACGTAAGCCTTGACAGCAATGCCTTTGCTCGTGAGACCCATCAGGGCAGATCCTGTTTTTCTTACTATCTGAGCCGGCGTTATACCCATAGCTTCATTGTACTTCAGCTGCTTCTCTCTTCTCCTGTTTGTCTCGTCTATTGTCATCTTCATGCTTCTGGTAACTGAGTCAGCATACATGATTACCTTGCCATTCAGATTACGCGCAGCTCTTCCTGCAGTCTGTGTAAGTGACCTCGATGATCTCAGGAATCCCTCCTTATCAGCATCAAGTATCGCGACCAGGGAAACCTCCGGCAGGTCGAGTCCCTCCCTGAGAAGGTTTACGCCAACAAGGACATCAAATTCGCCGGTTCTCAATCCTTCCATGATCTCGATCCGTTCAATTGTATCAATATCGGAATGGATGTATGTGCACCTAATCTCATACTTTATAAGATAAGCTGCAAGCTCCTCAGCCATTCGCTTGGTTATTGTAGTTACAAGAGTTCTCTCCCCTTTCCTGGCTCTTTCCCTTATTTCATCCATCAGGTTGTCGATCTGGTTGAGGCTAGGTCTTACCTCAATTGGCGGATCAAGCAGCCCTGTCGGCCTGATCACCTGGTCGACAAAGACTCCCTCGCTTTTCTCAAGCTCATAGTCGGCAGGAGTTGCGCTCATAAAAATGGTCTGCCCGGTAAGCGATTCAAACTCTTCCATTCGCATAGGCCTGTTGTCCAATGCTGCCGGAAGCCGGAATCCATATTCAACAAGTGTCTGCTTTCGTGAATGATCCCCTCCGGACATACCTCGTATCTGGGGAATGCTGACGTGGCTCTCGTCAATGATCGTTAGAAAGTCTTTTGGGAAATAATCAAGAAGGCAGAATGGCCTTGTTCCAGATTTCCGTCCGTCGAAATAGCGCGAATAATTTTCAATCCCGCTGCAGTAACCAAGCTCCTTTATCATTTCAAGATCGTAGGATACCCTTTGCTGGAGCCTCTTTGCCTCCTCTTTCTTCCCAATATCATTGAAATGAGTAACCTGCAAAACCATATCATCCTGAATCTGGCTTATTGCCTGGTTTATTCTTTCCCGGGTTGTTACAAAGATATTGGCAGGGTAGATGATATATTCGCTGAGAGTATCAATCCTGTTTCCGGTAAGGGGATCAAATGTCTGTATCTCTTCGATCTGGTCGCCTAAAAAGAGAACCCTGATTGCAATATCAGCATAAGCAGGGAATACATCGACCGTGTCTCCCCTTACCCTGAAGGTACCGTGCTTGAATTCCATCTCATTCCTGGAATAGAGGGAGTCCACCAGCTTGCGAAGAAAGGGGTTTCTACCTATATTCTGACCGGTCTTTAGCTGAACTGCATTGGAATGGAAATCCTCCGGATTACCGATGCCATAAAGACATGAAACAGAAGAGACGACTATAACATCCTTCCTTCCCGACAATAATGAAGATGTTGTACTTAACCTGAGTTTTTCAAGGTCCTCATTGATTGAGAGATCTTTTTCTATATAGATGTCTGATACAGGAAGGTAGGCTTCAGGCTGGTAATAATCGTAATAAGAGACAAAATATTCGACACAGTTCTCAGGGAAGAACTGTCTGAATTCACCATAAAGCTGGGCAGCAAGCGTCTTGTTATGACTAAGGACAAGCACTGGACGCTGCAACTGTTCAATTACGTTCGCAATCGTAAAGGTTTTGCCTGATCCTGTTACACCAAGCAGAGTCTGGAACGGGACCCCTTGATGAAGGCCTTGAACAAGTTGTTTAATAGCCTCAGGCTGATCTCCCGTGGGAACAAAATCCGACACAAGTTTAAAATCCATCTATCTTCTTCACTTTTCAGACTACAGCCCGGAATAAATCATTCCTGACATGCTATATGCTATAAATGAGCATTAGCAGAATTGGATTATTTTATATTCCTTTAGTCTTGGACAAAATCAAAATTAACTTTCTTTTCCGAATTGATAACAGGTTTTCATAATATATGGCTGAAAACAATGAAGGGGTTCATGCTGACCGTCCTTCTGCTCGTTTATCTTATGCATCATGCAGCGCTTTCGGCACAAAACTTCAATCTAAAATCATATATGACCAGTGATGGCCTTGCTCACAACAACGTGAGGACAATTGTCAGAGACAGCTGTGGATTCTTATGGGCAGGAACATGGGATGGGTTGAGCAGGTTCGACGGGCATGAGTTTAAAAATTATTTTCACAGGACAAACGACTCAACCTCATTGCCGTTTTTTTCAATTTACGGATTATCACTCGATAAGTATAATAACCTCTGGATACTTACAGACTTAATGCAGGTTGTAAAGTATAACAGGACGAATGACAATTTCACTATAGTTAAAAAAATTGATACTGTTTCCCTTGAACAGGTTGTTTTTATGAATACTGACCGTGCCGGAAATTTATGGATTATTAACAAGAATGAATTGATAAGGTGGGACGAAAAAAAGCAAGAGAGTAATATATATAAACTTACAGACAGGTCAGGTAAATCTTTCGTCCTTGACGGATGGTTCAGAATAGTTTACCCGGTAAGTGATTCAGAAATATGGATAGCCGGGGCAAAGGTCCTGAAGTTCATCAAATCAGGCCATAACACGCTGGTTATTGACCATGAATATCCTCGTCAGTTATCGCAACCTGAAAGAACAATCGACTTTGACTTAATTGTCTGGAATTCATTTTATTGTTCTCCGTCAGGCTCAAAATGGATATTCTCAAATGCAGGTCTATACAGATTGGATGAGAAAGCCGGGGCCTTCAGAGAGTACAGGGGAAGCATACCTGCAGGTGAGTTCACGGGAAAGCCTTTCTTCTGCTGGGGCTGGAGAGATGATGGCATATATATTTTCAACACCAGCAAAGGAAAGCTTAATCATATTCCCTATTATGTAACGAGGATGCCCGGGGCTATTTTCCCCGACAATCAGTCGTCATTTTGGTTTTCAAGCACAACCGGCAGCGGGGTAGCCCAGGGTTTGAAGCATCTAATATTTACCCCCGACATATTCAGAAATCATCTGATAACCGACCAGGACTCTGCTGCACCAGCTGTTTACTCGGTAATTATGGATAAAAATGAAAATATCCTGACTGGTCTCAGAGGTTACGATCACATTCTGAAATACAGAGTTGACGGCAAACATGAAGCTATTGACAAGCTCTCTCCGGCATTATTTAACAAGGCAATGCATATCCGCTCAATGATTCCGATTGATAAAGGAGTATGGATCGGTTACTTTGGTAAATTACTTCAGTTCTTTGATTATAGCACCGGCAGCTTCAAAAATTATTTTCCTGATGTTAATACACTTAGGACCATTTTGCCGGATAATGATAATAATCTTTTTATTGGCACTTTTGACCTGTCGCTTTTTTCACCATCTACCGGAATGACGAAGGTATTATGGCGATCCCGGAACAACAATGGAATATTAAAGATGTATCTGGGTAATGACGGGATTCTCTGGGGAGCAATGACCAGAAGCAGACTTTTAAGGTATGATACCCGGACACATGAAGGATCTGTTATTAATTTAACAGTTGGTAAATGCAATGTTGAAGACATTATTCCCGGCAATGACGGGGAGCTATGGCTTGCGCTACTGGGTGAAGGTGTCTGCTGCTACGATATAAAATCAGGAGCATGCAAATATTATACAACCTCAGAGGGTCTGTCGAATAATACTACATACAATCTGCTCAGGGATAAACATGGCAATATCTGGGTATCGACAGACAATGGTATTTCAATGATCAACACAGCTACCGGTAAGATAAGAAGTTTCGGGCCAAATGACGGACTTGCCATATCAGAATTCAATTCGGGTGCAAAATTCATAAGCAGCAAGGGTGAGTTCATATTTGGGGGCATGGGAGGTTTTGTAAGATTTTTCCCCGACAGCATTTCTGTTGCAGAAACACAATCGTATATTCAGCGGATATTGATCACCGGGCTGGAAGTTTCAGGTTTACCACGGCATCTTCCAAAGCCTGTTGAAGGATCAGACACAGTTAAATTATTAAAAGGTGAGGATAATTTTCATTTTACTTTTACCTCGACCGACTTTGTAAATTCTGATAAAACCATTTTCAGGTATAGACTTGCCGAGATTAATGATAAATGGATAGAGACCAGCGCTCATAATCTTAATATAAATTATTCAAACCTGGATCCTGGATGGTACCATCTGATGATTGAAGGAACTGATTCCAACGGGGAATGGTCTGGACAGAAGAACCTTGTAATACGCATAGTACCGAAGTTTTACGAGACCTGGTTCTTCATCATAATGGTTGCTATGTTAGTGATCTCAGGCGTTGCCCTTTCTATAATTTTCTACATCCACAATGTCAAGCAAAAGGAGAGACAGAAACAAGACGAACTGAAACTGCAGTCTCTTCGCGGACAGATGAATCCGCATTTTATCTTTAATTCCCTCAATTCAATTAACTACTTCATTTCGAATAACGACAAGTTATCTGCTAACAGGTATATTGCCGATTTCTCGCGCCTAATCAGGTCTATTCTTGCCAATATGGGACATAACTTCATTCCATTTGAAAACGAAATTAGTTCAATTGAGGATTACCTGAGAATTGAACACTTGCGGTTCGGTGACAAATTTGATTATAGTATAGAGACCGGTGAAGTCACAGGTATGGCAGAAACAGAAGTTTGTCCCGGAATTGTCCAGCCCTTTATTGAAAATGCAATATGGCATGGAGTGAGAGCCCTCGAAAACAGGAAAGGGCTTATCAGGATCCGTTTCATCCCTTCATCAGATAGCGGACTTAAGTGCATAATTGAAGACGATGGGGTCGGCAGGATGTTTTCTACAGGCAGGAGCGATAATCATAAATCAAGAGGTATCAGTATCGTGGCTGAAAGGTTGCAGATTACAAGTAAACTCAGGAAAACCAATTATAAGATTGAAATCAATGATTTGTACCCGGGCAGATCTGAACCCGGCACAAGAGTGGAAGTCGATATACCGGTAATTAAATCTTAAAAGTGACCATGAACAGTTCAATCCGTGCAATTGTAATTGATGATGAAGAGCCCTCGAGGGAAGCATTGAGGAATTACATCTCCGATTTTTGCAGCGATGTTGAAGTTGTTGCTACTGCCTCCTCTGTAAAAACAGCTTTTAAAGCTATTCAGAAGCATAAACCGGATCTGATATTCCTTGACATCGAAATGGCTGACGGGAAAGGCTTTGACTTGCTGAACATGTTCGAGACGATCGATTTCAGGGTAATCTTTGTAACGGCTTATTCGGAATATGCAATTAGAGCATTCAGGGTAAATGCAGTGGATTACCTCCTTAAACCAGTAAAGGTAGATGAGCTAAAAGATGCTATTGAAAAAATAAAAGCAAGCAATGGTGACACTCAGTCAGAGAAGCTGTCAGTAATGCTTAAGGAGATGTCTGACGGAGTGTTTTTCCATCCTACTCTAGTAGTATCAAACATAAAAGGTTTTGAGGTGCTGAAGATCAATGAGATAATAATGTGCAAGGCAGATGGTTACTGTACAATTTTTTATCTGACAGGCGACCGGAAAATTAACAGTTCAAGGAACCTGAAGCAGTTCGAAAATCAGATTATAGAATACGGATTCATAAGGGTTCATAACTCTTTTCTCGTTAATCTGCATCATGTCAGCAGTTTCACCAAGCAAGGTGAAATTATTCTAACAGAAAATAACAAAGCATTTCTGGGCGACACGTATAAAGTTCATTTCATGGAGGTATTCAGAAAGAAATAAACAGGAATATTACTATTATCTCCTACAGAAAGCACCTATTATTTATAAGCTAAACAGGCGTTTGTTAAATAAAAAAGGGGGTTTGTTAGCTCAGAAAGCATATCTGTTAAGTTATTATAATCAGAGAAATTTGTTTTTGTACTTTCATCAAGTTATAAAGCAGCAAAAATATTCAGTGTTGAGTTTTGAAAATGTTTCCCCCGGCCTGCATTAATCTTTTGCAGGCATCAAATAAAAATGAGCCTCTCCCCGGGGCTCATTTTTGCATTTATAAAATATCTGGTTATTATCCGAGATATCCCTTGAGCAGTCTGCTTCTGGATGTATGACGTAAACGTCTTATTGCTTTTTCCTTGATCTGACGGACGCGTTCACGGGTGAGTCCGAATTTTTCTCCGATCTCTTCAAGTGTCATCTCCTGGCAACCTATCCCAAAAAAGAACCTGATAATGTCTCTTTCCCTTTCAGTCAGGGTCGCAAGCGCCCTGTAAATCTCTCTTGAAAGCGATTCATCCATCAGAAGCTTGTCGGCCACCGGTGAGTCTGAATTCGTCAGAACATCAAGAAGGCTATTGTCTTCTCCTTCAATAAAAGGAGCATCAACTGATACATGCCTTCCGGATACTTTCAGAGTGTCCGTAACTTTTTCCTTTGGCAGCTCAAGTACATCGGCAAGCTCTTCAGGAGAAGGAGTTCTTTCGTATTCCTGCTCGAACTTTGAAAAGGCCTTATTGATCTTATTGAGAGAGCCGACCTGGTTAAGAGGCAGCCTGACAATTCTTGATTGTTCGGCAAGAGCCTGCAAAATTGACTGCCTGATCCACCATACAGCATACGAGATGAATTTAAAGCCCCTCGTTTCATCAAACTTTTCTGCGGCTTTTATAAGCCCGAGGTTGCCTTCATTTATCAGATCCGGCAGACTTAAGCCCTGGTTCTGATACTGCTTGGCAACGGAAACAACAAAACGTAAATTTGCTTTGGTTAGCTTTTCAAGAGCAGTCCTGTCTCCCTTCTTTATCCTTTGAGCCAGTTCAACTTCCTCTTCAACCGATATCAACTCTTCTTTACCAATCTCCTGCAAATACTTGTCGAGTGAAGCACTCTCCCTGTTCGTTATGGATTTGGTAATCTTTAGCTGTCTCATCTGCCTTAAAAAAATTTTCGCAAAGATAATCCTTATATATCTAATAACAAAATATAATCAGTATTGTTGTACTAAAAGGGGGTATTTTAATAACCCCCTGTATTACAGTATATTATATGTAATATTATTAATCTCCCCACTTAATGTTAAAATGTGTCCCGTCCGGCTGGTAACCTTCGATCGTTCTCAGATTGCTTTCATTATTAGTAGCCTGGCGTACTTCATCAGGAGTCCTGACTTTTTTACCATTAACGCTTAAAAGTATAGTACCCTTTTTAAGACCCATATCCTTAAACTTACCGTCACCCAGATCTATTATTCTGACCCCATAATCGATATTAAACATCCTTGTGTCGTAGTTGCTCAACGCTTCAAATCGGGCACCGAAAATTTCATCAACCCCCATTCCCTTCGCAACTACACTGATGTTACCGGAAATATTTTTCAATGTTACGGGAACTGTATTCTCTTTTCCATCTCTGAAATAAGTAAGTATGACCTTGTCGCCGGGAGAATGTTTTCCAACCTGTTCCTGGATATCTGCCCTGGTATCAATTGAGATTCCATCCATTTTTGTAATGATGTCATCCTTTTTAAGTTTTGCTTCTTCTGCAGCGCCTCCTTCAATTATCTTGGTTATTAACACGCCTTTTACTGCTGTCAGATTCTGTTTTTCGGCGACTTCGGGACTCACTTCATCCATCTGTATCCCTATCAGGGCTCTTTGTACTTCACCATACTTCCTGATATCATCAACAACCTTGCTTACAATGCTTACCGGTATTGCAAATGAGTAACCTGAATATGCGCCGCTTGGAGAAAGTATAGCCGACGTTATTCCGACAAGCTGTCCTTTTGTGTCGACAAGCGCACCGCCGCTGTTTCCAGGATTAAGGGCAGCATCGGTCTGGATATATGACTCAATGCTATAATTGCTGTTGATCAGTTGAAGATTTCTTCCCTTTGCGCTGACAATACCTGCAGTCACCGTTGAACTAAGGTTGAAGGGGTTGCCAACTGCAAGTACCCATTCTCCGACTTTTAACTTTTCAGAATCACCATATTTAAGGAAAGAGAGGTTCTCGGCCTTGATTTTCAGAAGGGCAATATCCGTGCTTGGGTCGCGTCCCACAACTTCAGCTTTGAATTCCCTGTTGTCATTGAGCTTCACCTCAATATTATCAGCATCTTCTATAACATGATTATTGGTAATAATATAGCCATCAGGTGAAATGATCACTCCTGAACCGTATCCTGATACTTCCCTTGGACTGCTTTTGTAATTGTCGCCATAAAAGAACTGCATGAATGGATTATCAGGCTGGTCAACTTTTGCGACAACATGCACATGAACAACAGCATGGACAGTCTGCTCAGCTGCAAAGGTAAAATCGACCTGACCTTCCGTCATCTCAAATGATGTCAGTAACGGCTTTGCAAAAGAAGAATTAATCACAGAACTATCCCTGGCAACCGATTGTGCCGGCTTGCCGATAATTTTTGTATAAGCGAATAATGCAATGGCTCCACCCAATACAGCCATAACTAATGCACCAAATAAATACTTGCCTTTCATAACTTAAGAATTAATTTTTAAAATCAATTTTATTACCCTGGTTGAAATCAACTTTTATTCCTCTTTAAAAAGATTCATATCTTTACAACCGTTTTATGGTAAATTTGTTTTACAAAGATCATGCAATTTTTCAATGATCTTCAATAGTTTACAATGATTTAACAACAATTTAACACTGATGAATATTACATTTAACAAATACCAGGGCGCCGGTAATGATTTCATTATCATAGACAACCGAAATGGTATGATTAATCCCGGCGATGAAAATATTATTAACAAACTATGCGACCGGCGTTTTGGCATTGGCGCCGACGGGTTGATACTTGTTTCGGATTCAAGTAATGGTGATTATGAAATGAAATACTTCAATTCCAACGGTAAGCCTGGCTCAATGTGCGGAAACGGAGGACGGTGCGTGGCCCATTTTACAAAGAAATCAGCCATTGCCGGCAATAAGCAAAAATTTCTGGCCTTTGACGGGATCCATGAAGCCACTGTTGATAATGATATTGTCCATATCCAGATGGCTGATGTCAATAACTATAAGATCATCAATGGCAGCTATTTTCTAAATACCGGTTCTCCGCATTATGTTGTTTTCACAGAAGGTGTCGAAAAAATGGACGTCTTCAATGAAGGAAAGAAACTCAGATGGGCTCCCGAATTCGCTCCGGGCGGGACAAATGTAAATTTTGTAGAGATTATCAATGATACACTGCATCTCAGAACATTTGAAAGAGGTGTTGAAGACGAAACTCTTGCATGCGGAACCGGAATTACCGCATCTGCCATCGCTTCAGTACTGAGCGGACGATTTGTCAGTGCCCCTGTCAAAGTAAAAGCCAGAGGTGGAAACCTTAAGGTCGAATTTGATTTAAAGGATGGAAAAGTGACCAATATCTGGCTCACCGGTCCGGCAACTTTTGTTTTTGAAGGGATTATATCAGTGTAATGTAAAAATTATGAAGAACTTACACAGAGTGACACAGAGGACCACAGAGTCACTCAGAGGGTTTTCTCTGTGTAACTCCGTGCTTCTCCGGATTTCCTCTTTGTAAGTTTTTATTATGTATTGAATAAGTCCCATATTAATTTCAGGATACCCTGAATGATTAAAGAAAAACTATACGGTAAAACACTCAACGAACTGATTGCTGTCACAAAGCGGTTGGGAATGCCAGGATTTGCTGCCAGACAGGTTGCCGACTGGTTATATAGAAAGGAGATCTCATCAATAGAAGAGATGACCAATCTATCAAAAAAAATGAGGGAGATACTATCGATCGATTACGAGGTAGGCCTTTCTGCTCCGATTAATTCTGCTGAAAGCTCTGATGGTACAAAAAAATATCTCTATAATGTCCTGAATGATAAATATATAGAAACAGCATACATCCCTGATGAAGACCGTGCCACAATTTGTGTTTCTTCCCAGGCCGGATGCAAGATGGGTTGTATCTTTTGCATGACCGGTAAACAGGGCTTCCAGGGAAACCTAACCTCAAATGAAATACTCAACCAGTTCAGAAGCCTTCCTGAGTTCCGGAATCTTACAAATATGGTCTTCATGGGAATGGGTGAGCCGCTTGATAACATAAATGAATTGCTTAAAAGCCTTGAAATACTGACAAGCGACTGGGGTTATGGATGGAGTCCGACAAGAATCACAGTCAGCACGGTAGGGCTGAAAAACAGCATAAGCGAGTTCCTGGAAAGAAGCAGGTGCCATCTTGCCATAAGCCTTCATTCACCTTTTGACGACGAGAGAAGAAAGCTTATGCCCATACAGAGAACAAACTCGGTTAAGGATATTCTGGATATCATCAGAAACTTCGATTTCAACGGCCAGACACAGAGGAGAGTATCATTCGAATATATTCTCTTTAAGGGAATGAATGATACGCCGCGACACATAAAAGAACTTGCAAGGATACTTAACGGCATCAAATGCAGGATCAACATTATACGGTTTCACCATATTCCAGGATCTGAATTCACCAGCCCCGGTATGAGGGAGACCATAGAATTCAAGGAGGCTCTGAACGCCAGGGGGATCCTCACAACTATAAGGTCATCACGGGGAGAGGATATTCAGGCAGCATGCGGATTACTGTCCACCCTCGAACAAAATAAAGGGAAACAGTCATGAGCAGAAAGGCGTTCTCTTTACTGTTTCTTTTTATCCCCCTGATTTCATTATCACAGGAGAAATCATTCAAGCTGTTCCTTGCTGATTCTGCAATGGAACATGCTTCAGTATCCTTCTGCATCATCGATGCCGACAGCGGGAAATCAGTTTTTGAATACAATCCGGATAAAAGCCTGATTCCGGCCTCAATCCTTAAACTTGTCACATCATCTGCTGCTCTTGAGATGCTTGGACCTGATCATACTTTCAAAACATCGGTCGGATATACCGGTTCTTTGATAAGGCGATCCGGAAAACTTATTGGTGATATTATCATAAAAGGAGGCGGGGATCCTGCACTGGGATCAGACAGGTTTGACAATTATTATGCAGGGTTTACGGAAAAGTGGGTCGCCGAAATTAAAAAGCTGGGGATTAAAAAGATTAATGGCAGGGTAATAACCGATGATTCATATTACGATTATCTTCCTGTTCCGGCCAAATGGCTTTGGGAAGATGCCGGTAACTATTACGGTGCAGGAGCCTATGGCCTCTCTGTTTTTGACAACACATATAAAATACATTTCAGGACATCACCCGACAGCCTGAAGCAGTTAATAACCGGCATTACGCCTGAAGAGTGCAGATTTGAATTCACAAACTTTCTGGTCGCAGCAGGAACAGCCGACAAAGGATATATTTTTGCCGCGCCTTATAGTACAAACGGCTGGCTCGCCGGGTCAATACCTGTTTCTCCCGATGACTATGTTCTTAAAGCATCAATTACCGATCCGCCGCTTATTATGGCAAAGATGATAGATCAGAAGCTAAGATCCTCGGATATTTTTATTACCGGTAAGCCAACCACAACCAGATTAATGCAATCTCCGATTATCGGCGCATTTAATCCAATTGCCGATATAATATCTCCTCCTTTGAAGGATATCGTAGATACGCTGAATCATGAAAGCGTTAACCTGTATGCCGAACACCTTGCAAAGGAGATGGGAAAGATTTTCAGGAATACCAGCTCTACAGAAGCTGGTGTTGATGTTATAAAAGAATTTCTTTCAAAAACAGGGATCAATATTGAAGGAATGTTTATTGAGGACGGCAGCGGCCTCTCCCCTCTTGATGCGGTAAACTCAAAAGCAATGACCGGGCTTCTTCTTTATATGAAAAATAAGGGGAAGTATTTCAGTGAGTTTTATTCATCACTCCCGGAAGCCGGGAAAGAGGGAACTCTTAAGAATCATTTCTCTGATCCTCTGTTCGAGGGAAGAATGAGGGCAAAAAGCGGATCAATGACAAGGGTCAGGAGCTATGCTGGCTATCTTACTGCTTTATCTGGTAAGAAATTTATATTCTGCATTATAGTTAATAATTTTTTCGGGCCATACCAGGAGATAATTTCCCATATCGAGGAAACATTGAAAGAGACAATACAATCTAATTGATTTTCTATGAATAATAAAGTTGCGGTAAGAAAATGCAGTGAATATGACCTCGATGAGGTATATCATCAGATTTCGGATATCTGGCAGATATGTGAAGGCCCTGATGTTTCAGGAAAAAGTGTTCTGGTAAAACCTAATATCCTAATTGACAGTGACCCTTCAAAAGCAATCTGCACACATCCGGTTGTCGTAGAGGCTGCAATCAAATTTCTCCAGTCAAAGGGCGCTATTGTACTTGTTGGTGATTCTCCGGGTGCAATGGCAAGAGGGTATAAGGGCGAAAAATCAGGTATCTTCCAGGCGTGCCAGAAAGCCGGTGCTGAATGGGTTGATTTTGCTAAAGAACCCGCTGAAATAAACCTAAGGAAAGGAAAGATAAAGATCGCCTCGGTTATAAATAAAGTTGATCTCATAGTCTCGCTTCCAAAATTTAAAAATCACGGACTTGTATTTTTCACCGGGGCAATAAAAAATACCCTCGGACTGGTGCCTGGTTTCACAAAAGCAAAGCAACATGCTTTGCATAGCGACAGGATTTCTTTTTCCGAACTTCTTGTTGACCTCAATGAAGCAGTCATGCCTCAGTTTTTTATTATGGATGGAATTGTAGGAATGGAAGGGCCCGGACCAGGACAAGGGACACCTGTAAACATAGGTATTCTGTTAGGATCTTCCAACCCTCTCGCTCTCGATATCGTTGCCAGCAAAATTGCCGGTTATAATCCAAACGACATTCCCACCAACTCTGTAGCCCTCAGCAGAGGAT
>Ga0224523_1000907_pt1 | contig 13638 bp, 12 predicted proteins | sample CFST50metaG_FD_182732 | JGI IMG/M metagenome (GOLD analysis project Ga0224523, IMG submission 182732) | Peat soil microbial communities from Stordalen Mire, Sweden - C.F.S.T50 | ecosystem: Environmental > Terrestrial > Soil > Wetlands > Peat | place: Sweden: Norrbotten County, Stordalen Mire...
ATTAAATATATTATTAACTTAAATCAGAAATCAATGAAAAAAATTACATTTATCATTACTGTAATGATTTTTATTACAGGAATCAGTTTAGGGCAAAAAGTCAATAAGCATTTAAAAAAAGATTCTGATTGTCAGTCTATTCAGACGACTGCAACAATTGCACCTATTGGATATTATGGTGTTACTAGAGGTAATTTAAACGAAGCTTTTGAAGGCGCATTTGCACCAGCAGGTTGGACAAGCGCAAGTGGTTTCTGGCATTCATCAAGTGAATCAAGTTTTACTTCTGTTGAAACAAAAGCAACCGGACATGTTGGTCACTTTGCTGTTTTTGATGCATACAATCAACAAATTGGTGTTGTTGGCTCATTAGAAACACCAAATCTAATTCCCGCAGTCGGAGTTAATGATACTATTAGTTATAGTGTTGATTTAGTTCAGATGTCAACAAGTACTAGTTATAAAGGTACTGGCGATTCATTAGTAATTGAATTTTCAACTAATAATGGAACCACATGGACACATAGCAAAACTAATGTTTTAAAAACTTTAACTGGTTATAATACTACAACTACAGGTTGGAAAACACAAAAAATTGTTTTAACTCCTTACATAGGGCAAACTGTAAAAATTCGTTTTCGCAATATTTCTGATTGGGGTTGGTGTGATTGCTGTATCGATAATGTAACCGGTCCTCCAATTTCTTTACCTACAAATGAAATGATTTCAGGTAAATCATTTCTTGATTTTGATGGCATGTCATTATATGAATCAATGCCATTATCACAAAAAAATGTTATTACTTATAATAATATCATTCAGAATGCCGGTTCTGCTGCTCAAACCAACGTAATCATGCATGTTAATATTAATAATAGTGCAATTACGGCTCAAAGTACTGCTTATGCTTCAATAGCTTCATTAGTTACAGATACGGCTAAAGCTACACCTACATTCCCAGCTACCGCAGCTACTTACAAAGCACAGCTTTCAGTAACTCAAAATGAGACAGATGTTAATCCTGCAAATAATGCCGGTGACTCATTAAGTTTTGATCTTACTAATAATGATTATTTCCGTACATATGAATTATCATCAACGCTTAGCCCTTATTCATTCGGAACAGCTGCACCTGCAACATACGGAATGGAATATGGAGCAACTTATCATTTTAATAATGCACAAACAGTTGATTCTGTTTATGCATATATATATCATGCATCACTTAATGGTACAGCCAAAATAATGGCAAAATTATATACTGTTTCAGGCAGCACTTTTACTAAAGTTGATTCAAGTGTTATTGCTACTCTTCCGGCAAATGCTCAAGGTTTTTATGCTTTTCCTCTTGTAACACCTTATCCTGCTGCAGCAGGTAGCATTTTAGCTGCTACAGTAGCTCTTGATTGTACAATTGCAAGTCATGATACAATTGATGTTGGCGCTGATGGTGGATTTAATGGAAACGCAGCATTGGCTGGTTTAGCATACCTATATGCATCAAGTGCTTGGGGTTGGCATGCAGTTACAGGAACTGTACCAATGGTTGGGTTACTACTTGAGGATATCTCTACTTCAATTAATGAAATACCAATGAATAACATTAGTGTTTACCCAAACCCTGCTAATAACATGTTGAACATCATTACAACTTCCGCTATTGGAAAAGTTAAGATGATTAATGAAGTTGGCCAAATAGTATTTGAAAATAATATCAATTCAAATACATTTAATATCAACACAAGCAATTTCGAAAAAGGCATGTACGTGCTTCGAATCGAAAACGAAAAAGGTATAATTACAAAGAAAGTTATAATTTGCCGCTAATAAATTATTTAATAATAAAAAAAGCTGCCTCAAAAGGGCAGTTTTTTTTATTATTAAATAATTGTACTTTTGGGCAACTAATTATTTTAAACTAAAACCCATGAAAAAATTATTACTATTTATTAGTTTAGCATTTGCATTTGGTTTATTTACAAATGCACAAGATATTTCAAAGAATTCAATTAATCTATCACCTAAAATTTTTAAATCCTTAGATTTTAATAAAAATGTTACCGCACCCCGCGCTTCAGGATGTGATACAACAATACCTGCGTGCTATGCTACTTGCACCGCTGGTTTTGGGGCATATCCTTTTGATCGGGCAACACCAATTGACAGTGGATATTTCACAGGTCAAAATTATTTGAAAGTTATTTCTGAAGTAGCTCAAAGATACACGGGAGTGGCTAATACCGTAATTCCTGATGTAATTATTTGGTTCTCTCTTAAAGTTGGATCTACAGGTAATACTCAGGTTAAAATATATAGTGTAGGCGCTAATGGTAAGCCAAACGCTTTACTCGGAATAAGCGCTACAACAATTGCTAAAAGTGCAATCGATACTTCAAATGGTGGGTTTAACTATAAAAATATTTATCATTTTACAACACCAATTTCTTCTTCAAGTAATTTCTTTGTTAGCGTTGTAATTCCTACTACTTTTACGGCAGGCACAGATGAACTCGCAATACCTGAAGCAGATGTAAGCTGCAGTGCTGATAATGGTGATAGCACCAGTTGTTTTAAAGTAGGTTCTGCATGGTATACTTATCGCTGGTATCTTCAGAAAGCTGATAACTTTGATTTGGCTATTTTCCCGGTTATTTGTGCAACAACTGGCATTGACAATATTATAAATGATAATAATATTTCCATGTATCCAAATCCTGCATTCAATCAGTTCACAATTGATTTCTCAGGATATAAACGTACGGATGCAATAGTTGAAGTATACAATATGGTTGGTAAGCTTGTAAAAAGTATTTCATCTAATGGATTAACCGATAAAATGGTAATAGATATTTCTAATGAAAGCGCAGGAATATATTTTGTAAACATTAAGACTCCCGAAGGTTCTATCATGAAAAAATTATCTTTAGTGAAATAATATTTAATATGAAATAGCTAAAGAAAGAGGGACAATGTTCCTCTTTCTTTTTTTTATCAAATCGTAATAATAGTATCAGAAGCTTCTTTTGATAATGATTCTATCACTTCGGGTGGAACATCTTTCAAATCGAGGAGCATTACCACATCAAGGCAATAGTTAAATTTAGGGTCAACGTTGCAACCAATTATTCGTGCATTTTGCTTGATGTATTTTTTAAATAGAACAGGTATCCTTTGTTCAGGTTCAATATCATGAATAAATTTATCAAGCCTGTTAATATCGTTGCCCATAAATTTCAAGAACACATTGATATCAATATGGTCGGCAAGGTTATATTGAAAAGCATTTCGTGATGTCAAATATTTTGAAAGTTCTTCATTGTAACAATTCGCTTTAAGAAACTCAATGATCAGCCCTTTTGAAAAATCAGAAAATGCATCGCTTATGCTCACAGGGCCTATCAGAAAACGGTACTCTGGATTTTTTACTAAAAAATACAAGATGCCTTTCCATAGCAGGAATAACGATAATGTTTTTCGCTGGTATTCTTTGCGGATAAATGACCGGCCTAATTCTATCGATTTCTCAAGAGTAGGAAATATTTTCTCATTGAATTTAAATAAACTTTGCAAATAAAATCCTTTAATTCCAAATTGTTCCAACAGTTCTTTTCCTTTACCCATACGATATGCGCCAACAATACAATTTGCTTCATCATCCCATATAAATAAATGAGTATACCATGAATCGTATTTGTCAATATCAATACTTTTACCTGTGCCTTCACCTACTTCACGATAAGTAATTTCGCGCAAACGACCGATTTCTCTTAAGATATTCGGGATCATTTCGGATTTAGCATGGAATACTTTATAATTTTCGAGTGTGAATAATAAATTTTTCTCAGTCAATTTATTCACTTCTGAAATGATAAGGCTTTGCGGCACTTCACTAATTAATGTTTCTTCTTTTGAGTTGACACATAATAAATTCTTATGCTTTATTCTCCTGCCTAAAGTGTATGTTTTCATCCTTAGGAAGTCGCTGTATTCCTTTATATCGGTAAAAAGATTTTGTTCATTAATGCTTATTGGGTAACCAACACGAATCTTTATTATCTGGTTTTTTTTATTCAATAATTCTGAAGGAAGTTTGATAGTCCGCAACAATGGATTTATCTTTCCGAGAAAATAAAATAATGAACTATTCCTTGCTTCAACAAAGACAGGAATAACAGGTACCTGCGCTTTCCGGATAAGTTTAACGACCACTTCCAACCACTCTTTGTCTGTTATTTCTCGTTTTCCTTTTTGATAGGCCGAAACTTCGCCGGCAGGGAAAATACCCAATGGAGCACCGCTTCGAATATGTTCCAATGCATTTTTTATCCCAGCCATACTTGATTGAACATCTTTTCTGTTTTCAAAAGGATTAACGGGAAGAAAAAATTGTTTTAAAGTGTCAATTTTCTGAAGAAGAAAATTTGTAAGAAATTTAAAATCGGGCCTCTTATCAGAAAAAAGTTTTATCAGAAGTATTCCTTCAGCACCGCCAGTAGGGTGATTTGAGATAATTATAAATGGACCTTTTTCGGGAATTTTTTTCAGGTCTTCATCCAGTATCTCATATTTAAGTCCATATAATTCAATGATCTTATTGAGAAAATCGGAGCCACTTAAATCCTGGTATGTAGTGTAATCCTTGTCAAGCCTGCTAAATCGCAGAAACCATAAAATAAACCGAGCGGTATATTTTCCCCCGAAATATTTTAAATTCTTATTTGCAGTAAGTAAATCTTCAGGACGTATAAGGCTCATGATTTCTAATAGTCTGTACCGTTATGAATTAATAACAAAGGAACAACAAACTTATATTTTTTTAATTTAAGAAAAAGTGATTTGCAAATATAAAATATATTCTAAGAATTTTACTTACTACGATAATGCAATTTACTTAAAAATGATTTAAGATAGTATCTTTTTTTATAAAATAATCAAGCAAGATACCTGAAACGAGACCAATTGCATATCCATACGGTAAAAGGAATGCAATAAGAGCCACTACAAAAGAAACGAAAAGACATTTTTTTGACGGAGTAATATCCTTTATAAAATACATGAGAGAAAGCGCCTCAAACAGCAGGATGATTCCTAGTATTGGTAACGGAAAGAATTTCACAAATTCACTGAAAGCATTTGAAAAGAACAATCCGATTATCAGAAATAATGATCCATAAATAACCACCGAGCCGCCTGTCCTGCCTCCGAAACCATAATGCCCCGCAATTCCACCTGCTCCATGACATGTAGGAATTCCGCTAAAAAATGGATTGATGATATTCATTATAGAATAGGTCCAGCCAATTTTATTAACAGATAATTCTTTCTCGGGGAATACGTCATTAACAGTGCGTTTTGTGGCAATTACAGAATTTGAAATGGATAAAGCAATTTGAGGAATGGCGAGCAAAAGAAAACCATTGACAATATCATTTTTTGCAGGAATATGCATAACAGGAAGACGGATACCAATATTATGAAATAGATTTGAAAAATTCATGGTAAAGAAACACGCAAAAATAATTCCTGCAAAAATCACAAATATTGCAGGCGGAAATTTTTTATTTCCGATAAACAAAATAGTTAAAATAAAACCTATAGCAGCAAGAATATAACCGGCAGTGCCAAGCGATGGGATATAATCTTTCATTGCCAAACTGGCAAGATTCAATCCTAATCCAAACTGAATTCCTCTGACAACGCTTTTAGGAATATATTTAACAATAAATTGAAGAACATTAGTAAACGTAAGGATTAGCATGATTATGCCGATTGAAAGACCGGCACCATATAAAATATTCCCTGAAAGCTTTTGCGAGATCATCAGCACAGCCATTGCTTTCAGCGGCTGAACAGGCATAGGTATTCCGTAAGCAATACCCGTCATAACCTGCATGATGCCAAACATGATAAAACTGCTTGCCGGGTCAAGCCTGCAAACAGCAACCATCCCAATGATCAGCGGCAGATCGGTCCCAATATCTCCGAAAGAACCGGAAAGCTCATTGCGATTAAAACGGACATTCTGTTTTAACTTTGATAAGATCATTGACCTTGAAATTATTTATTTAGTTCTGTTTGTTTTTTGTAAACCTGTGATACAATAACACCAGCTATAACAACCGTCATTCCTAATATTTTGCCCATATCAAATGTTTCAGAAAGGACGAAATAGGAAGTAATAGCTGTAAAAACAGGAATGAAATTCGTAAATATATTAGCTTTGATTATTCCCAATTCTCTGATCACAGGAATATACAAAATGAATGCAGCCGAAGAAGCAAAAACAGCAAGCATCAGCAAAGAGTATATAAGTTCAAAATCGGGCGTTATTGAAATGAAGCGATTGAAATCGAATATTAAAAACAGAGGAAGAAAATATATTGCACCCAACATATTTTGAACTTTTATTATTGTAAATGCGGAGTATTTATGTGTGAGTTTTTTTATAGCAACTGAATAAAAAATAGCAGCCATTACTGCACAAAACTCAAGTAACACGCCTAAAGGCGAAGCATCAAAAGTAAAATCCCTGTTAAATACCATCAGCATTATTCCCGAGAATGATATGATAAGTCCAATGAAATTCATTAATGATATTTTTTCTTTTACAAACAGGTATGCAAACATTGGTGATATTACGGGAATGGTTGAAACTATTACTGCAGCGACAGTGCTTGAAACCAGCGTAAGCCCAAAACTCTCACCCATAAAATACAAAAAAGGCTCAAAAAGCGCCAGCAGAAGGAATTTTCCGTAATCAACCTTTTCAATCTTTTGTTCACGCTTCATCAATTTAATTACAATATATAATATCGCTGAAGAAATAACGAGCCTCAGAAAAATAGTCATGATAGGCCTGTATCCATGAGCATAAACTATTTTTACCCACACGAATGAGAACCCCCAGAAAAGCATTGACAACAATGCAAATAAGTATATTTTATATTTTTTCATTAACAGAAAGTCCTCTATTTCTCATGAACGTCCATCTTCATCAAGTAAATGGTTATGTTTAAGTGTGCGCAAAATTAGAGCCACTACAACTGCAGCGATAGTTACATATACTGAAATCCGTTGCCATTCAAATTGGCCGGTTGTAAAATAAATTCTTAACAAGTCAATAAATGCAAACCCAAATGCAGTAGCAAGCACTCCTGAATATTCTCTTCGTAAAATTGTTTTAAATGAAAACGGTATATCGCTTTTTTTAAATTTTCCGAATGATGGAATAAATGCAGGAACCTGCTTTGACCATTCGATGAACTGTTCACCAAATTTTTTTTCAAGATACGATTCTTCAGCAAACATGATGCGTTCGTAATACAGCCAGAATAATAAAGATACAACTAAGAAAAAATAGATATTGAAAGTAAAGATCACAATACCTATCCAGATCAGGTAATTGCCAATATATAGCGGATGTCGGACTATTGAGTAGATCCCTGATACATTCAATGATTCAGCAACCTGTTCTTTCCTATTCCTGCCCGAAGTTCCTTTGGGAGTAGTTCCAATGGAATATCCTCGAATAATAAAACCAACAACGCTTATTAATACTGCAAGAACAGTGAGCGAACATGCAACATCCCCTGATATCTGCGAATAATCAGTAAAATAGATAACTGGGACTGCCAATAAAAATAATACTACTGGTATTTGCCCTCTGTAACGGAACAATACATTGCCGCTTGATTCAAATGAATGTTTTAATGCCATTATTATTTATTCTAAAAAATTGCTTTTAAGGTATATTTTTATTTATATTGCAGAATAATTGAGAAATAGTCTGCTAAATTATTAAAATTATTTTACCCGCTGATGAAAACCCACTGTCCAAAAATATATACGCTTGAATATATTTTTATAGCATCACCAAAGTTGCTGTTCCATTATTTAAGCACAGAACAGGGTTTATCAGAATGGTTTTCCGATAAAGTTATCTTCAAAGATGATGTATTTCGTTTTTATTGGGGCGAATCGGAGCAAAAAGCGACAATATCTTCTAAGAAAGATCATGAGTTCATTCGTTTTAAATGGATAGAAGGTGAAGAAAATAATTACTTCGAATTCAAGATCAAAACGGATTCGGTGCTTAATGAGATCACCCTGCTTATAACCGATTTTGCTTTTGAAGAAGATAAGGAAGAATCCATAATGGTTTGGAATGCCGCTATTAAAAAGCTTTTTCGAATTTTTGGCGGAAAATTCATCAATGCTTCATAATAAAAAATCATTTGCTTTGCGTCATTTCTTTCTTATCATTAATTGTCATTAACTACCATTACTATAAAAAACAAAAGCTATTGCTGATTTTTAATTATAAATCAAACCACTTTTCTACTTTATACTCTTCATCTTTCTTAATGCTGACATGCCTGAATTCATTGGTCTTTGAAGAATAGACATACTCTTTCTGCCATGTCTTATGATTTTTTTGAATTTCTTTTAACGCATCGGCTATATAAATCACTTCGCTGTCTTTCATAGTAGGATGTAACGATATCCTTACCCAGCCTGGTTTCAAAGAAAGGTCACCAGAGTTGATGCGGTTAGTGATTTTCTTAGAATAATTATAACTCACATTCAAAAGGAAATGCCCGTAAGTTCCCGCACATGCACAGCCGCCCCTCACCTGCACACCAAACCTGTCATTCAAAAGTTTCACGATAAGGTTATAATGAATATCGTCAATATAAAAAGAGAGTACTCCAAGCCTGAGTTTCACATTATCGGCAAGGATATGAATATTTTTCACTTTACTGAACTTGGCAAAAGCAAGTTTCACGAGTTGTTCCTCTCTCTTACTGATATTTTCTGTTCCCATTTTATTTTTCAGGTCAATGCATAAAGCGCAATTCAATATCAGAAATATATTGATATCCGCCCCAGGGATTTGTCCAATCGACAGTGCCACCGCCCGGTTGATCAGGAGCATTAGAGTTATACATGTTTGAATCAAAGATCAAAACACCTGAAGAGCCAGGCCCACCAAGGAATTTATGAGGAGAAAAAAATATAGCATCCAATTTTTCCATCGGGTCTTTTGGATGCATATTAATATCTACATATGGCGCAGAAGCTGCAAAATCAACCAAACATTTTCCTCCAAATTCGTGCATGACCTTAGCCATTTTATGATATGGCGTTTCTATTCCGGTAACATTGGAGCATGCAGTAAAAGAACCTATTTTTATTTCACGGTCTTTGTATTTTTTCAGTTGTTTCCTTAATTCATCAAGGTCGATCAACAAATCTTTACCCGGCTCCAGCAATACAATATCGGCGCAGGTTTCGTACCACGAAGTTTGATTGGAATGATGTTCCATGTGCGTGATAAACACCACCGGTCGTTCGGATGCTGAAAGGCAAGGCCTGTTACTTAGTTTGCCGCAAATCTTAAAACCAAGTATCCGCTGAAATTTATTGATAACAGAAGTCATTCCAGAACCTGCCGTGATAATGACGTCATCTTTTCCGGCATTCACATGCTCTTTGATTATTTTATGCGCAAGGTGATATGCTTTGGTCATCAGCACACCGGTCTCACTCGATTCGGAATGTGTATTGCCCACAAATGGGCCGAAAGTATCAATGATTTTTTCTTCAATTGGCCGGTATAAACGTCCGCTGGCAACCCAATCGGCATAGATCATTTTTTTAGTTCCGTAAGGAGTGCGGAATTTAATATCATTACCGATAATATTTTTTCTGAATTTATTAAAATATTTTTCCATGCTTCACCACAAATTTGATTATGCAAATTTGAGAAAATATTTCAAAACTTAGATATGTTTTTTGAAATTAAAATCCGAATGAATGTCTTTGATACAAGTTCAAATTCTCATCATCGAAGCAAACAAAGGTGATCTCATCAATTGAATCATTTTCCTTAAGAAATTTATTTACTTCGGCAATAGCGATTTCCGCGGCTTTCTCTTTTGGAAAATGATAAACACCGGTGCTTATATTCGGAAAAGCAATTGTTTTGATATTGTTCTTTACCGCTAGCAGCAGGCAATTCAGATAACATAAAGCCAGCAGGTTTTCTTCATTATTTCTACCGCCATGCCAAACCGGTCCAACAGTGTGTATCACATATTTTGCGGAAAGCTTGTAACCCTTGGTAATCTTGGCTTCACCGGTTGCACAACCATTTAATATTTTGCATTCTTCTAGCAATTCTTTACCAGCAGCACGATGAATAGCTCCATCCACGCCGCCACCACCAAGCAATGAATTATTGGCTGCATTAACAATAGCATCAACTTTTAGTTTGGTGATATCGTCTTTTATGATTTTTATTTTAGTGAACATTCGGGGAATAAAATTAATGGTTACAATTTTATTCTTTTTAACTGAAAATGCAAATAATTTCACCAGTAAAAACAGGAAGTTGACAAGGTTTTTCTATCTATTAAATGCCTTTGATTTCCCGAACCATTTCTTTTTATTGTTGTTTCCTGAAGGTTTTGAAACAGTTGTTCCTCGGTTTGTCCGGTTGGAACTATTTCGCTGTTGCTTCGGTTTTTTTACCGGATTATTATCCATCAAAGGAAAAGGATGTTCATCAATTACCTGAATCTTTTTTCCTATAAGTTTTTCAATATCGCGCAAATATTCTTTTTCTTCAGCATCACAAAATGAATATGCCGTACCTTTAGCTCCTGCACGCCCGGTGCGGCCTATACGATGCACATAAGTTTCAGCCATATTCGAAAGTTCGAAATTGATAACAAATTCCATATCTTCAACGTCAATGCCGCGTGCGGCAATATCTGTAGCTACCAATACACGTGTGGTTTTAGCTTTGAAATTTGCAAGCGCTCGCTGACGGGCATTTTGGGCTTTATTGCCATGAATTGCTTCAGCGGTTATGTTATTTTTCTGTAATATTTTTACTACTTTATCGGCGCCGTGTTTAGTGCGTGTAAATACCAATGCTGTTTTAATATTCTTATCTTTCAGCACTTCAAGAAGCAGAGAATTCTTATTTTCTTTATCAACAAAATATACAAATTGTTCTACAATATCAACTGTAGATGCCGAAGGCGTAACCTCAACTTTGGAAGGCTGAAATAAAATAGTACTCGAAAGTTTTACAATTTCGGGCGGCATTGTTGCTGAGAAAAAAAGTGTTTGTCGTTTGTGTGGCAATGCCGCTATTATTCTCTTCACATCGTGAATAAAGCCCATATCCAACATGCGATCGGCTTCATCCAGCACAAAGATCTCTATGTTCCTTAATATCACAATTCCCTGTTCCATCAAGTCTAAGAGTCTGCCTGGTGTAGCTACCAATATATCCACACCTTGCCGTAATGCTACAGTTTGCGGATTTTGATTTACACCGCCAAAAACCACGGTGCTTTTTAAGCCTGTAAATCTGCCATAAGTTTTAAAACTTTCATCAATTTGTATGGCGAGTTCGCGGGTTGGCGTTATTATAAGACTTCTTATCTTTCTTTTTTTATCATTGATTTTTGATAAATATAATTGCTGTAAAATAGGAATTGCAAACGCTGCTGTTTTTCCTGTTCCTGTTTGTGCACATCCCAGCAGATCTTTTCCGCTCATCACAATAGGGATGGCTTCTTGCTGAATGGGTGTTGGTACTTTGTAACCTTCTTGTTCAAGTGATCTAAGAATAGGCTCAATAATTTTTAATGATTCAAATGACATAATTTTAATAAAATGATTTTTTTCAAGGAACCAAAACCTGGCTTTTTGTAAGGAGGGAAATGTTCGTAAGTTAATTTCTGCTGCAAAGATAGTTCTTTTATTTGATATGTATCATTCGGGTGGATTGTGAACCTATTCCATATCAATATATCAACTTTTGCATTTCATACAAAACCCGCGATGCACGCATATCGTGCCACCACAATTTTTACAAAGCCATCTGCTATTTTCGTTTTGTATAAATTTCTTCAACCCGATTTGCTTAATGTTCTCAAGATTTTCTATCATACTCATTTTGTACTTCAGCCTGTATCTTTTGTCTAACTGCTTTAAACGAGTACAGGGATATTTTTCACAATCATAACAAAATTTAGATTCTGTTTTACTTAGCAGTTCACAATTTTTAATTATACATTGAGCACAAGACTTTGACTTATATCTAATATCGCTCCAACAACCCTTGCAAACATTTCTATCCCGGAGATAAGCCATGCAAATCCCGCAATTCATGCCGCAAGGAGCAATCAACGTAATATTTGTTTTATCAATCATAAAACGACATTAATAAATTTCAAGTAAATTTAAAAATAATAAAATATCAAGTCTTAAATATTTTAAAGATTAGCTTTACTTCATAATTTATTTTCAGTATATTCGTTATATAATAAAACCCTGCCTGCTATGAAGAAACTAATATTTCCTTTGCTCACTATCGCTTTTTGTTTCTATGCATATACTTCATTCAGCGATACCATCACGCTAAACCAGGCGTTGCAAAACAAAATGATCAACATCAGTATTAATGGTGCCGATAATAGTACTTCTGATAATAACAAATGTTCTTACAACGGGGATTGTATCTCTATTAAAATTGAAAATATTTCAGGTAAAAATCTTAAAGTATTTCTTGATGCCGGACGTTTTCTTCAGCCTGAAGATACGAATATTCAGCGGATGATCATTACAAAAGAACAAATGATCTCCATTGAAAAAGGGTTTAAAAGAAACATTAGGATATATGCCATGTGCTCGCAAATGAAGAATGGCGCACCAAGCCCGGCAACTGTTTTTTTGCTTGGTAAAAAAGCCGACGGGAAATTGCTTGAACTTTGTCAACTGATAAGTAAAAATAATTTTCAGGATTATACAGCACAAAGCGCTATCTGGACATTAACTGATAACAATGACATTTACGATATTTATTCAGATAACAAAGATGAATCTGCGTTACTGAAAAGCTTTGTCAGGAAAGCAAAAGGGATTAGTGAGGAAAGCGAACAAAACAATAATTCTGCTTTTAAATTAGATAGGGAAGCCCCCGGAACATTTGTAAAATACGGCACAGGGAGTGTAACCGGTTCTTTTGAATTTACGCTTAAAACCGATACTCCCTTAAGTTTGACTCTGTATAACGACAAAGGCGAAATTTCGCATAAATGCGCACAGAATTATATTTTTCACGATGGTCATAATACATTGACCTATGAATTTACTTATAAGAATTTTCCTGTCGGGAACTATTACCTGAAAATGACCGATGATAAAGGCACTGTCCTTCTCAATAAATTGCTGACATTTAAGTAAGAAAATTTGGAGTTTAGAGTTTAAAGTTAGGAGTTAGCGGTAATTAGCTGGAAGTATTATTTTTCAAAGGCAGATTTTACAATACCAATAAGCTCTTCTGATAGTGCGCTGTTTGAAGAAACGATTTCTTTCCCAAAAATATAATTATCGCCTCCGGAAAAATCATAAATCTTTCCTCCTGCCCGCTGAATAATGAAAGCGCCTGCTGCGACATCCCATGAACGCAAACCATATTCATAAAATCCTTCAAAACGCCCGCAGGCAACATAAGCAAGATCAACAGCTGCGGAACCAAGACGACGGATGCCATGAGAATTTTTAAGGAAATACGTGAACAGTTCCATGTATTTTTCAAGACCCGAATAATCGTAATAC
>Ga0224523_1000910_pt1 | contig 13607 bp, 7 predicted proteins | sample CFST50metaG_FD_182732 | JGI IMG/M metagenome (GOLD analysis project Ga0224523, IMG submission 182732) | Peat soil microbial communities from Stordalen Mire, Sweden - C.F.S.T50 | ecosystem: Environmental > Terrestrial > Soil > Wetlands > Peat | place: Sweden: Norrbotten County, Stordalen Mire...
GCGTTAAAGAAAGCAGGCAAAAAGGTCATCTATGTCAATTGTTCGGGTTCTGCCATGGGATTTGTTCCTGAAACCACTAGTTGTGATGCAATCCTTCAGGCCTGGTATCCTGGAGAAGCAGGTGGTCAGGCTGTTGCTGATGTACTGTTCGGAGATTATAACCCGGCAGGAAAATTACCCCTTACCTTTTATAAGAACATACAGCAATTACCTGCTTTTGAAGACTATGCAATGAAAGGACGTACTTATCGTTATATGACTTTGGATCCATTGTTCCCATTTGGCTTTGGTTTAAGTTATACCACCTTCTCAATAGGAGATGCTAAAATCAATAAGCCACAGATTCAGGTCAATGAGGGTGTTGAACTTTCTATTCCTGTTTCAAACTTAGGGAAACGCAATGGTACTGAGATCGTTCAGGTTTATTTGCATAAGTTAAATGATACAGATGGACCACTCAAAACGTTAAGAGCATTTAAACGTGTTGATGTAGCTGCAGGCAAGAATGCGATTGCCACGATCCAAATACCTTCAAAGTCTCTTGAATGGTTTGATACCTCTACAAACACCGTCAGAGTTCATGCAGGTGAGTATGAATTACTTTATGGGACAAGTTCTGACAGTAAAGACCTGAAATCATTAAAACTAACGATTCTATAACACTTATTGCCTGAGGCTCGGTGCTGGAAGTGTCGCTGAAGGATATTTATCCTGTTTGATTCTTTACCAAAGAAACGAAAGCGGAAGATAAATTTAAGTAAAACCATTTACATATGAAAAAATTCGGTTTACTGATCTTAATGGCTTTTATTACAGTTATTTCCTGTTTAGGAAGAGGAAATTCAACTGCTTCCGATACCATCGGTGAAGTAAAGGATCAACGAGGGAAAATGAAACCCTGGAAGGAAGGGGCATGGAAAACAGCTAAATATCGTAATGTTTTCCGTGAAGCCGGTTATAAACAGAAAGAAATAGATTTAAAACTTGCCAAGGCCTATCATGATGTTTTTGAAGGACCTAACAAGGTCTATTTCGAAGTGGGTGATTCGATGGCTTATGTATCTGATGTTAAGAACCATGATGCCCGGACAGAAGGTCTCTCTTATGGTATGATGGTTGCAGTGCAACTCAATAAGAAAGAAGTTTTTGATCGCATATGGCGTTGGACCAGGCTAAATCTGCAACATCATGATGGGCCAAGAGATGCTTATTTTGCCTGGAGCGTGGAACCAAAAACATTAAAACACAATTCGGAAGGCTCTGCCTCTGATGGAGAATTGTATTTTGTGACGGATCTACTTTTTGCAGCCAACCGGTGGGGTAATAATACCGGAATTAATTATTATGCAGAAGCACGAAGAATACTCGATGCCATGTGGAGTAAAAATGGGACAGGGGGAGTGACGCATTTAATCAACATTGAACACAAGCAGATTACATTTACTCCCGATAATTATGGCTATACCTTTACCGATCCTTCGTACCAATTACCAGCCTTTTTTGAGGTGTGGGCCGAATATGCCAAAGATGGTCATGAACAGTTTTATAGGGATTGTGCCGACACTGCACGTGCCTTTCTTCATCGGACCTGCCATCCAGTTACCGGATTGAATGCCGACTATACAGAGTTTAGTGGGGCACCTAAGGGCAGAGGCAGAATGAGCTCTGCTTTTCGGTATGATTCATGGCGGGTTCCAATGAATATCGCCATGGATTATTCCTGGTATGCCAAAGACAAAGTATGGCAACAGAACTACGCCAGTCGCATTCAGAATTTTTTTTACAGTAAAGGGATGGACTCCTTTGAAGATCAGTATAATCCTGATGGTACCAGACCCGACTTCATTCTTGGGGCAGGTGGATATCAGAAATTACGCCATTCAATTGGATTAATTGCTACTTTAGCAACTACATCTATCATGGGAACTCAATCGAAAAGCTGGAAGTTTGTGGATGCCCTATGGAATGCAAATCTTGAACCTTATTCAGATGGATATTTCGATCCCTATTACGATGGCCTTTTATATCTTTTCGGGTTAATTCACTTAAGCGGGAAATATCAAATCATTACTCCAAAGTAGTCAAAATTTTAAGAGATAAAAATATGCTTTATCGGAGATTTGGTAAAACGAATGAAATGGTTTCCATACTGGGATTCGGATGCATGCGGCTTCCGCTTCTACCGGGAGGAGATCCATCGAAGATTGATGAGGTATTGGCCACAAAGCTGATCCGTTATGCAATTGATGAGGGCGTAAATTATATTGATACTGCTTATCCATACCATGGTAAAGGCATGGGGTCGGGTGGACAAAGCGAACCTTTTGTAGGGAGGGTACTAAAAGATGGCTATCGGGAGAAAGTAAAGATTGCCACCAAACTTCCAAGCTGGCTGATTAAAAACCGTGCCGATATGGACAGAATCTTAAACGAGCAATTAGAACGTTTGGAAACTGACTCCATCGATTTTTATCTGGTCCATGCTTTAAATAGCACCCTTTGGAAAAACGTCAAAGAAGCCGGTATCACTGCGTTTCTTGACCAGGCCATTCAAGATGGCCGGATTAAGTATGCGGGATTTTCTTACCACGATAAACAGGAAAACTTTAATGAGATTGTAGATGGATATGATTGGTCATTCTGTCAGATTCAATACAACTATCTGGATGAGGAATTTCAAGCCGGCAGTAAAGGTTTAAACTATGCTGCTCAAAAGGGCTTAGGCTTAACCATTATGGAACCCTTGCGAGGAGGTAAGCTGGCAACAAATCTTCCAACAGATGTTCAAAAAGTTTTTACTTCTGCTGGTGGAGAAAGAACCCCTGCTGAATGGGCTTTAAGGTGGGTTTGGAATCATCCGGAAGTATCCCTTCTGCTTAGTGGCATGAATAGCATGGAACAGGTCGTCGAAAACATTCAAATCGCTAAGAATGCCCAAGTGAATTCTTTCACCGACAAAGAAAAGGAGGTTATCGAACAGGTAAAAAGTGTTTTCAGGCAAAGAGTTAAGGTTAATTGTACTGGATGTGGCTATTGCATGCCTTGTCCCTCAGGTGTAAATATCCCGGGATGCTTTACTTATTATAACAACTATCATATGTTTGGCCGGGAAGAATTGTATCTTCGTATGCTTCCGCCGGAACAGCGGGCTTCCTGTTGTTTAGAGTGTGGTGAATGTGAGACGCATTGTCCCCAGTCTATTGCAATCAGGGAGGAGTTAAAAGAGGTAAGAGCTATTTTTGAACAGGCTTAAAACCTATTTTGAGATTAGTTGCAGTGATGGGTAAAAAAAGGAACCTCGTCCACAGCGATTCCCTGATACCTGCTATCACCACGCACCAAATCGCCATCAGCCGTCCACTGTGTAAGGACACCTTTCTCATTAAAACGCAATCTTACATCATAACGATAGTTATCGGTTTTCTCTTCAGTATTATAAGGAAGCAAAAAACCACCTGTACCTGTTGTGGTGAATGATGTTTTTGACTTACGGTATTTGTATATCCAAATTTCTCCATCTTTAACGACGTTCTTTTCTGATGGAGATGATGCAAACATTAAAACATCTGCAGATGTTAACTTTCCGATACAACTATTCATTTGGAGCGATAATTGGCTTCGATATTCTTTTGTCACGTCGCATCCTGAAACAACGATCAACACCAAACATAATAAAGTAACCCAGGTATATTTCATCATTTTTTGTTTTTAAATTTATGCCCTAATTTATTGTATCCCAATAACATCTTTCATTATACGTATTTCATTTTCTGCAAAAGAAAACCTTAAAAATCATAATTACTTTATCCCTTGCACATAAAAAATAAGATTCAATTATAATGATAAAGATGATTTCCCTAAATTAGATAAAATTATAAATCACCAAAAAAAAATATTGACGCTGAAGTCAACAGATATTTTTGGGATTATTTTAATTTTTTCTGATAATCCGACATCCAAAAATACGCCCAGCCGTTTTATTGTAATTGGCTTCGATTCTGACTGTGATTTTGGTTTTGTCTTTGAGTAGATCGGCCGGAATCGGATAGAGTACATCGTAAAACTTCCCGGCCACGCCACCGGTCCAATCTACAGTCGTTATTTTTATGCCATCGACCAAGACATCAAATTTTCGGTCTTTATCGTCTCCAATATAAGTGAACATCAAATTACTCGCAACACCTTGCATGATCTTCATCTCAAACGAAAAGTAGTTTTCCGGTCTGGCTTCACGACCTGTACGTCCTAATGCTTCGTCGACATACGACTTTTCACTCGCCTTCAGGTTATGATCCCGCTCAGGTTGCATCTCCCCTATCCTGAAATTATCGACAGTGTTTTCTTCAATCTCTTTCTGGCGTTTCTTTTCGGCTTCATAGGCTGTCTGACGGGCAGCCCAGTCTGCATTAGTGAAGAAGTCAAAATAGACACTGTAATGTTGGTCATAGGTTTGATAGAAAGGCTTCATGGTGGGGTCAAATGGTTTCCCTACTCCCTTCATTTCAAATGTCATCGGGTGATTGGCAACCGGTTTTAACCAATCGCTTACAGTATGGTCATCGGTTAAAAGGACCGGAGTTCCTACTAACGGATCGGGTGTTTCGCTGCCCAGTTGACCGGCCAGAACTACAGGTCCATATAAAAAAGCAACCCGGTTTGGATTATCAGGCATGGGTTCCGAATGAACCGTCATTGGAAGCAGAATCTCGACCTTGTCGTTGTTGTTCCATTTGCGGTCAACAACCAGAAAACCGTTTTCATCTTTTAAGGTTGTTATTTTCTTGCCATTAACAGTTATCCGGACTCCATCATTGGCCCATTTGGGATTACGGATATACAATGGGAATTGTTTTGATACCTTTGTAGTTAACAACAACGTTGTCTTGTTGCTTTCGGGGAAGCTGGTCTCCTGACGGATAACGACTCCCTTTTCTTTCCAGTTCAGTACAGATGGGATAAACAGATTGAGGTATAATCCACCATCTTTCGCCTGATAATAAATGCTTTCGACATATTTGGAATGATTCTCCATACCCGTACCGACACAACAGGTGAAGGTATTGAAACGATCGCTGAATTGTTTTTGGGTCCCCATGCGCAACGGCACAAAATAGCACATCATCCCTGTCGTTGGGTTTTGAGATGCCAGGATGTGGTTGTACAAGGCCCGTTCATAGTAATCGGCCAGATCCTGACCGGGTTGCCAACAAAATAGATGACGGGTTAACTTCAACATGTTATAAGTGTTGCACGTCTCGCAGGTGTTATCGCTCAAACGGTCGTTCAGTTTATCCTCTTCCCCGCAATATTCATAACTGCTGTTGCCTCCTATGACATAAGAATGGTGATGCACCATCGTCTCCCAGAAAAAAGAGGCGATAGTCTTGTCGGCAGGTGTGTTGGTAAGTTCAAAGCTCCTGGCAGCGCCAATAGCCTTGGGGACATTGGTATTTGAATGTTTCCCCGGCATCGGATCGATCCGTTTTGCCAGTTTCCCCATGACAAATTCATCGTTAAACTTTCGGGAGAGATCCAGATACTTCTTCTCACCTGTGATAGCATAGATGTTTGCCAACACATCATTCATCCCTCCATATTCGCAATTCAACATTTTAAGGCGTTGCTCCTCGGTAAGATGATTGACTGTTTTACCCGTCCAATCGGCCATTTTAATAACTACCTGCAACGCCTTTTTGTTGTCACAGTATAAATAGGCATCTACCAGACCGGCCATCACTTTGTGAACGGTGTACCAGGGAGACCATCCTCCATTCAGATCGAACCCGCCTGACTTGATAATACCTCTGGACAGTTTATTAAAGAGGGTGTCTTCGTTGGGTATGGCTCCGACATATCCTGTTTTACGGGCTTGCTGACAACGTTCGAGCTCATCTATGATATAGTCTACGCGTTTTTTGAATTCAGGGTTTCCCGAGGTGACAGAAAACATGGCACATGCCGAAAGATAATGTCCCAGGGTGTGCCCCGACAAACCTTCGCTTTCCCAACCGCCATATATATCGCCTTTTGTGGGCAGTCCGGCATTTTCATAAAAACGGTGAAGCAGCCTGTTGGGTTCCAGTTCCAGCAGATAGGCCGCGTCTTTATCCATAGCATTTTTAAAAGGACTTCCTTCAAGGAGTTTCACATCTTTCAGGTCAAAAGCATAGGCTTTCAGATCTATTACAGGAGCTACCTTGAATCTGGAATCATTTTTTACCGGTGCATAGGATTGAGCCTTCGAAAGAAGGTAAAAAGTTATTAAAAGCGTTAACAGGAATATTTTCTTCATTTTTATAAGCATATTATCAAAAAGACAATCCGAACAATCAGCTTCTGGGCTTCAACATAAAGGGATATTCAACATTGACTACCGGCCATTTGTCTTTGTCCCAGGTCATTTTTTCAATCCTTAGTTTTGATCTGGCATTATCCGAAGCATCATAACCGTGGAAGACAATATAATCGATGTTGTTAAAGGTATAGGCTGAATTGTGTCCAACCCCATACCACAAACTGTCGCCCTTCAGCAGAATAGTGCCTCCGCCTTTAGCCATCGACAGTCCTGATTTATCCAGATAGGGACCCTTTACATTTTTAGACCGACCAATAATCATTTTATAGGTACTCTTAGCTCCTTTGCAACAATAATCAATGGATGCAAAGAGATAGAAGTAACCGTTCTTTTTAAAGATGAATCCACCTTCAATAGCATTGCCGCCGGCATCAATAGGATTGCCCTCAACAGAAGGTAGATTGCCTTTTATGGATGGATTTTTCTTCCTTGTTGCAATAGTTGGCAGGTTATCAATGCTTTCTGCCACATGCATCAGGTCCTGACTCATCTTCACTATTTTTATGCCATCCCAGAAGGACCCGAACAGCAGCCATGGGGTCCCTGAATTGTCATAGACCAGATTAGGATCGATGGCGTTCCAGTTTGTCTTTCCGGGTATGGATTGAATGATTTTCCCATGATCGACCCATTTATAGTTGGGATCGTCGTTATGAAGTGTTGTATTGGTAGCCAGCCCGATACAGGATGTGTTTTTCCCGAAAACAGAGGCAGAATAATAGAGATAATAAAGTCTTGTCTTTGGGTTGTAAGAAATATCCGGCGCCCAAAGGCTATTACCCCGGAACCCTTTGATAGAATCTTTCACCCATTGTGGAACGGTTCCAAATACCGGCTTTTCCTGTTTCCAGTTGATCATGTTTTTGGAGGACCACATAGATACACCGTTACCGGTACAGAACACATAATAAAGACTATCCTGTTGTATCATTTCAGGGTCATGAACAGAAATATTTGTTCGTAGCTGCTGTTGGGCATTCACACTGATAGAAGCCAAAAGGAACATGTACAAATAATAAATCTTCTTCATAATTCATTGATTTTTAATTCATTAACAGTCAATGATTACAGCATTTTCACTCTGACTACATTCAATGAATAGGGCTTAACAGTAAACTTCATAGCTCCTTTTTTTATTTCAATTTGTTGGTCTTTAGGGCTGATGGCAAAGGGGGTATCAAAGTTATTCACCTGATCAGCGTTATCGCCCGTTAGCTCGATAAGGATTCCTTTTGGTTCTAACTTTTTCACACCGTCAAACACAAAGTCCACATCCTGCTGTTTATCAGTAGTGTTGACATATTTCACTATGAGTTCATTGGTCTTCTTATCAATACAGGCCGTTCCGAACTGGCCATCCTGACCTGTCACAGGCTGATTGTTTGAAAGAAAGGGAACTACATTGGTGCCTTTGTATAACGAGAATAACTTCTGTACATAATAATTGGGTGTCCCATAAATGTGCAGGTTATCTATCCAGATCAAATCGGGCGTCCATTGCCAATCATCGACATGAGCAAACAGCGGTGCATAAGAAGCCATATTAACCACATCGGCATTGCGCTCCAGCCCGGTCATGAAGGCAGCTTCAGAAATCGCTGTAAGTAAGTTGTTTTTATTATCAACACTTACCGTTTTATCGCTTTGAGCGGCATACTCCCCTGCAAAGATCTTTGAAGCATTACGAGGATAGTTATCATAGCGGGTAGCATTTTGCGTAAACCATTCGGGACGACGATAATAATGTTCATCAATGATGTCGGCATTCATCTTTCTCAGTTCACGGTTCAGATCATCAAAACGATCTCCGTTAGGATCTGTCCCTGAGCTGTAAACGAGTTTAAAATCAGGATATTTTTCTTTTATTGCTTTGGTGAATATCTTCAGTCGTTCAACATATTGCGGTCCCCAGTTTTCATTTCCAACTCCCATCATCTTCAGATTAAACGGAGCAGGATGGCCCATATCGGCACGTACCTTGCCCCATTTGGAAGTCACATCGCCATTGGCAAACTCGATCAGATCGAGGGCATCCTGGACGTAAGGTCCAAGCTCATCCAGTGCGACAAACTCAGCAGTGTTGAACTGACAAGCCATACCACAATTCAGGATAGGCAGTGGAGAGGCTCCGATATCTTCGGCAAGCTGAAAGTATTCAAAGAATCCCAATCCAAAGGTCTGAAAATAATCAGGGGTCGGACGATGTGCAAACTCAGTATTCCATCTGTTGATAATCAGTTGACGCTCTTCCACAGGTCCTATGGTTTTCTTCCATTGATAGCGATTGTTCAAGTCACGTCCTTCAACAATACATCCACCCGGAAAACGAATGAATCCTGGTTTCATGTCTGCCAGCATCTGCACCATATCGGCTCGAAAGCCTCCGGGACGGTTCTTCCAGGTATCGGAAGGAAACAATGAAATCATATCCAGATCGATAACGCCGCTGCCTTCAAACCACATATTGAATTTCCCTTTGAGTTCCGTAGCCGTTGAAGTAAAGCTGGTTGAAAGTTTCTTCCAGTCATTACCGGTAGCTTCAGGAGTGAGAAGACCTTCACCAATGACCTCCCCCTTACTGTTGATCAGTTCCAGATGAAGTTTTAAACCAGGAGTCTTCAGTCTGTACATTACCGAAAAATCATACCGCAAACCTTTTTTTATCCCCATCCCTCTGAACCCTTCATTGGTGAGACTCAAGCTTCCTTTTACAGCATTAGAGACGGTAACCTGGATGTATCTAGGATTGGCACTATTGACCTCTTTCCGGTTGAGCACCTGCACATCGCCTTCAACGAATTGTTTGCGCTTGATGGTCCATCCCATCAACGGCATGGTAAACTCAAATGACCGGTTTTTAATCATCTCGGCATAAATGCCTCCGTCAGCACCCATGTTTATATCTTCGAAGAATACACCATACATCGTGGGCTGTATCTCTGCCTTTAGCTCATTGGCTTTAATAGTATAGACTTTCCCGGTTTGTGCAATGACAATATTTGTAAAAGCAATAATAAGGAGGATTAGAAAATTCTGCGTCGTTTTTATAATATTCATTGGGTTACTATTGAATTTCAGTTAATTAATATTTTCAGCTATTTGCAGTAAAGTTATAGTAAATGACAATGTTTACTGATGGCATAATAAATATCTCATGATTATTTATCAGATAAAAGATGCTTCTTTAAAAAATTAACAAAAACTGCATAGTCTCCCGGGAGGACTCCATGAGGTCCAGCATGCATGTAATACCCAAGTGTGTTCATCAACGTCGTATCCCCAGCAGCAGGCATAGTAGTTGTTTCTAGTCCTTTTTTTCCAAACAAATGATAAACCGGCTCTGCAGCCACAGCGGCAAGGAATTCACCTTTGGGATCGGACCAGTTATCGGTGTCTCCGGTCTGAAGTAACAGTGGCCTGGGAGCCATCAAAGCGATCAGCATATGGCTATCCATCGGTAACTTGCTGACATCATCGCCATAACTGTGGTATTTTCTTGCAAACTGATACATGAAACGGGTTGAGTCAGTCATGTGTTTAACAGTCTCGCCGTACCAACGTCTGCTTAAAGCAGCTCCGCTTTCACCGGATACACTGGCAATGACAGCTGCAAAACGTTGATCGTTGGCGCCTGCCCATAAAACAGTTTTGCCCAGACGTGATGCTCCGGTTATCGCTATCTTCTTAGCATTGATATCCTTATCTGTTTCAAAATAGTCCATTGCCCGGCTCAATCCCCAGGCCCATGCTGCAATAGCGCCCCATTCGTCATCGGCAGGTTGTGTCTGACCGGGTTTCAAATAGTGACTCCTTATGCCATATTTCACCCCTTCTTTAAAATCAGGATCGATGTCACTGTAGCAGATGTTTGCTACACCGATACCTTGTGACAGAAATTGTTCAGTAGTGAGTTTTCCAAATCCGATAGCCGGAGCAGGAACCCGTTGGCCGGTCTTATTCCAAAACATACTTTTCTTTACTCCGGGATCATTGACAGCACTTGCATTAGCACTAAAAGAGATTGTCAACAAAAGCGGTGAGGGCTTTGGAGCATTAGCCGGAAGATAAATCAGGATATCCATTTTATAATTCGAAGTATCCTTTGTAAAATATATAGTGACTTGTTTACGTACAGCTGTGCCACCAAAAGCAGGGGTTCCCTTATCAAATACATTGAATGACATCTCCTTAGGTCTTCCGGGAGCCTTACCAAACTGATTTTCTTCAAAGATCTTCACGATTTCAGGCCTGCGTTTCTTCATCCATGTATCTGCATTGGTGACTTTTTTGCCATTCAATAAGGTCAAAGGATCTGGAAGTGTGTAAGTCCCGACTTTAGATTCATCATAATTAACAGGGATACCGGCTACTATGGTTTTATCTTTGCTTGTTGCAGGCTGCTGACAAACTGCCTGGTTAGAAATTCCGGTTACAAGAAGCAAGAGAATGATACATTTCAAATAAATTAGTTTCATGATTTTTGATGTTTTGATTCCTTATTTATTTTTTTCGATACTTGTAGATACTATTTTAACCGGACCCAAGAGTCCTGATTCCATCAACTTATAAAAAACCCCAAATGAAGAAGGGGCAGAATCGAGCACTTTATTATTTGGAGTTGCACTGTCTCCAATTATACGATTTGTCCATTCATTGGTAACCTGTACTTCAAGTTGATTTTTACCGGCACGAAGTTCTTTGGTAATATCAACCCGGAAAGGCGCTTTCCATAATATATCCAGTTTTTTCCCATTCAGGGTCACTTCTGCCAGGTCTGAAACTTTACCCAGATCAAGAAACAAATGAGACCCTGGCACTAATATGTTTTTGGCTATTTCAAAAGTCTTGGTATAAGTAGCAGTCCCGGAAAAATATTTTACACCTGCGTCTTTGTTCACAGTCCATGATTCGAGTTTGTCTATCTGTACCGTTGCCGGGGCTCCCATTTTTGGAGGGAAAGTGATTTGCCAGGGGCCTTCAATAGTTAACAGTGTTTTTGAAGTACCTGAAGGTAATACCCGTGAAACCTCAGAAGTTTTTCTGTCAAAAATCACAAATACTGTTTCCCTTTCATTAAGATGAAGGGGTACAGTTGTAAGATTATTACTGATAGAGAATGGGGCAGGTTCTGATAAACCGTTGTCTGAATGCCAAAGCACAGGTTCTTTTCCTGATACCCTGAATCTTACATCGAGATTTACTGGATTGTCAGTGCGGTTGGCGATGAAATAAATATCCGTATCGCCAACACTTCTGTGTATCCAGGATAGATCGGCATCCAAAGGTTTGCCGAATTCAATATCGGGAATAATTTTCAACGCTGTCAACACAGTTTTCAAAGGCATGCCCCAGTAAACCTGTCCTTTACCATAAGACCGTCTAACACGACTCACACCATCGAGGTCACCCCACAGTTCTGCAGCCAACTCATGAATTTCAAGATCGGCGGAAGGCTCATTTGTTAATCCGGGAGCTTTTTCAGGTCTTGGACCAACCACTGTTACTCCTGCTGCAACCAGTTCCTTCACTTTGCGAAGTACCGGGAGAGTCATTTGTTTAGTATTAGGCAACACGAGGATACGGTAGCTCATCCCGTCAGGTAAAACGATTTTACCGTTGGCATCAGCAGACATCCTTGTCACAACAGCATTGGCATTAAAATAGTCAAATTCATATCCATCCGGTTTGGCCGGTTGCAATCCTGCTCCCCAGAAAGGCATCGTGGATGGTGCGCCTTCGTTTAACATATATGCGATATCAGCAACGTAAAGCCCTTTTTGAAGCATATATGCATTTCTGGCAAGGTAAGTCATGAAAGGAGCTGCCTTTTCTGCCCAAGTGATATTCCGGTTGATGTGTGTTCCCACCATCGTATTTCCCGGCTTGGTATCCAAAGGTTGGTGTGCAGAAGTATGAAAGACCAGACGGTTGATTCCCTGTGTGAACCAATAGTCACTTATCTTCTTAAGGGTATAAGGTGATTCGTAATTACCTCCTGTAAATGCTTCAGCTGCTGCTATTCCTTTTCCCCAGATATGTGCTGCGGAAGCTGCCCCGCGACAATCTTCATAGTACATTGAAGAAGGATGAAGATCTTTAACCCAGAACTCACCCATTGGGATATCTACATATTTTTTATCGAGCAATGCATCTTCCGTTGACTCTAGGGATACGCCCTGGGCTTCAGCATAGGTTTTTACTCCATGTTTATGTAAATATTCTGTTATCGTACCATAATGGTTTTCGGCAAACATATCAACCAGTGTCCTCCTGAAATCCCAAAGGAACCTGTCGCTAACTTCTGCACTTTGAACAACTTTGCCAGCCAGTACCGGTAAAAAAAGCGTTGGATCGTAACCTCTTCTTTTTTGAAATTCGGTAATCATCTCATCTGTCCAGTTTTGAATGCCTGCTTCCCAACTGTCCATCATGACATATTGAAGACTTTTCCCAAACAATGGACCCAATGCTTTAGCCAAAGGTTCAGTATATTGACGAATATAACTTTCGGTATGTTTTTTACTGAGTTTATCTACCTCATAACCCGATGCGGCAGGTACTGCAGGACGGTTCTTTGCGCCTGTCAGGGTATAACCAAATCGCATGATAGTCCATTTTCCTTCAGGCACATCCCAGTTTAAAGTACCATCAGGGCTCATTTTAGCAGTCAAATTGATGATATCTTTGGTTTTTATGGTCTCATCATCTCCAACATCCGGGGTGTCAACAGATTCGTATTCAAACATTTGATTAAACCCGGCTTTGTCTTCCCATCTGTTTACACGCGGACCAGAAAATATTTTCAGTTCGCTCAGCAAATAAGCAGTATCAGCCGGTGTAGTAACCTGTGTTATGACGCTTTCCGGTTTGAAAGGAGCATTGGTCATTTCAAGCTTAAAATATTTCGCACTGATTTCGGGAAAAGAAAATGTTCTTGCAGTACTTCCCCGGTATCCTTGTTTGCCGGGTAACTCTGCCAATGTTTGAAAATGAACGCCATCATTACTGGCCATAAACCTGCCAAAGGGAATACCTGAACGACCGGCAATGGAAAAAGCTCTTGCTTTAAATGGTTGCTCAAAAGCAAACAATACCCATACCGGCCCTGGTTTACCGGTAGCTTTTAAAGTCATTGAAGTATTCAGGTCATCATCCATTAAAGGAGTGGCATCGATAGTGCCTGAATTAGAAGTAACGACCGGATGGTTATTGATCATATCGGCTTCATCAGAAGGGGTGCGATATGCAAGTA
>Ga0224523_1000912_pt1 | contig 13589 bp, 10 predicted proteins | sample CFST50metaG_FD_182732 | JGI IMG/M metagenome (GOLD analysis project Ga0224523, IMG submission 182732) | Peat soil microbial communities from Stordalen Mire, Sweden - C.F.S.T50 | ecosystem: Environmental > Terrestrial > Soil > Wetlands > Peat | place: Sweden: Norrbotten County, Stordalen Mire...
TGCTGTAGTCGAGCCTGAAGTCCAGTTTACTGTTAATTCACCAACGAACATTCCTACCGAACGCAGGGTAAGAGAAATATTTCCCTTGCGTAACTATGTGTTTTTCAACTTAGAATCAACAGTGATCCCTGATCGTTATATAATGCTCAATAAAGATCAGGTGAAAGAATTCAGAGAAGACAATCTGGAAGTGTACAAGCCTAAATATCTGTCAGGCCGTAGTGCACGCCAAATGACAGTCTATTATAATGTATTAAACATCCTCGGCGACCGAATGATAAAAAATCCTTTGGCAACGATTACCTTGGTTGGATCGTCAAATAATACACCCAAAGAAGGTCGTGAAATGGCAGAATCAGTCAAGGCATATTTAGTAACAGTCTTTGATATTGATCCATCAAGGATAAAAACAGATGGAAGGATTAAACCTTTTATTCCATCTGAACATCCTGGTGGTGTAACCGATCTTGTACTCCTTCGTGAGGGGGATCGAAGGGTTTCTATCGAGAGCAGTTCTCCAGCCTTACTGATGGAATTCCGTAGTGGTCCGGATGCCCCGCTGAAACCAGTCGAAATAGTTGGTGTTCAGGAAGCTCCAATTGATAGTTATGTTTCTTTCAATGTTGCAGGTGGGGATAAAGCATTCTCAACATGGTCATTGGAAATCACTGATGAAAATGGAACTATGCAGAATTTTGGACCATATACACAGGAAAATGTAAGTATCCCAGGGAAAGCAATTTTAGGTACCCGTCCTGAAGGAAATTACAAAGTCATGATGATAGGCCAGACCAAGAGCGGTAAGACGGTAAGGAAAGAATCTACTGTACACATGGTACTTTGGACACCTGCTAAGAATGATGAAATGATGAGATTCAGTGTACTCTTTGAATTTGATAAATCCAAGACCATTGCACTTTACGAAAAGTATCTCTCAGATGTTGTAACTCCGAAGATTCCAATAGGTGCAACCGTTATTATTCATGGACATACCGACATTATTGGAGAAGAAGCCTATAATCTGAACCTATCAATAGAACGTGCCAATGAGGTCAAATCTATTATTGAAAAAGCCCTTACTAATGCCGGTAGAAGTGATGTTAAATTTGAAGTATCCGGTTTTGGAGAAGATACAACTATGGCTCCTTTCGATAACAAATATCCGGAGGAACGCTTTTACAACCGTACGGTTATCATTGATATCATTCCTGCAAAATAAATTTTATAGTCAATTATAATTGTTTAGTATAAAACAGAGGTCTTGAATAAAGACCTCTGTTTTTTTGTCAATATGCTTAAATATATTAGTAATCTATATATTTCAAATTCACAGAAATCAATAAGTCGAAAAATGTGTGAATGATGTAACTAATAACTTTAGTTGTGTAACAATGAAAGGGAAAGAAGTATACATCTTTGTAATGTGATTTATAATTCACAAAAATTCATATTTTAAATAAACAAAACAATGAAAGTCAAAAATGTTTTACCAATTATTACGATGCTTTTGGTCGTTTTAGTGGCCGGATGTAAGAAATATGTAGACCCGGGTGTTCGCCCTATGGTGACATCTACAAACCCGATAAACAACGCCATTAATGTAGCCATTAACAGTAAAATCTCTGCAACATTTAATGTTGCAATGGATCCCACTACCATTACAAATGCAAAATTTACTTTAATGCAGGGAACTACCGTTGTTTCAGGAGTTGTAGAATATATTGGTGGAACAACGGCTACTTTTACTCCGGCAGCAAATCTGGCAGCAAATACACTTTATACGGCAACAATAACTACAGGAGTTAAAGATGCCAATGGAAATAGCATCATTAAAGACTACATATGGAGTTTTACTACAAGCGCATCAACGGATCTTATACCACCAACAGTAACAGTTACAAACCCTTCAAGTAATAATATTGGTGTGGCTTTTAACAGCCCTGTTGTTATTACATTTAGTGAGCCGATAGACCAAACCTCTGTTACAGCTTTAACGTTTATGGTTAGACAAGGGACTACAAATGTTCCCGGGACGATAACAACTACTGCAACAACAGCAACTTTTACTCCTTCATCAAATTATTTACCTGCAACTCAATATACTGCAACCATTACTGCCGATGCTAAAGATGTAGCAGGAAATAAATTGGGTAGTGATTATACATTTAGTTTTACAACTGCAAGTTCTCCTGACCTTGTTTTACCAATGGTTAACTCTACCGATCCACTCTTTAATGCAACCAATGTTGCCAAAAACAAAGTAGTGGTTATCACCTTCAGCAAGCCAATGAATGCAACAACAATCACAAGTTCTACATTTACATTAATGCAGGGGACTACTGCTGTAACAGGTACGGTCGCCTACTCTGGAACCTCGGCTTCATTTACTCCATCGGCTTTACTGACAGCTGGTACAGTATATACTGCCAAGATATCTACCGGTGCAAAAGACCTTGCAGGTAATGCACTTGCTGCCAATATAACTTGGAATTTCACCACAGGAAGTGTGGCCAACACTTTGGCAGTAGTTGATCTGGGTGCTGCAGGCAATTATGTGATTCTGGCAAAATCAACAATTACGGATGTTCCGACTTCAGCAATTACCGGAGATATTGGTCTCAGTCCTGCCGCAACATCTTATATCACAGGATTTGGTTTGACTAATGCAACCGGATATGCCACTTCTCCTCAGATAACAGGGAAAATATATGCTGCCGATATGGTGGCTCCAACTTCCACAAACCTGACTACTGCCGTAAACAATATGCTTACTGCTTATACCGATGCAGCTGGACGTCCTTTACCTGATTTCACGGAATTGGGAGCAGGAAATATTGGAGGAAAAATACTTGTACCGGGTCTGTATAAATGGACTTCAACCGTTTCCTTGCCTTCAAATGTAACCATTTCGGGCGGTGCTAATGATGTGTGGATCTTCCAGATTTCAGGAGATTTGAATCAAAGCGCTGCTGTCCTCATCACATTAAGTGGTGGTGCTCAGGCCAAAAATATCTTCTGGCAGGTAGCCGGTCAGGCAGTTATAGGATTAAATGCTCACTTCGAGGGGATTATATTATCACAGACGACTGTAATTTTCAAAACAGGAGCTTCTATGAATGGAAGAGCACTAGCACAAACAGCAGTAGTTCTTGATCAGAATACTATTACAAAACCCTAAATAATTATTAGAAATAAAGATTCGGAAAGAAGCTGTCTCATGGGACAGCCTCTTTTCAATAAATTATCATGAAAATCCCTAAAAACATAATAATGAAAGCAATAAATACTAAATTATGGATGACCGCATTCGTTGCCATATTTCTGGCCATCTTTACCACTAGTTGTAAAGATGAGAACGTGGGAGTCATCGGTGTATGCCCTGTTGTATCTTCTACTGACCCTGCTAATACCGCAATAGGTGTTCCTTTAGATAAAGTTGTAACGGTTTCTTTCAATGAAAAGATGAACCCTCAAACTATTACTCCTGCAACTTTTATATTACAAGAAGCTACAAAAAGCACAGGAACTACAAAAGCAAGTGCCGTTGCCTTATCAGGAGCTATGACTTACGATGCTACGAACTTTAAAATGAGTTTTGTACCAACAGCAACACTTAAACCCAATACACTTTATAGCGGTACAGTTAAAGCAACGGTTAAAGATTTAATGGGTAATGCCTTGCAAACTGATTATGTATGGACATTTACAACCAGTGCAAATCTTTCTCCAAAGGTAATTTTAAGTGACCCTGCAAACAATGCTACTGCTGTTTTTCTGAATAAAATTATCACTGCCACTTTTAATGTACCTATGGATCCAACATCCATTACGGTCTCAACCTTTACGCTTATGAATGGGATATTACCGGTAGCAGGATCTGTATCGTATTCAGGGGGTATAGCTTTCTTTGCCCCAACTGCTGCCTTGACAGCCGGTACTGTTTATATAGCTACTATCTCCAAAGGTGCGAAAGATGCAACAGGTACTTCAATGGCTAGCGACTTTGCATGGTCTTTTACAACTGGATCTGTTTCAGCTCCAAAGGTAAATTCCTCACTCCCGCTTAATCTTGCAACTGGTGTATCATTGAATGCTGCTATCAACGCAACTTTTAGCGAAGCCATGGATCCTCTGAAAATCACTTCATCGACCTTTACTGTAATGAATGGGACTACGGTAGTTGCAGGTGCTGTGACTTATACAGGTCTTATAGCAACCTTTACGCCAACCGGCAATCTTTTATCAGGAACGACTTATACGGTAAAGATCACAACCGGAGCCCAAAATCCGGCAGGTGTTTCTCTTGCAAATGATTATATATGGACATTCAGTACCAAAAGTACACTGGGTCCATTAGGGGTTGACCTTAAAACGGTAGGCCATTTTGGAATTATTGCAGGCGTTGGTGTAACTAATGCAGCAGGTTTCAGTGAGATTCATGATATGGATTGTGGTATCTCTCCAGGTGTGCGTAGTTCATTTACAGGTTTTCCTCCCGCTATTATTGTCAACGGATCGATATTTGCCTCTGACGATATTGCTCCTCCCGGAGTACCTGCCATGTTGATTCAGGCCAAACAAGACCTTACCGATGCTTACCTCTTTGCTGAAGCTGCTTCATCACCTGCACCCGTCACAGTGGCTGGTGATCAGGGTGGTAAAACACTTGCTCCTGGTATCTATAAATCTACCTCTACCCTTTTGATTCAATCAGGTGATCTTACGCTTGATGCACAAGGCGATGCCAATGCAGTTTGGATTTTTCAGATAGCATCAGACTTTACCACTGTTGGTGGAGCCGGCGGAAATGTTATCCTCACCGGAGGTGCACAAGCTAAAAATGTTTACTGGCAGACCGGCAGATCAGCTACCATTGGAGACTATACAAACTTCAAAGGCACTATTTTGGCCCTGACATCCATCACTATGAATTCACATGCAACAGCACAGGGCAGAATGCTTGCCCGTAATGGCGCTGTAGTATTGACAAGTACAAACATCATCACGAAACCATAAATCATAACAGATATGAAAAATTTTAATAAAATGGGATCGTGCTTGTCGTCTTTCCCTTACAGCTTGATAATGAAGAGTCTTTTTTTTAGCATACTGTTGTTAATAACCATTCAGTCGCCTATAAAAGCGCAGGGAGTTCAATACACTCAACCATCATGGTATTTTGGTGGTGCAGTAGGTGCAAACTTTAATTATTACCAGGGAACTACTCAGGAACTGAATAATGATTTAACTGTTCCGGCTGCTTTTCGTCATGGAAAAGGTGTAGGGCTCTATCTTGCTCCACTCCTGGAATTTCATCGTCCCGATACCCGTTTTGGATTTATGTTACAATTGGGATATGACAATCGCAGTGGAAAGTTCAATCAGATAATTACTCCTTGTAATTGCCCTGCCGATTTATCCGTTGATCTGACTTATGTTACGGTTGAACCAAGCTTACGTATTGCCCCATTTATGTCTAATTTTTATATTTATGGCGGTCCAAGGTTGGCATTCAATCTTGATAAATCTTTCACTTACAAACAAAAATCCAATCCTGCTTATCCCGACCAGGTTATAGAACCTGATGTAAAAGGTGATTTGAGTCATGTGTACAATACATTGATTTCAATGCAGGTAGGTGCAGGTATTGATATCCCTTTGAGTTCGCAGCACCATCAGACACAATTTGTACTCTCTCCTTTTGTTGCTTATCAACCTTATTTCGGACAGGAACCTCGTTCTATAGAAACATGGACAGTAGCAACCTTGAGAGCTGGTATAGCACTCAAATTTGGAACTGGTCATAAAATTGAAGTCCCTGTAGCAGTCGCCACTCCCGTTTTTGCTGAGGTCGTTGTGGCTGAACCAGAAGTACAGTTTACAGTTGTTTCTCCCGCTAACATTCCGGTCGAGCGTAGGATTAGAGAAATATTCCCTTTACGTAATTATATCTTCTTTAATGAAGGTTCTACCGAAATTCCTGATCGTTATGTATTGCTCAGGAAAGAACAGGTAAAAGACTTCAAAGAAGACCAACTGGAAGTATTTACACCCAAATACCTGTCAGGTCGTTCAAAACGCGAAATGATCGTCTACTACAATGTAATAAATATCATTGGTGACCGAATGGGAAAGAATCCGGAAGCAACAATTACCCTGGTAGGATCTTCAAATAATTCACCAAAAGAGGGTCGTGTAATGGCGGAAAATGTCAAACAATACCTTGTGACTGTATTTGATATTGATCCCTCGAGGATAATGGTAAAAGGGCGGAATAAACCTGAAATTCCTTCTGAAAAGAGTGGAGGTAAACTTGAAGTGGATCTTCTCCGTGAAGGTGATCGTAGGGTTTCTGTTGAAAGTACTACTCCTGCTATGCTAATGGAATTCCAGAGTGGTCCATATGCTCCGTTAAAACCGGTTGAGATTATGGGTGTTGAGGAAGCTCCTATTGACAGCTACGTCTCTTTCACTGTTGCAGGTGCAGGTCAGGCATTCAAAACCTGGTCATTGGAAATCACAGATGCAACCGGAACAGTACAAACTTTTGGACCCTATACTCAGGAAAATGTAATGATCCCAGGGAAATCAATTTTGGGCTCTCATCCTGATGGTGAGTTTAAAGTAGTAATGATTGGCACGACGAAGAGTGGCAATACTGTCTCGAAGGAAAAAAATGTACATATGGTGCTTTGGACTCCTCCTCAAAATGAAGAAATGATGCGATTCAGTATCCTTTATGAGTTTGATAACTCGAAAGCCATTTTATTATATGAAAAGTATCTTTCTAATGTTGTGACACCTAAAATACCTATTGGTGCAACAGTTATTATACATGGTCACACTGATATTATCGGTACTGATGAACATAATCTTAAATTGTCAATAGACCGTGCAAACGATGTTAAGAACATTATCGAAAAGAGCCTGTTGAAGACCGGTCGTAATGATGTCAAATTTGAAGTAACCGGATTTGGTGAAGATCAGAAGATGGCTCCATTTGATAACAAGTATCCTGAAGAGCGTTTCTATAACCGTACGGTAATCATTGATATTATTCCACAGAAATAGGTTTGTGATCAATTAGCGTTTAGTGTAATGAGAACAGAGATCAGTTTATCGATCTCTGTTTTTCTTTTGTCTGAATTTCTTGAATTCATTTAATTTACTTTCAACCCATTTCAATAGTAATTTCCTTTTAGCAAATGTGTGAATGATGTAACTTATTGATAAAGTTGTGTAACACATTTGCATTTCAATCTTATCACCTTTGTATTATGAAATACCCCTCACAATATTAATACGAATAACATGGCTAACTTAACAGAACTTAAGGTAAACTGGAAGGAACAGAGAAGCAATCTCAAACACAGATTTGCTTTACTTACAGAAGATGGGTTAATGTTTGATGAAAGCAAAAGAGAAGCATTGATTGAAAAACTTCAGTCTAAATTTGGAAAATCAAAAGAACAAATCAAGGCTATCATTTCATCGCTTTCATCAAAATAAATAATCAAGAAAGAGATTCATTTTACCAGATTAAATCAATTTTATTGCCGATGACAATAAATCTTTTTATCATGAAAAAACTTACTTCAGTTATCAAAGTAATCCCAATCCGGTTGAATCCATCGAAGCATACGATCAAGCTTGCTGAAAAAACTTACGTTAAAATTGATAATGCAAATAACTTTCTAACTGATATAGCTATTTTTTTCCTGTTCTTATCTGAAACAGTGAAAGAAACCTTTTCACGTAATTTTGAATTTAAAGAATTTCTTCGTCAATGTTATCAGATTGGCTATAAAACATTAGCACTTATTTCTGTTATAGGGTTCATAATTGGATTGGTACTTACAATACAAGCTCGTCCTGCACTTGTTAGTTTCGGTGCTGTTGCTATGCTTCCCAATATGGTCGCTTTATCACTCATCAAAGAAATGGGACCGGTAATAACAGCTTTGATATGTGCCGGCAAAATAGGGTCCGGGATGGGTGCAGAGATAGGCTCGATGAAGGTAACTGAACAAATTGATGCCATGGAAGTCTCCTCTACTAATCCAATGAGATATTTGATCGTGACAAGGGTTTTAGCTGCTACTTTAATGATACCACTGTTGGTATTATATGCCGATATACTTGGCATTTTTGGAAGCTGGGTAGGCGTAAATATCAAAGGTGATGTTAATTATGTTTTGTTTTTTACACAGTCATTCTCTCATTTCCAGTTTGTGGACTTCATACCGGCTGTAATTAAAACCTTCTTTTTCGGTGCTGTGATAGGGCTAGTTGGATGTTTTAAAGGTTATACCGCCGGTAGAGGTACCGAAAGTGTGGGTAAAGCTGCAAATTCAGCGGTAGTATTGTCTTCTCTGCTTGTGATAATTGTGGACTTGATTGCTGTACAAATTACCGATATGCTATGAAAGAAGAAACTACAACAACACTGGAACCTGCAATAACAAAAAATGGAAAACATGTTATTGAAATAGAGCATCTCAGAAAAGGATTTGGCAATCAGGAGGTCTTGAAAGATATTTCGTTAAAACTATTAAATGGTGAAAACCTTGTTGTGCTTGGAAAATCCGGTTCAGGAAAATCTGTACTGATAAAATGTATTGTTCGTTTGTTAAGACCTGATGCCGGAATAATTAAAGTATTTGGTGAAGACATGAGTAGATTAACTGGAGATGGTCTTACTGAAATACGAAAGAAAATTGGTTTTCTTTTCCAGAGTGGCGCCCTGTATGATTCCATGAACGTAAAGGAAAACATGGAATTCCCTTTGCGCAGGATAAAAAACAAACTCAATCAACATGCTATAGACGAAAAAATAGCTGAAGTATTGGAAAATGTAGGGTTATCAGATGCTTTGTATAAAATGCCATCACAGCTATCAGGGGGAATGCGGAAACGAATCAGCCTTGCACGAACTATTGTTATTGACCCGGAAATATTATTGTATGATGAACCAACAACAGGACTTGATCCGGTTACTTCAGATGAGATAAGTTTACTAATTAATGATATTCAAAAAAAATATAAGACCTCTTCCGTTATCATAACGCATGATATTGAATGTGTTCGCAGCACAGCAGATCGTGTTATCATGTTGCATGGTGGATTGATTTATCAGGAAGGAAAACTGGAAGATTTTGAAAAGTCGAAAGATCCTTTAATCAAATCGTTCTTTAAATAACAAAATTATTTCTCTCAATATTAATACTTTAAAAAAATGAATGAGCACACACCAAAATACAAAGCACGTTTAGGACTGTTTATTGCCGTAGGATTGGGGCTTTTCATAATTGGCATTTTCATTATCGGAAGACAGAAAAATTTATTTAGTCCTGTATTTAAACTTTCTACTACTTTCTATAATGTAAGTGGATTACAAGTCGGATGTACAGTACGGTTCTCAGGAATAAATGTCGGTACTGTTGATGACATCAGAATAATCAACGATTCAACCGTTTGGGTCGACCTGATAATTAAAAAGGATGTTCAACGATTTATTAAAGCAAATAGCGAGGCCGGTATAGGCACCTCGGGAATTATTGGAGATCGTGTTTTAGTGATATCACAAGGTACTACTGAGTCAACTATAGCAAAAGACGGCCAATATATTAAATCAAAAGAACCAACCGAAACTGATGCCATCATGAAAAGCCTTCAGGTGACAGCAAATAATGCTGCAATTATCTCTGATCAGCTGGCCAAAATTATGATTAGAGTGAATGGTGGAAAAGGAACGCTTGGACAATTGATCAAGGATACAACAATTGCTTCCAATATTTCAAAGACTATTGTGAACCTTAAGAAAAGCAGCAAAGGCCTGGATGAAAACATGAATGCCGCAAAGCATAATTTCCTTTTAAGAGGTTATTTCAGAAAACAGGAAAAAGCAGCCGAAAAGAAAAAAACAGATGATCTGAAACAGAAAAAGGATGACCAAAAAGCATCGGATAATTCTAAAAAATAATTTTTCCTGAACCATTATGGGTTAGTGGTTTATATAAGAGTGCCCCTTAAGAGAAATTTAGATTGTACCGGTCTGCTCAGATCATTACTTTTTAAATTCTTTTGACGGGGCACTTCCCTTTTAATATTTTTCAATGACACGAATCTCTCCAAAATCTCATTGATCCGTTGCCAAAAACAGTTCTCAACCTCATTTTAAATCTTCTCTAAATCTCCCATATTTTCCCGATAATATTGTTTGAATATTCCAGGATATTTACTCCATAAAATCAAAATAAAACTTTAATAATACTTATTTAAAACCAACTTAAAACCAATCTTTAAAATTGGTATTGAATTGGTTTTATATTGGTTTTATATTGGTATTATATTGGTTTTAACTCATTTTTATAGGGGAGATTTATTGTCTAAATGGAGGCGTTTTATGAGAGGGGTAGCCTGAGGTGAAAGTGAGTTTAAAAGTATGTTTTAATTGTGATGGTTCGGGGTGGGGAGCGCATGGTTTTTAAGGCGGATGAAGAGCATCTTAAATGTGGGAAATATGTAAGTTTAATAAATAATTGTGTAACTCTTTAATAGGGACATAGACTTATTTTTATAGAAAATAAGTCTCATGAGAATAGCTGGTATTTTGTTATTGATAATTGGTTTAGGTTTAACCCTCTTAACAGGTTTTACTTATTTCACCAAAGAGAAAGTAGTTGACATAGGAGGAATTGAAATCAGCAGGAACGAACCACATCATATCAACATTCCATTGGTGTTCAGCATTGCAATAATAGGAGTTGGCGGAGTTTTATTACTGGCATCTTATAAAAAGAAGACAAACTGAGATTGCAAGGAATTGCTAATTGATGGTATAAATTGATCGTATAACAAAACGTTTAATAAAAAATCACAATGTTACAATTAACCACTAAGAATGTTGCCATTATTGTTGCTCATCCCGATGATGAAATATTATGGGTAGGTGGAACAATACTGAGCAATCCTTTATGGAGGTGTTTTATTGTTTGTCTCTGTAGAAAGAGTGACAATGACAGGGCTCCTAAATTTTATAAATCACTGAAACTGCTAAAATCAGCAGGAATTATGGGTGATCTGGATGATGGTCCAGATCAGAATCCATTGGATCAAAGATTGGTCGAACATGCCATACTTGATCTGATGCCTTCAAGACATTTCGATCTGATTATCACACACAATCCTTTAGGAGAATATACCAGACACATCCGTCATGAGGAGGTTTCAAAAGCCGTCATACGTCTTTGGAATGTAGGTAGGATTTCCACAAATGAACTTTGGACCTTTGCGTACGAAGATGGAAATAAGGCATATTATCCCCGGGCAATCGAAAACAACACGCTGTTTCATGAACTTCCAAATCAAATCTGGATGATGAAATACAGTATCATCACTAAAACGTATGGTTTCAAAGAAAGTAGTTGGGAAGCCCAGACGACACCAAGGGCGGAAGCATTTGTACAATATACCGATTCCTTTAAAGCATGTGTTTGCACCAGAGATGAAAGAGCATTAGCCTGAATTATTTAAAGAAGACATTATTTATTGTATTAAATATTTAGTTATGAAAGTTTTAGTTTTATATGATTATCCCCCTTCACCGGGTGGATTAGCAACACAGGGCGATCTGCTCTACAGGGGCCTGTTTGAAATGGGTATTGACGTACATGCTGTTCACTATGAATCGGCTCAGGAAAAAGAATGGTACTATCGCTGGTTTAAACCCGATGTAGTAGTGGGTGTTGGTTATTGGGGGTATACGCCTCAACTGATAATTCATCCACAACGGCATGGTGTACAACCCGTTCCCTGGTTGGTAGCAGACGGTTATATTGCTAATTATCAAGAGATATTAAATGAATTACCACTCATTCTGGTAACCTCAAACTGGGTCAAGGAGATGTATGTCCGTGATGGAATTAATGGTGATAAAATTGAAGTGTTACCCGTAGGTTGTGATACAGATGCTTTTATTCCTTACAGCAAGGATGATCCAAAGATTGTAGCTGTAAGAGAAGCCCTGGGTGTCACACCAGATCAGTTGATGATTCTGACCGTGGGTGGAGATGCCGCGTCAAAAGGTGCACAGGAGGTCATGCAGGCTTTGGCTATCATTGACCATAAAGCGCCAAAATGGAAATATATCTGTAAAGTATGGCCGCAACAACGTACCAAGATTCAAAACCTGGCCGACCGTGAAATGGCAACAAATCTAGGTATAGATAAGAATGTTTATTATGCCACGAATACCATCTCGCGTAATTTTATGCCATATTTGATTGGGGCTTGTGATATCTATGCAGCCCCTTCGAGGTTAGAAGGATTTGGAATGCCTCAGGTAGAGGCTGGGGCCTGTGAAAAACCGGTTTTAGGAATCAATGCAATGGGAATGCTGGATACATTAATTCATGGTGAAACAGCATTTCTGGCTAATGTAGCAACGAAAATTGTAGTGGATCATGTGACACTTGGGGGCGAATCAGGCTTTGAAGATAAACACAGGGTGGAATTTGAAGAACCCAGGACCGTTGATTACAGGGCAAACGTCCATGATATAGCCAAATATTTATTGGAACTCATGAATGATAAAGCATTGAGAGAAAGAATGGGCAAGGCAGGCAGAAAGCGTGTTGTTGCAAACTTTGACTATCGTGTTGTAGCTGAAAAGTTTGTTCAGTTAATGCATGATAAGATGGGAATAAAGTAATTTAAAGATACAAATCATGAAATCAGCCGACAAGGTAGAGATAGAAGAGGCTAAAAAAGCCGCTTTAAAAGTATTACTACATAATGCTCACGGACCTTTTCACGGGTTACCGCGGACAGCGGGATGGGGATATCCGGAGCCATATACCCGTGATTTGATGTTTTCCATACTGGGAATTGCCGTTTCAGGTAATCAGAAACTACTGGATAGTATTCGTAAGGTATTACAAACATTGGCTCACAATCAGACTAATCATGGACATATTCCATCGTTGGTTCATGACAAAGAGGATCGGGGAGCAAGTGATACAACCCCTTTGTTTTTAGTGGGTGTTGGCATTTTCAGGAAAGTAACCGGGGAAACAGACTTTCTCCATGATGCAGTTGAAAAAGCACTGGTATGGATGGAATATCAAAGTCCTTCGGATCGTTATCTGGTTGCTCAACAACCTACCAGTGACTGGCGCGATGAGCAATGGGTGACGGGTTATGGGTTGTTTGTGAATACGTTGGCATATAGTTATCTGAGGCTTCTGGGAAGAGACGAAAGAGCAGAAAAAGTGCATCAGGAGATGGACCGTTTTACCATAACGTGTGGAACGATACATCATCATATACATGAAGGTTTAGTAGTTAAACATAAACCCTATTATGCATTCTGGTCTTATAAGATTCACAGCAGCGAACGATTTGATCTGCTCGGCAACAGCCTGGCGATACTCTCGGGGATTGCTTCTCAATCAAGAGCGAGCGAGATAGTTTCATGGGTGGAAGAAGAATGTGAAGGCATGAAGAGAAGAGGTGAATTGGCCGTTGATCTGCCACCTAATTTTTTCCCATACATAAAACCTGAAGATCCTGACTGGTTACCAAGATAT